>Ga0335085_10000579_pt1 | contig 99497 bp, 85 predicted proteins | sample Lox_Sample_45_FD_206712 | JGI IMG/M metagenome (GOLD analysis project Ga0335085, IMG submission 206712) | Soil microbial communities from Loxahatchee National Wildlife Refuge, Florida, United States - Lox_Sample_4.5 | ecosystem: Environmental > Terrestrial > Soil > Wetlands | place: USA...
ACAGCATGAACTAAAATACCCTCACTTCAGGTGGTCAATTTGGGTCGGCCGAGGGTGGTCAATTTGGATCGGCGCAGCCTGGTCAGTTTAAATCGGCGCGAGGTGGTCAATTTCATCGGCGTTTGCACCTAGCTCCGGATTTGTCGTACCGACAATTGTCTTACCGCTTACGCATTATGTTTCAATGAAACCAAGCACCATTTTTTATAATCCGCACGTGCCGGGTACGAATTTAAGAAAAGATAAAGATGGAGGTGCAACACTGACAGATAAGCCTGTAACGGATACTATTCGATATTAAAAGTCGTGTATTGACCCCCTAAAAGGCTGGACTAAATGATCAATTCAATTTAGTCATTAAATTTAGGGTACAATGTCAAAACAGCGTAGGAAGTTCTCTGTTGAGCAGAAACTTCAAATTATTCAGGAAGCAGACCAGCATGGGGTTACTCAGACCCTTCGGAAGCACAACGTGGCACACTCTGTTTATCTTCGGTGGAAGCATCAGTTTGACAAAGGCGGCTCAGCGTCGTTGCAACCTCAATATCGGAAGCCAGACCCGGAGTTGAGGGCGCTGCAGGAGGAAAACGCCCGGCTAAAGAAGATTATTGGCAACCAGGCACTGGAGCTCGAATTCAAAACCGAGTTATTAAAAAAAAACGAGGCCTACGAGCGGAGGCTCAAGGGCTCGTGAAGGTGTAAGCGCTTCGCAGTATACCAGTTCGAAGCCTGCTGACATGGGCCGGACTGGCGCCCAGCAGCTTTTATTACAAGCGCTCCGGTGGCAGAAAGGGCATAAAGCCCAGCACTCATAGCCTTACGGCTCGGGGCGAAAGGATGGACAACAAGGTCGTCGTTGTGCAAATGGAAGTGGTCCTTCGGCAGGAGTTCTGCTGTTACGGCTACAAGAACATGACAGCCGACCTCCGGGAACTAGGATGGATTATCAATCACAAAAAAGTGTACCGCCTCATGAAAGAAGCCAGATTGCTGTACGGCGCCCGGATCAGGCCCCTGCCGTTTAAGCGGAATTTTATCCGGTTCCGAAGCTTAAAGCCGCAGAGGCCTTTGCAATACCTGGCGATGGACATCAAATACGTATACATCCACGGGACTGGCAGAAATGTGCTTCTGCTGACGGTAATCGATATCTACAGCCGGAAAGTGTTGATCTATCAGCTGCGGAGCCATATCAAAAAAGGAGACGTCCTGGTGTTGCTATCATTGATGCTGCTAGAATACAAAGCCGAAGGGATGTCCATCCGCAACGACAACGGCTCGCAGTTCATCGCCCAGGTTGTCCGGGCGTATTTGAAAGACAAAGGCGTCTATCAGGAGTTCTCCCATGTGGGCACGCCGGAGGACAACGCCTACATCGAGGCGTTCCATTCCAATCTGCAACGGGAAGTGATCGACCGCTACGAGTTCGACTCGATCTACCATGCGCAGATGGTCATCGACCGGTACTACGAATGGTACAACGAAAAGCGGAGGCATGGATCCCTGGGCAGAAAGTCACCCAATCAAGCCTTCCAAAATTATAATCCGATCCCTTTTGAAAATGAAAAACTACTAAACTACCTTTAGAAAACTGTCCAGGTTATAAGGGGTCGATACAGGAGTGAACGAGATCATTAAATATTTTATATTCTATGAAGAGGACTTTTTGCGCAGATGAACAAGCTCTTAAGATTTTTAATAAAAGGCTTGGAGCGAGGGTTTATGTTGGGATTTTCGTTTTATTGTTAATCAATTTTCTGATATTCGGAGCCCAGGTCGCCAAACGTGGGATTTCGAATACTTATTTTTTTTTACTTGTGGCTTTAGTAATATTTGTTTATTACTGTTTTCAAATAATTAAATCAGCAACGAAAACCGCGAAGACAATTGCGTATTTAGACTTCGGTGATACTGAAATACAAATCACAACTATCCATTTAAAGTTTTTAGGAGGGCTTGTAAACAAGAAGTCAATGGAAGATACTTTTGAAAAAGGCAAAATTGGGCTAAAAGAAGATAAACTGAAAGATAGAGTTGTCCTAACCATCTCTCAAGAAGGGAGGTTTTATTGCTTGCTTGACGATCTATATCCTGATTGGCAGGAAATCAGAGATTTACTGGAATATTATAAATTGTAGCCTTGTTTTCAGTCCGAATTCCCATATGCTGTATTTGTAAAAGTTGCGGGCGGAAATTAGGCCTTTGTGACCTCCTCCCAATAAATCGGGCGCTATAAAAGTAGAAAACCGGGCAAATATCCATCCTTTAGACCAGGAACGTTTGCTCAAACCAAAACATAGCTTGTACTTCTACCCCCACCCGGTTCCTTTACTAATACTCCACGCTGCAACAGGTCGTTGATATCCCGAACCGCAGAGTCCTGCGAGGTTTTTGTGATCTTTGCCCATTTAGAAGAGGTCAATTTCCCCTCGAATCCATCCAGTAATTTATTCAACATGAGCCGTTGGCGATCGTTGAACGGCATGGTTGAAAATTTCTCCCAGAACCGGGCTTTCCTCATTACAACCGCAAGTGTGCTATCCGTTCCGGTTAAAGCACGATCCAGGCAGGTCAGGAACCAGTTCATCCACTCCGTTATGTCGAGCGATCCTTTTTGTGATGTTTCCAATATATCATAGTATTCTCTGCGCTCTGCTCTTATTTGTGACGACATACTGTAGAAGCGTTGCGCGCTTTGATCCGCCCGGGACAATTGCATGTCCGTTATCGCCCTGGCTATACGACCATTGCCATTATCAAAGGGATGGATCGTCACAAACCATAAATGTGCGACAGCAGCTTTTGACACGGGGTCAATATCGACCGGGGAATTGAACCATCGAATCAGCATAGCCATTTCTCTTGCCAGCAATTCAGCATCCGGCGCTTGAAAATGTACATTTTCTTTCCCCATCGGACCGGAGACCACCTGCATGGGGTCTTCCTTGGCATTATCCCGATAATTTCCGACGACGATCTTTTGCATACCGCTTCTGCCCGTCGGGAACATGGCCGCATGCCAGCTAAAAAGGCGTTCATCTGTTAGCGGAGCCATGTAGTTTTGTGTGGCATCCAGCATCATTTCGACAATGCCTTCGACATGGCGATCGGCCGGAATCAAGCCCCCAATATCCATCCCCAGCCGCCGCGCAATGGAAGAACGCACTTGGTCTGCATCGAGAATTTCTCCTTCAATTTCACTTGATTTCAGAACGTCCAGGGTGAGGGTATGCAAATTCGCTTCCGCTTGCAACGGAAAGCCCATTCCTTCCATGCGGCCTAAAAGCCGCCCCTGATGATGACGTACTTCCGCCAGCCGGGGCGCAATTCTGCCATGATCCCAAAAGAAATTGGGCCATTCGGGACGTTGATGGATGTAGATGGGCATATTATTCGCCGCAATTTATGCGTCAAATATAGCATATATTTATCGCATTTCCCGTTATTTTATGCAATTTGTGCGTCGAATAGGGCGATTATTCGCCGCAAACCGGGAAAAACGCGGAATGGCTCCTTGCCTTGGACCTTATCGGACCGTACCTGGAAATCAATTCATCCACACGGCGCCAACTCCGGAATCCCATAACTTTTTATTTAAAGCGGGAATGTTTGTGTCCAATATTTCAATTCCCCTGGCTTTCAGGGTCGACCACTCCGCGTCAAGCTCCTTCTTGCGGTCGAGAGAGGGCTGGTTTACCCGTGGCAAATCGCTTTCGGTTTGATTGATAAGGAACAAATAATTGGCGGTGAACTTTACCGGGAAGTTTTCAGCATCGTCATACACCTTTGTCTGCCGCTGAACCATGTCGTTATCCCAGGCTTTCATCTTTTGGGCGAGCGCCGTTGCTTCGGTTCTCAACGCAGCGTATTGATCGCCTTTCAGGGTAGAAGCCAGTTTTTCCAGTTGCTGCCGTTTTGCGTCCATCGTGTTGACCATATTGTGCATGGCGGTCAATTCCTTCTCCATGCTTGTCATGACCGTATTGTACTGCTGGTACGTTGCCGCATCGGTTGGATACAACGGATTTGGCAATATCTCCGCCACCGTCGAATGCTCCTGGCCGCCCATTTTTAAAGTAACGGTGTATTTTCCCGGGATGGCCTTATGGCCATGCAGCGTGCCGTCGAAATATACATTGGGAATTCCAGTCATACTGGGATAGCGCATATTCCAGACAAAACGGTTGAGTCCTTTTGATTTCGAAAGAACCGGGTCCGCAGGCGGAGCGCCGTCATACTTTTTGTAGGTGCTGTCTTTAACCGAGCTGAAGGTGCGTACCAGGTTACCCGAAGGGTCCTTTATTTCCAGCGTAAGTGTCAGCTTGGCTGAATCTATGTTTGCGGGCAAATAGTAATATAAAACGACCCCGCTGGAGGGATTTACGCCATGCGTTGAAGCCAGCCCGGTAAAATCCGGATTGTTGTCATCCAATTCGCTTCCACTGTTTGTGATATAAGCAGGGGAGGGATCAAACAAGGAAACGGCTGTTGCGTCCTTTTTGTATTGTTCGATCAGGCTTAAATCATCCAGAATCCAGAATGACCTTCCGGCGGTCGCCGCAATCAGGTTACCCTTGTGGATCCGCAGATCAGTTATCGGACATACAGGAACATTCAATTGAAACGATTCCCAATTCTTTCCACCATTCCATGAGAGATAAATTCCGGTTTCGGTACCTGCATACAATAAATCCCTTCGAACAGGATCTTCCCGTACCACTTTTGTAAAGGCGCCATCCGGGATTCCATTGTTTATGCTTGTCCACGTTTTGCCATAATCCGTCGTCTTGTACAAGCCGGGCGTTTTATCGTTGAATTTATACCTGGTGGTGGCGATATACGCTGTCCCCTTATCAACGGGTGACACTTCAATGGAATTGATCAAACACTCCTTCAGCCCAGCCGGGGTAATGTTGGTCCAGTGCGCACAATTGTCCCTTGTTATATACACCAGGCCATCATCGCTGCCGGTATAAATAACCCCTTTTTCCAACGGTGATTCCATGACGTACGTCAGTGTCCCGTAATTTTCGGCACCGACGCCCTCATTGGTGAAAGGCACTCCAGGCGTACCCTGTTTCTCCTTTTCGTTGCGGGTTAAATCAGGCGACGCTTCCGTCCATGTCTTGCCCATGTCCGAAGTCCGCAACAATAACTGCGCACCATGATAAAAAACGGTGGGATCGAATTTACTGCAGATAATGGGCGCATTCCAGTTGCAACGATATTTTATGTCCTTGGCAGACCGGGACTGGTATTGAATTGGCGCTTCCATAATGTTCGTTCCGGCAAATGCCGGGGCATTGAGAATATCGATACCTCCATTATATCCCCCGCCCATAACATAGGTTGGGTCATCCGGGTTGAAGGCAAGAAAAGCGCTTTCACCGCCGGCAGAGGACCACCAGTTGGTATTGTACATTCCATGACTGCCCAATGCCCGGCTTTGAATTTTTACCGAACTGTTATCCTGTTGGCCGGCGTAAATATTATAAGGGAACAAATTGTCAACATTAATGCGATAGAACTGTGCCGTCGGCTGGTTGTCCTGGCTACTCCATGTTTTACCGCCGTTGAACGTGATGGCCGAACCACCATCATCGGAAATGATCATGTTGTTTGAATTGTTGGGATTGATCCAGAGATTATGATAATCTCCATGGGTATTGGAGACGTTTTCCCATGTTTTACCGCCATCGATGGAATGCATGGCTGGCGAGCTCATGACATACAAATTATTCTCGTTGTTGGGGTCCGGAAACAACTCGATGTAGTACCATGCTCGCTGTAACAGATGGTGATCGTCGGTTACCTGGCTCCAGGTTTTCCCTGCGTTGGATGACATGTATAATCCACCGGCATTTTTTGAAAAATCACTTTCAATCAGCGCATACACTTTTTCAGAATTGGAACGGCAAACGGCAATGGCCATTTTGCCCATCTCTTTGGGCAAGCCTTCCGTCATTTTCGTCCAGTGTTCGCCGGCATCTGTCGATTTATACAAACCGCTGCCGGGGCCGCCGCTGATAACCTGCCAGGGAAGCCTCCCATGTTCCCACATGGCGGCGTAAAGAATCGAAGGATTGTTCATATCCATGGATAGTTCCGCGCAACCCGTTTTCTCGTTCACAAACAAGACATCTTTCCATGTGGCGCCGCCGTCGACGGATTTATAAACGCCTCGTTCTTTGGTAGGGCCATATATGGCGCCTTGCGCAGCCACATAGACGATGTTGGGATCCTTTGGATTTATAACGATGCGTGAAATTTGCTGGGTCAGATCAAGTCCCAATTTCTTCCATGTTTTTCCGGCGTCGGTTGATTTGTAAACGCCATCCCCATAGGATGTCATCACGCTACGGATCGCATGCTCGCCCATTCCGACATACACAACATTAGGATCGCTTTCCGCGACAGCTACGGCACCTACGGAACCCGTTTTAAAGAATCCATCCGAAATGTTTTTCCAGGTTATCCCCATATCTTCCGTCTTCCAAAGACCCCCGCCCGTGCTCCCCTGGTAATATACGGCAGGATTACCTACTACCCCTGTAGCACAATTGGAGCGTCCTCCGCGAAAAGGACCAATGCATCTCCATTTTACCGGTTTAAACCAATTATTGAGATCAGCCGAGTCTTTGGCCGGTTGGGCGTTGGAAGCAAAGACGGAAAAGGATAATAAGACGGCTGCCAGGAATCGCCTTTGCATGATGGGCGTTGATAATGTCGGGGTGGGTATTCGCAGTCTGAATGCCATAATAGAGGTTTTAGTCAGAATATTAACGTTGGCTGTTTACCCCTTGAAGATATATTAAAAAATCATATGCCGCCGACATTCGTTTCGGGCGAAGGCGCGAAATTAGATGGGATTATCTTAAATTGAACTCAAATGATGTCGAGCAGGATATTTTGGGGCGCGTTCGCGATGCTCTCATTTTTGCTGGAGGCGGTGATCGTCTATGCCCTTTTTCCGCAATGGAAAGTATACAGTCAGGGCAAGGTTGTAAAAGTTACCATTGTTCAATTGCCCGGTCTTCTTTCCAAATACGGCGACCTAAAATTTGAGTATGAAGGAAAAATGCACACGATCAGTAGCGGGGGTGATGCGGCGCTTCACGTTGGAGACACATTGCAGATGAAGTATCTCGAAAGTGAAGACATGTTTAAGTTTGTTGATGACAATCCGCTCGGAGCAGGAGTATTTTGCCTTGTCTTTTTTACGGGATGCGGGATTTATTGCATCTGGTACGGGTTTTTACGGGATCGGTCACCATAATTTCGGGGGAGGATCACGTGGTTCCTCACACAGCACGTTTGTTAATCGCTTGCAAACCAATTTAAAATTCCCCAAAAGAACCCTATCTTTCCAAATATCGTGTTCTAAACCCCGGTAGCCCCCACCATGAAAAAAATCACATCGTGCATTTTTGCGTCATTACTCCTGACCAGCTGCGCCACCTACCATCTTTCTACCGAAAGCCTCGTCCAACAAATGGCGGCTACCCAGCCGGAAAGAAAGTACATCTATTCGCCCGACCTTCCCTTCATCCCTTTTAGCGTCGAGGGAAATAGCCTTCAGCGACTCAGATGCCTGGATAAGAACGGGAATACACAAATTATTGATGTAACCAACCGGACATCCGTGCGAATCACGCTGGCGGACAGCACCAGGAAAACGTTTTATTTCAACACGCTTTTGATCAAGGATAGCACGATCGCCGGAAGCAAAACGCATTTCTTTGAAATGCGGATCAAACCGATCTTGCTGAAGGATGTGGTGAAGATTGAAGTGCAGAAGTCATAATGTCCGTGCACGACCTTCCCGGTAACGGCGTCAATGCGGATGCGGGTACTGGTATTTCTGTCAGGGGTCTGCTCCGGTAATATGGTATCTGCTGTAAATTTTTTCATATATTCACAATGGGCTGTTTGCTTTAGCAATTTTGAGCCGGATCCAGGTCTTGAATCTGATCTATAAAATATTGTTGGGAATGCTGGGGGCGACAACTATTGCGCTCATAATTTCACTATTTCTATTTAATCATTCCGACTATAGCCCTAAGTACTCGTTAAGTTCCCCACCGGAATACACCAATTTGTTCGACGACTCAGCAAAAACCAAAATGACGTTATATATAACAAACCTGATAAAAGGAAGAAACCCCATCTCCCAATATATTTACGATAGCGATTATTCGGTAATAGCCTATTTAATGGATTTCAAGACAGATGCCCCTTTGGATTCTTTACTGAGATCAGGAACAGGGAAACCAGGGCTACACATTGGCAGCAATTATCCAACGCTGCATATAGGACAACTCGCCTTATCGTATGCGGCTGATTCGGTCCAACCTTCAAGCCACCTAACTATCTCGTTTTTTGGTGATTCTGTTTTTACCGTGTTTAGAACGAAAGCGGTGTGGTGCATTAGACAACAAATGTCAGCTGTTGTAATTGAGAATGGCAGGCACAACGCCGATATTACGCTAACACCCTTTGCTCTGACGGTGCCCAAAGTCCCGATAGAAATCGCTTTTATCAGAAATAATGATGGTGTGTTCCTGCTGATTATCAGCCCTACCTCACGTACGCGTGGAATGCCGGACGATTTAGCCAAAAGCGTAATAAATAAAACCTTGTTCGAAAAATGAATACATCAACTGGGCCAGCTACCAAAATCAAGAAATTCTATTATCTAAGTCTCTTTTGCCTTATCCCTGGTATTGGGGTTTTGGTGGGAATCATCCTGTGTATCTATGCAATAGCAAGGTTTAAGAGTACTCCTTTGGTGTTGACCATACTTCTAATGACCGCGGGGGGATTTGGCGTGGCGAAACTGGATTCGTACTACCTGGCAAACAGAATGAGAACCTCAAAAGACGTCGAGAACGGCTTAATTTTACTGGTGCCAAACAATCTTGATCTTATTGTCGAGTGCCTGCAAAAATATAAAGTGAGACATGGAGAATTTCCGGATAGCTTGCAACAACTAGAAAGAGAAGCTGCTCTGGTTCCAGTAAAGGACCCCTTTTTGGGCAAACATCCGGAAGCTCACAAATCATTCTATTACAACTATCAAAAGACAAGTGAAGGTTATGTCCTCTTTTCCTCGGGCCCCGATGGAATCCCGCATACAAAGGATGACATCTATCCAAGGAAACCGCTAAAATAGGCCGTTATTTATGAAACTTCTTTCCTTTTTGATTATCTCAACTATTATTCTAACGACTTATAAATTTGAGCTGAGGAATGCCGTCAAAAAGGAATGGTATGCTCAAAAGGTCGATGATAACAATGCCAACTATATTGAGTTGATCACGAATGGAGATGCGGTAGAAGGTTTCTTTTACGGGGTGGAACGACTTCCCGATCGAACAGTGATCTATTACAAAGCGCCGTTGGACAGCATTAATTTGAAAGAGAACGAGTTCAGATTTTTATTGATGAGATTCGATTATAGCCGTCAAGCATTTGATGGAAGTAAAGCCACGACTTTAATGAGTCACGATGACCCAAACATCCCGCTTATCCTGCGACACGGCATAAGTTATTTTGGCAATAAATACCCAGATACGTTAAAACTGCACAGGATTTTGAGCTTGTATGATAACAGATCCGATGATGCTGTATTTGTGAAGGTCGCTGCCAGAAATTAGAGCGGGTAATTGGGATAATACTAAATGGGCAACATGAGCATTATTGTACCAGATCACAGAAGCGAGTAGGGAGACCTTCCCCCCTCACCAAAAATCAATACTGCAAAGCTTATAATTGTCCTTCAATTTTTCGAAATGATTGTATACATCGGTATTCGTGGCTTCACATACCGCTTTGTTTGTTGCCCGATAGGCCTGAAAATAACTGTATGGCATGAACGAGCCCTCTTCTTCATAAATCCGTTGTCGCAAGACCTCGGCCCATTTCGTACCGTCATCCGGAACAACGGCTGAGAGATAAACGGTCGAAGGTTTGCCAGGGATCCTGACCGTATAGAAAACCCAACCTGTCTTGGGAGGCACGACCATATACGCAGTACCACCTCTTTCATAGCCAAATACTCCTTGCTGAGGGGCAGTTCCTTCAACTTGTCCATAACCCGCGCCTGGGAAAGCTGCCATTGCCGCAAAAAGCAATAGCGAATAGAATGTATGTTTCATCTCGAGGGCATATTTGGTTAACAAAAATGATTGCTCCGCGATCATCCATCGCTTATATCAGCAACTTATGCAATAAATACGACACCTAAAACAAAGGAATTGTTAGGCGAGTGTTAAACGGCCACCCGTTGGTCCGTCTCCCGAAACCGCACACCCCATGTATCGATTCCGGGCACATGGGCGCAAGGCACCCCGCTAAAATATTGGGTAACAAACGGTTAAGAATTGGCATCGTCTTTCGTCCAACCGGGAGGATCGATAATATAATCTGCTATGCTCCAAAGCTATTTCAAAACGGCTATCCGGTTCCTGCGCAAGAACCGGGCATTCAGCGTGATCAATGTCATCGGGTTGGCGATCGGTACCCTGTGTTGCCTGTATATTGTTTTCTACGTCAAGGACCAGTACAGCTATGACCGGCAATTTGATCGCGCCGCCGACATTTACCGGGTGACGACCGAGTTGGCCGTTTCGGGGGACCATCATACCATGGCAAGTAGCTCGCCGCCGATCGCCCCGGCAATGAAACGCGATTTCCCGGAAGTCATGCAATTCACCCGCGCCATTCCCACCTTGGGCGCGGAAGAGCATCTTGTCGCGTACGGCGAGAGATCCTTTTATGTCAAAGATGCCTTTCTCGTCGACTCCGGCTTTTTCGATCTGTTCAATGTCCATTTTTCGGCGGGTAATCCCTACCGGGTGCTGTCAGCGCCCAACTCGATCGTCCTGTCGACGCCGGTGGCGCAAAGCCTTTTTGGAACGGAAAGCCCCATTGGCAGGTCGATCAGGATCAGCGACGCCTGGGGGATAAACAACTTTACCGTCACCGGCGTTGTGGACGAACACCTTGTCAAATCGAGTTTGCATGCCAACCTGTTTATCAAGATGAATCCCGGCGGATTTGGCGGGGATTTCCTAAAAAATAACGTCTGGACGGGGAATAATTTTTCCTATTCCTATGTGAAATTGGCGCCGGGCGCTTCGCCGGCGGCGCTTGAAAAAAAACTGCCTTCCCTGCTGAAAAAATACGGCGAAGACCAGTTCAAAAATTCGGGCATGACCAAGACACTGCACCTGCAGCCCATCCACTCCATCCATACCTCGACCGGCTATGACACGGAATTGGGTAACACGGTGAGCAGGTCCTTCCTGAATATCCTGATCCTGATCGCGGTGTTCATCCAGGTGATCGCGTGCATCAACTTCATGAACCTCTCCACCGCCAAGGCGTCGAGGCGGGCCAGGGAAGTCGGTATCCGGAAGGTAATGGGGGCGGGAAAGGACAGCCTGATCTTTCAATTCCTCGCGGAGTCCGTTCTGCTTGCCCTCGCGGGGGTGCTGATCGCCTTGCCGATCCTGGGTATCTGTCTGCCTTATCTGAACCGGATCACCCAGGCCGACGTCCAACTTTCCATGCTGACGGATAATAGCGTATGGTTGATCCTGGCCGGTATTGTGATCCTTACGGGTCTGCTGGCCGGCAGTTATCCGGCCTTCTACCTTTCCGCGTTTAAGGCCGTCAAGGTGATGAAAGGAAATTTCACCAGCCATATTTCGGCGGCGGGTATTCGCCGGTCCTTGGTTGTTTTTCAGTTCACCCTGTCCATCATCCTGATCTCCTCCATCGTAGTCATCTTCTCGCAGTTGAATTATATAAAACACAAGGACTTGGGGTTTGCGAAAGATCAGCGCCTCATCTTTACTTTTCATACCGATGACACCAAACCGAAGATGCCGGTCTTCGCCCAGGACCTGCGGCGGCTTGCGGAAGTAGCGGACGTCAGCATGGCCAACAACTACCCGGGGGCCGGAATGTACCACGACTGGACGGTAAAGCTGGCGGGGCAAAATGACGTCGACGCCATCGATCCGCAGAACTTGTCCTCCGACGAGCATTTTATAACCGTCATGGGCATCCAGCTGGCGGGCGGCCGGGACTTCCGCGCCCGGGATTCCGGGGCGGTCATCATAAATGAAACCCTGGCCAAACGGTTGGGATTGACGGCAAGCTCCGCGCCCGGAACAAGATTGTACAACGGCGATCCGGGTAGCAGCTATCTGATCGTCGGTGTCATGAAGGACTTTAACTACAAATCACTCAGGGACAAGCTGAGCCCGTTTATGGTTTTATATGATCCCGGGCGGGATGACATTAACCAATTGATCGTCAGCTTGCGGTCGGATGACTATAAGGCGACACTAGGTAAGATACAGGCGATGTGGCAGAAGGATGTGCCATCGACACCGTTTGACTACATTTTTTTGGATGACAAGGTCCAGCACCAATATCAGGCGGAAATCACGATGTCCAATATCATCAACGCGTTCACGATGATGGCGATCGTCATTTCCTGCCTCGGGCTGTTCGGTCTGGCGGCCTTCAGCGCCGAAAAAAGGGCAAAGGAGATCAGTATCCGCAAAGTGCTTGGGGCCTCCAACCAGGGTATCGTCGGCCTTCTGTCCGGGTATTATGTGAAGCTGGTGGTTATCGCCTTCCTGATCGCTACCCCCGTAGCGTGGTGGGCTATGCACCGGTGGCTGGAAGCGTTCGTCTATAAGGTAGCGTTACAGTGGTGGATGTTTGTGCTGGCGGGTATGCTGGCCATGGCCATCGCCCTGCTCACGGTCGGTTTCCAGGCAATAAAAGCCGCGCTGGCCAACCCGGTCAGGGGATTGAGGTCGGAATAAGGTCGATCCCTTCCGATACGGCCGGGGTGGCCTTTCAGTCAGTGTTTTCTTCTGTAGGTAAGATCATAACTGGTCGTCCATGTCTTGCCCCCATCCGCGGACGTCTCATTGAATTGCCGGACCTGATCGGGGCCCTGGTTATAAAACACAAACCGCCCGATCGTCTTATTCCCATGCGAATCCAGAAATTGAAAATCAAACCGCATTGCACTATCCTGGTACCGGCCGTTCACGAACTCCTGAATACCGCCCGCGTAGGAACCGGCCCAGGTTTGCTTCCAGCGGTTGGTAACCGGATCTACAAAATTGATGCTCTTGCCGGTACTACTCTGGCTGTCCCAGTTTTCCAGGATGGCGCAGCCCGCTGAGATCATTTGAACAAGGCTATGCCCCTGGTAATTGTTTGTACCCGTCTGGTAGACATCCCACTCGCCAACCCAAAAATCGAATTCTCTTGCATGCGGATCCGACATGCAAGGGTATAGTGTGGCATAGACCCCTTGCCGGATCGTTTTGAAGTGCGCGTCATCCCGGATCGAAGCGAAATCGGGAAGGGTGTCCAATTCACGTAGATTGACATAGGATGATGCCACGGCGCTATCCAGATTTTCCAGCGCCTCGCGCGTATGGTGTTCACGCGCGTATATTCTCGCCATTCTTGAATAAACGATCGCCTTCAGCGGGGTGGACGGCTGCTGAACCAGCGATCGCCGGAAACACGTTAACGCATCGGCATACAACCCAAGATTAAGATCGCAAAAGCCCAGCCGGTTCCACTCGAGCGAATTATACGCCGTATCCCGCAGGGTTGTTTCATAGATTTTCTTCGCTTCCCGCCAATTGCGCGCCGTAAATAACGAATCAGCCCGGTCAAGATGGGAGATCGAGAGGCGCTGAAACGAGTTTTGCCCGTTGCCATACACCGAAACCAGCAGCGCGGGAACAATGATCAAGGCATGTCTGAACCATCCGGTCGCCATTTCTTTAAGATTTAATAGGCAATGATGCCTATTTTACATTAAATCCCCTTGGTGAAAATTGACTTTTTTACCGCTGGTAACAATTGGATTGCCAAATCTGGCCAAGCTGGCTAACTTCTGCTCCGTTACCAAAAGCCATGACCCTTCCTATAAAAGTCATTGAATCCTTTCCCGATCCGGCCGCCGGGAAATATGACGAGAACCGCTGGTATCGCCAACACGACAATGCAATCGTCATTATCAACTGCCAATCAAAGAATATCTTCTATCCGCGGCATTGGACACCGCTTTCCGTAAAATGCGCGTTCCAGGGGACGGAACATTATCACTTTGAAAAACATGCGTTTGGTGTCTCGGACAAAAGCTTTTTGATACTCAACGAGGGCTCGGAATACCGCAGTTCGATCCGATCGGAAACGCTAACCCATTCCTTTTCGATAAATTTTACCGCCCGGAATATAACCGATGTGTACGGGGGGATATTCTCCCACGGCAATCGCCAACTCGACGATCCGTTTAACAACTACGACGGCTCACCGCGGTTTGTTGAAAAACTATATCCCCACGATGGCACTTTTCCCCGGTTGCCGGCCATCCGCAAACTGGTTCAGCAAAAAGGCGTTGACCAGGCCTGCCTTTTGGAACAAATCTATTTCGTCCTGGGCGACATGATCCTGCTATACAACCAAACATCCGCGGAGATCGATGAGCTGAAGGCAAAAAAAAGAGCGACGCGGGAGGAACTATACAAGCGGCTGTACAAAGCAAAAGATTTTATGGATTCCTGTTACCAGGCGGATGTTTCTCTCCAGACCCTGGCGGAGATAAGCCTGTTGAATTCGTTTTATCTGCTGCGGCAATTCAAAAACGTCTTTAAGGTGACGCCGCGGCAATATTTGATAAAAAGACGGCTAAGTAAAGCGACGGACCTGCTGCTAACTACCGATTTGCCTATCGACGTGATAAGGGACCAGGTCGGTTTTTCCGATATCAGCTCCTTTTGCAAGTTGTTCAAACGGGTTTACCGCTATCCGCCGGGGATTTTCAGGGAGAAGGCGAGGCGATAGCGGCCTATTAGTCGGGATCAATTCTGCCCAAACCGCGACCCATTTTGAATTTTGTTAATCACTTCTTCCGGGATCACGACATCATTTGCTTCCGCCAATACAATATAACACTTTTCGAAGGGGATAGCTTTGTCATCAACCAAATACGGCGCTCGCCTTTGTAAATGATTTAGCGTGACAAGAAGCTCTTTTCGGAGCCCTTCGTTTTCCTGGTATAACCGGACAGACGTTGCGGAAACTTTACCCTTGCGGTCATAGTGAATATCCAGCAGGATCCAACCGGCGTAGCCGCGATATTTGCTCGATTTTAGGATAGCCTTGATCCGCTTCTCGATCTCCGCGTACGGCTCTGAATTTAGCTCCTCCAGTGGAACGGTTACTTGTTTTCCCTCCACCGAGCAAATATCATTGTGTTGATAATGATTGATCGCTTCAAGCGGATGCACGCTTTCGAAGGAGCTAAAAGATCTGTTATCGTATTCGCGTTTAGTGCTTAGGGCGTTGGAGGTTCCGCGGACGAATTTCCCGGATTGAAATTGCTCGATCATCAGCGGATCGCGCGAGTAATTCGTATAGATTTTCCACTCGCCATCCGGCATGCTGTCTTTTACCGGACCGCTCATGCGCGTGTCTATCGGGTTTGAAGTCGTACCCGTCACCACTTCGCCTTCAAACCGACCGTTTCCGTTCTCCGCGAGCGGCTGACCCGCTTCCGTAAAACAATCGATCAGGTATGCTCCGGTTTCGGTAAGCCGGATGGTTTTCGCTTTTTGTCCATTCTCATAAAAATATTCCCAGATGCCGGTACGAGCATTCTTTGTGTAGGTACCTTTCTCGCTGATTTGCCCATTTTTGTAATAGCACATACACGGGCCGTCCAACATCCCGCTCACGTAAGACAAGCGCGCGGCAATAGAGTCGTTTTCCATGTAATAATCGGTTACGAGCCCGTTTAGCTGAAAATACTTGTTGATCGGTGCCACACGGTAAAAGGTTGCACAGGCGATCTCCGTTAGGCTTGCAGGCCGGGCATCCAGGAAAAACAGCGCGGTGTCCCGCGAGATAAAAGAGAGCTGATTGTTGTAGAAAATCGAATCTGTCCGGAAACGGCCGCTGTAGACCCGGTTTCTCGTATCGGGTTTCGAGGTCTTGAAAACCATGCTACCTGTCAAGGCCGGCTCCTTTTGCGCAAAGGAACAAAAGGGATAAAGGCACAATAGAAATATTGGTAGATAGCGTGATTTATTCATACCAGGGTCATTACCTTAAGGTATTAAATAAAAAAAACATCCGCAAATTTGACGGATTGAGATTCGGATACCCTATTGCACTTCTATCGGCGCACTCCACCGGAACGTACCCCACTCGAACACCAGCGTCCCGTGCTTGCTGTCCCTGGGAACAATCGATATGGTGAATTTTTCCACCGGCGTGGCCGCCGTCTCGCTGGTCATCGCTCCCCGGCCCAGGTTTTGGGAGCCGTTGTACTCCGTTCCCCACTCTCCGAATTGTTTGTTGACGATCAGGTCGACGCTGGCCGGATGCGGTAAGGTGAACAGCGTGTAATGACCGGCGGGGACCTGCATTCCGGCAAGTTTTATCGGCGCCGACGTCGTGAACTGTGTTGCGGCATTCGCCCCGGTCCGCCATACATAGTCATAGGGGATCAAACCCCCGAGCAGGGTTCGCCCGCGCATCACCGGCCTGCCGTAGTCAACGGTGAAAACCGCATTGCCGATTTGCGCCCGGATGGAATCCCGGTTACTTAGCTCGCGGACGCGGCCGGCGGCTGCCTCCGCGGCTTGAAAACGATCCGCGACGCCCTTCACATCCGGCGGCGTATCCAACCGCCTGACCCGTACATCATAGGTCGTCCGCGCGCCGGAATAACTGATCATATCCCCCGCAGAGTCCATCCTGGCCTCGCCGGTTCCCGCAAGCCAGTCGTGTGTTACCTCCATCTTTCCGCTGTCAAGCGGTTTTACGTCGGCGTGACCCAAGGGGAAATGATCGAACTCGCGGTCGATATAGAACTGGCGCAGGGGGATTGTTCTTCCGGCCGCGGAATTTGATGCCCCGGCCTGCTTCTGTGCCGCGGCGAAGTAGAGCTCGTACATACTATACATCTGCTGGACATGGGCCACCACAAGGCCGCCGCGGGTGTCAAAATCCCTCTTTACGGTTCCGGTGCTATCTGTTTTGGAAAGATGTACTTTATTCCCGCCGACCTCGGCGACTACCGTTCGATCCCGCTGACCGGCCGGTGCACTGGGTTCGTGAATGTTCATTTCCAAATGCCGGATGCTGCCGTCGTCGTTGAGTTTGACGACGGTATGGCGGATCCGCACCACCGGAAAGCGGTCGGCTTCCTCGCTTGTCAACGTATTACCCTGGCGGGTGATGCTTTCAATGGACAGCGTATCGCGGCCAATGGTGGTGAGGAATCCGTATCGTTCGGTCTTTGGCGGGTTGCAGGCGAAAATCGAAATGGACGCAAAACAACAAACCGCGGCAGCCTTGACTGCATAAAAACCAGCTGATTGAGCGCTCGTAGGCATTAGATTGGGTATTACCATTTAAGCTACCGAATTAATTCGAATTGTTCTTCCCCGCCTGTTTAAATGGTTAATTAAAAGGCTGGATGGCGACGGTCAATACTCTACCGCATCCACCTTCTTCTCCCGCACAAGCGCATTATATTTCGCAATGGAATCCTTGATCGGCGCCAGCTTTGCCTTCTCCGCCGCCCACTGCTGCTCCAGATCCGCGAGGCGTTCCCTGGCTCCCGCGGTCACCCGCGGATCGTCCACATCCACATACCGGTATAGCGAAAAGAACTCGATATTTAACTTTCCGGCGTAATTGATCACATCCTGGCCGCCCTTCGACCGTGTTTCGAGGATCTTCGACTCCCAGTCCTCGAGGCTCTTTGCAATGCGTTTTGATTCCTTTACCAACGTATCGGCATCCTTTACGCCGGTGTAGACCTCCGCCTGGGTATTCAGCTGCTGGCGAACCTTTCGCATGCTATTGATCGTTCCGTGGACGTCGGAAATGTCGGTGCCGATATGCTCGAGGATCGTGTTTTGGTCCGTCCAGTCGGAAGCCGTGAGACCGTCGATCAGGGGATTCGGCAGCAAGTCCACCGCGGTTTCCGAACCTTTCCCTTTGGCCTTTAATACCGCCTTGTATTCACCCGGCCTGACCATCGAGCCGGTATAGGAAGCCGTCATGAACTGGCCTTTGATATCGGGTGTCAACGCCGACCGCCGGAGATCCCAGAGAAAACGGTTATGTCCCCGGGCCGCTTTTAGCAACGGCGCCGGCGGCGGTCCGCCGGGATACGCGCTATACGTACTGTCTTTTTGGTTGCTGTAGCTCCGCACCAGTTTTCCATCCGCGTCGTAGATCGACAACGTGACGGTATCCTTATCCTTTATTTCCGGTAAAACATAATCGAAGATCACCCCGGTCGGCGCGTCCTGCCCCGCCTGCGGATCCTTTGCCGGTAACGGCGTTCCCGCGCCATAGCGATAGGCCGGTTTGGGATGGAACAATTTGACCGAATCGGCGGCGGCTTTCCCCGAGGAGCCGGCATTCCCGGAGGAGCCAACATTCCCGGCAGCGCCAACATTCCCGCCCGACTGCTGGATCACCCCGATATCATCGAGGATCCAGAACGCCCGGCCGGCCGTCGCCGCCACGAGGTCATTCCCATGGATCATCAGATCGGTGACCGGCACCACGGGGAGATTCAACTGCATGGGCTGCCAGGTGGCGCCCGCATTGAAGGAAATATAAAACCCACGTTCCGCGCCGCCGTAGAGGATGTTTTTGTTCCGCGTGTCCTCCCGGATCACCTTTAGAAAATCGTCCGTCCGGATACCGGTCGCGATCTTTGTCCAGGTCTTGCCATAGTTGACGGTCTTGTACGTATAGGACCCGAAGTCATTGAACTTATACCGCGTGCCGGTGATATAGGCGGTGCCCCTATCGAACGAAGACAATTCGATACTTTGGATCAGGCATTCGGGCAGAGCCGCGGGCGTGACATTCGTCCAGTGCGCGCCGTCATCCCGCGTCAGGTACACCAACCCGTCGTCGCTGGCGGTCCAGATCTCGCCTTTATCCAACGTGGACTCCATCACATAATAGATCGTATTGTAGACCTCGCCGCCGGCGCCTTCATTGGTGAATGGCATGCCGCCGTCGATTTGTTTTGACTTCTCATTGCGGGTCAGGTCGGGGCTGATCACCTCCCATTTCAGGCCCGCATTTGTCGACCGGAACAGCACGTTGCCGGCATGATAGACCACATGCGGATCGTGCGGCGAAGTCATCACCGGGAAATTCCAGTTGAACCGGTACTTCATGTTCGCCGGCGTGTTCCCCATCATATTGGAAGGATAGGCCTGGACACTCTTCACCTCGTGCGACTTCATATCCATGCGATCGATAAAACCCTGGTAGCCGCCGCCAAAGACGATGGTGGGGTCGTTTGGATCGAAGACGAGATAGGCGGACTCGCCGCCGGGTCCATAGATCCAGTCGCGTTCCGTGATCTCGCCCATATTGTTGCGGCTTGAAATGATCACGGACGTATTGTCCTGCTGACCGCCATACAGCTTATAGGGAAACTGGTTGTCGACATTGACGCGATAAAACTGTGCCGTCGGCTGGTTATTCAACGTGCTCCACGAACCCGCGCCGTCCGACGTTATCTGCGCCCCGCCGTCATCCGCCAACGCCGTGTTGCCGGGATTCGACGGATTGATCCACAACTCGTGCGTATCGCCATGTTGAATTTTTATCGCATGGAAACTGTTGCCGCCATCGATCGATTTTTGCACCATATAATTTAACACATACACCACGTCCGGGTTCTTCGGGTCGGCGGTTACCTTTGTATAATACCAGGAACGGCTGACGAGATCGGCGCCGCCGCCGTGAAGCGCCCAGGTTTTTCCGCCGTCATCCGACCGGTACAACCCGGCCTTGGCGCGGTCGGTTTCGATGATCGCAAACACGCGCTCGGGGTTGGCCCGCGACACGGCCAGCCCGATCTTGCCCATCTTCTCCGGCAGCCCGTTCTTCAGCCGCTCCCAGGTCTTCCCTTCATCGCTCGACTTCCAGATCCCCGAGCCGGGGCCGCCGCTCACCACCGTCCAGGGATAACGGCGATGTTCCCACGCCGCGGCATACAGGATCCGCGGGTTGGTCATATCCATCTGAAGCGAAGAAATACCCGTACTATCGTTGATATACAACACTCTTGTCCACGAGGCGCCGCCGTCCGTGCTCTTGTAGACGCCGCGCTCATTGTTCGGTCCATGGACCGTACCCTGCGCGGCGACATAGACAATATCGGGATTGTGCGGGTGGATCGCGATGTCGGAAATGTGTCTTGTCTTCTCCAGCCCGATATGCTTCCATGTCGCTCCGCCATCCGTGCTTTTATACACGCCGTCACCGTACGTCGTCATCACCCCGCGGACGGCATGTTCACCGGTCCCCACATAGACCACATTGGGGTCCGACTCCGCCACAGAGATCATCCCGATCGAGCCCGTGTGGAAAAAACTATCGGAGATGTTGTGCCAGGAATTGCCCGCATCATCGGTTCGCCAAACACCGCCGCCGGTATAACCCGCATAGTAACGCTGATCATTGCCCACCACGCCGGTGATGGTATTGGAACGGCCGCCGCGAAACGGCCCGACGTTCCGCCATTTCAGGTCCTTGTACAACGTGTCGGGAACTTGCGCCCGCATCGCAAAGGCGGCAAGGATAAACCAGATAAAAAGTGACGCGCGCATGATGATCAATTTAGGGAGTTATGTAGGGAATTCTTTAGTACTTTATTTTGCAACAGTGCATTCAACGCGGCCAGTTGCGTTTCCAGCTCGGCGGAAAGCTCCTTGAATACCTGATACGCGCCGGCGGTCGGCCTCGCATCGCCCGTCTCCACACTTCGCTCCAGCGCTGCCAGGCGGTTGTTTAGCTTGATCGGATAGTTCAAGGGGTCCTGGCCGCTTTGGTTCTTAACCTGGTAAAGGTTCTCTTCGATCCCGGTCAGCCCCGCCAACAGTTGTTTTTGTTCGGCGCTGAGATGGGCGCCACCCGCGATCATGGCTTTTAGTTTCCGGATCGTGATCACCGCCTTATTCGCCCGGTCGGTAGCGTTGCGGATCTCCATCGCCAACCGGAATTGCTCTTCCACATCGGCTGCGGTCACTCCTTTCAAATTCGGATCCAACTTTATTTCAAAATCCTTCGTCTGCACCTGCCCGCCCGCCGTAAAACGAACCCGGTATTTCCCCGGCGGCGCCAGCGGACCGGCAGTCGGGCTCGCACCCCACAAGATCATCCCTTTGAACATCGCGGGCGGCGGATAACGGAGATTCCAGGTAAAGGTATTCACGCCTTTTTTGATCAGCGGCTGCGGCAGCCGCGAGCGGTAACCATATTCTTCCTCCTCCTCCACTCCGGCGAGCGAATCGGCGGTGGAGACATGCGTGATCCCCGAAAAGCTTTGCACGACTTGTCCGCGCTCGTCCAGCACGTCTACTTTCAGATCCGTGCTGCTGTCTTTGAGGTAATATTGAAAAACCGCGTCCTGTGCGTGGCGCACGGCATAGAAGGGCTGATAGAGATGGAGGGTCGAATCGGCGACCGACGGTCGGAATTCCCGCAGGGGCGCCACGTCGTCCAGCACGTAGATCGAACGCCCGTGGGTCCCCAGCACGACGTCTTTATCCGTGACCGCGATATCCGAGACCTGGACATCCGGCAGGTTCAGCTGCAAATGCTGCCAGTCGTCGCCGTCATTGAACGACACATAAAATCCATGCTCGGTTCCCGCATACAGGAGGCCCGGCCGGGTGATATCCTCGCGGATCACATGAACGTAGTCATCCGGCCGGATGCCGGCCACAATTTTTTTCCAGGTCTTCCCATAGTCTTCCGTCTTCCAGATATAGGGGGCGCGATCGTCCATCTGGTAACGTTTTGCGGCCACATAGGCGGTGCCCGCCTTGAAATGCGATGCCTCGATGATGCTCACACGCGTATTCTTCACCATATCCGGCGGGGTGATATTCTGCCAGGATTTTCCGCCGTCCCTTGTCACGTGGACGAGGCCATCGTCCGAACCCGCCCATATCGTATTGACATCCCGCCAGGAGGGCGCCAGCGCGAATACGGTGGCGTAGATCTCCGGCCCGTTCATATCCCGGGTGATCACCCCGCCGCTGACCCCCAGCGTGGCCGTATCGGAGTAGGTCAGGTCGGGGCTTATCCGGTCCCAGCTTTGTCCTTCGTTGGTCGTCATCCAGACGTGTTGCGAGCAGGCATAAAGCCGCTTGTGATCGACCGGCGAGAAGACGATCGGGTATGTCCACTGCCATCGCTCCGGCAACACCTTCGCCTCTTCGCCGGAGAAAAAACGCGGGTAGATCTGCACGTCCCGGATCTGGCCGGTGCTGCGGTCGAGCCGCGTCAGTAGGGCGCCCTGGCTGCCGGCATAAAAAATATTCGGGTGATCGGGATCCTGCGCGATATAGCCGCTCTCCCCGCCGCCGACATCATACGCATACCCGAGACCCGGTTTTATCGAGTTGCCCGTCGCGAGCATCTGACCCCAGCCCGCACTGGGAACCGCGATGGTGGAATTGTCCTGTTGGGCGCCGGCGACATGGTAGGGGAAGTCGGTTGTCGCGATGATGTGATAAAGTTGCGCCGTCGGGAAGTCTTCGTCCGTCCAGGTGGCGCCGCCGTCCGTCGAGATGGTTCCGCCGCCATCGTCGGCTTCCGCGAGGCGAAGCGTGTCCGCCGGGTCGATCCAAAGGTCGTGGTTGTCGCCGTGGGGAAGTTTTATTGCTTTTGGAAATGTTTTTCCGCCATCCGTGGATTTATAGAAATTGACGTTTAGCGCGTAGACCCCGTTGCTGTCTTTTGGGTCGGCCACGATCCGGGAGTAATAAAACGCGCGCTGCCGCAGCTTTCGTTCGTTGTTGACCATCTTCCAGCTGGCGCCCGCGTCATCCGACCGAAAAAGGCCGCCGTCATTGGCCTCGACGATCGCCCAGACCCGATTCGAATTGACCGGGGAAACGGTAACGCCGATCTTTCCGACCGGGCCCTTTGGCATGCCGGGGTTTGTCGTGAGCTCGGTCCAGCTGGCGCCCGCGTCCGTGGATTTGAAAAGCCCGCAGGCTCCGCCGCCGCCCCACATCTTATACGGGGTCCGGTAGACCTGCCAGATGCTGGCGTAGACGACGTCCGGGTTCGTCGGGTCGAGGGTCAGGTCTTCCGCGCCCGCGCGGTCGCCTTTGTACAACACCTTCTTCCAGGTTGCGCCGCCGTCCGTCGTCTTGAATACGCCGCGATCTTCATTCGGGCCGTACGGATGCCCGAGGGCGGCGACGTAAACAATATCGGGGTTGGTGGGATGGATGCGGATGCGGGCGATCGCCTGGGTGGTCTTCAGGCCGATGTTCTTCCATGTTTTACCGCCATCGACGGATTTATATACACCGTCGCCCTGCATGATGTTTCCGCGAAGTTCGGTCTCGCCCATGCCGATATATACGATGTCGGGATTCGAGGGGGATACGGCGACCGCGCTGACCGAAGAGCTGGTGATCTGCCCGTCCGTAACGGGTTTCCAGGTAAAGCCGCCATCGATCGTCTTCCAGAGCCCGCCGCCTACGGCGCCAAAATAATATTCTTTTTTCCGGCTGGAGCTGCCGGCGATGGCCAGGGAGCGGCCGCCGCGGTTTGGGCCGATATTGCGCCAGCTCATTCCCTTTAACATCGTTGCGAGTGAAGTGTCCTGCGCGTGCAGCGACCGGACGGGAGTTGCGAGAACGGCGACAAGGCATGCCGTCACCGCTAAAGACAGTTTTCTCATGTGAAGTAGTATGGTGTACGTGACCGTACTCCATCAAATTACTGGATTTTTCGTTATTCCGAACACCGCCGGGATAAATCCGCGGATTTTAAGGCTCGAGGAGCTCGATATACCCTTCGGTTCCATCGACCCGGATCCGCTGGCCGTCCCGGATCAATTGCGTTGCGTTCTCGACCCCGACCACCGCGGGCAAACCATATTCGCGCGCGATGACGGCTCCATGCGCCATCCGTCCGCCCACTTCGGTTACCAGGCCCTTTACCGATACAAATAGCGGGGTCCAGCTCGGATCGGTGAAGCGCGTGACCAAAATATCTCCTTCTTCCGGGTCGGCATCCTCGATCTTCCCGATGACCCGCGCCCGACCCTCGACTATTCCGGACGAGACGGGCAACCCCGCCAAAGCGCCTGGCGGCAGGTTGTTCTTGTCGTACTGGCCCGTGACGATCTCCCCGTCGGAGGTGAGGACACGCGGGGGCTTCAGCTTTTCATAGGCCATGAACTCCTGTTTTCGGTTGTCGATGAGCGGTTGATCCGCGGCGCCGGTGACGATGACTTCGCGTAACTCTTCCAATGCCAGGTAGTAAATATCTTCCTTCTCCCGGATGATCTTCGCGCGTACCAGCCGCTCCGCCTCCTGCAACAGCGCTTGTTTATATAGGAGGAAAGACCGGACGATGTGATACTTTGGATATTCGCGATAGCCGCTGTAGCGGCGGATGAGGGTGATGATTCGGCCCGCTTCGGCGGCCTTTTGCTCCCCATCCGGCAGTTGTTTTAGCCGCGCGATGAGTTCGGATTCCTTTTGCAAGGACTCCCGCAGCCCCCGCTCAAACCGCCGTTTGCTTTCACCCGCCGCGAAATTCCGGCAATTCGAGAGCAGCATCGGAACGATCGCCGCGGGGTCTTCGCTCCATCGGGGCCGGGTGATGTCAATTTCTCCCGCGCACCGCGCGCCGTATTTTTCGAGGAAAGTGCTGATCGCCCGTTGTGCCGCCGCGCCGCCGGCCACCCGGGTAAACCCATCCCAAAAGCTGTGCGCCTTTTCATGTCGCAGCAACTCGATGACCGTGGGAAAAGGGCGGATCTCGTCCGCGACATCCAGCAGCGCCAATCCCATTTCCGCCGTTATGTTGTTTGGCAGGGATTGAGCTAGCGTGTCCGCGACCGACCTTTCGTTTAACCACTCCTGCATTTTTTCATTCATCCACGACTGCGCGTTCATCCCGGTCATGATCACGCCAAAACTGCGGGGATCGGCGATCTGTTTTTTGAGTCGCCGGAGGTCTTCGATAACGAATTCGATCAGGTCGGGTCCGGATTTGGTGCGGATATCTTGTCGGAGGGCGTCAATGGACGCCTCGCTCGAATGGATTAGTTCGGAGACGATCGCGGGGTCGTATTCGTCAAGTGCCTGGTAATTTCGGGGCGGGGTGGGTTTGTCTTTGTCGCCGGTGGTGCGACCTTCGACCGGGGCGGTATCGGGGAGCGGTTTTATAAAATCACCCCGAGCCACAAGGCTCGCGAGCGCGCTTTTGAAAAGGGGGTCGGACTTGCCCAGAACATTCAGGATCGCCTCCCTGCCCGCGGCGGTTGCCAGCATGGGGGTGACATCCACGAAAAGCCGGCCGCCCGCATGGCGCATCGGCGCGCCCGTGATCGCCTGGAAAAACGACAAACCCAGCGGCCGCATGGCATCCGTCATCATTTGCTGATGACCGACGGAAACATACACGTGATTTTCGTTGTCATGCGCTTCCGGAACGGGAAAAAGGGTCGTGACGGGACGACTTTGGAGAACCCACGACTTTCCCGCCGCCAACCCCCATTCGATATCCTGCGGGTGGTGGAAATGTTTTTCGATCGTTCTGCCAAGCGCCGCCAGCCCGAGGACCTCATCATCCGTAAGCGTATGGGCGCCGGTCTTTCTTTCGACAGGGTGGCCGGCTCTCACGTTGTAGTGGTCGGGGTTCACGCGGCCGGAGACCAGCGCGTCGCCAAGACCGCGGGCGGCATCGATCGACACGATCTTGCGGTTGCCGGAGATCGGATCGCAAGTAAACATTACCCCGGCCACCTCCGGGTCGATCATTTCCTGCACGATCACCGCGAGCCGGACCTGGCGGGAGCGGAAGCCATGTTGCATGCGATAGCTCACCGCGCGTTCGGTGAAAAGGGATGCCCAGCATTTGCTGATGTGTTGCAGGATCGCGCGCTGGCCGATGATGTTCAGATAGCTGTCCTGTTGGCCGGCCGCCGAGGCCGCCGGCAGATCCTCCACCGTAGCGCTGGATCGCACCGCAAATGCGGTTCCTTTGTCAAAACCGGCAAGGTGGCCGGAAATCTCGTCTTCCAGGGCCCGGGGAATGGGGATGCCCTCGATGATCGCGCGAATGGTTGCACAGATCTCGCCGATGCGCCGGCGATCGGAGCTTTGCTGGTCGAGTCGATCAAACAGGGGGCGAAGCGCCGCTTCATTGGAAACGATCTCCCCGTAGGCATCCGCGACGATGCAAAACCCGTCGGGGACGTTGACCCCATGGAGGGTTTTCAATTCACCCAGGTTGGCGGCCTTGCCTCCTACCCGTGCGAGTTGTGTTTTGCCGGCCTCCCGGAGGTCGAGGATAAAACGATTTGTTCTCTTCATGGGATCACGTGTTGGCAAGCCGATTGGTGGTCGCATCCATCAACGCGATGGCCTGCTGGAAATAGGTGTCGAGGGTTTTTAACTCCGCGGCTGAAAAGGAGGAGATCAATTTTACCGTCTGGCTTCTGAACTCTTTATAAAGCGGTTCCAGCAACGCCATGATATTTTTTGTCACGGGCTCGATAAACACTTTCCGCCGGTCGCTTTCCGAAAAAGTCCTCTTCACCAGTTTTTTCTTTTCAAACCGGTCGATCAGCCCGGTCACCGCGCCCGTCGTAAAGCCCGTCAATTCGGCCAATTCCCCCGCGGTCATCCGGCCTCGCTGGATCAGAAATCCCAGGTATTTGTGATCGGTACCCGAAAGCCCGGCTTTTCGGGCGACGGCTTCGTGCATCCGGATGGACGTATAGGCATAAAGCTGGCTCAGTCTCCTGGTTCGGTCAATGGCGCTATCGGGCATCGTATATCTTATTTACTGATTATCTTAGTTGCAAAGATAATGCAGGATCGGTTCTTTTCCCGATATTTTTTAAATTTCTTAGCCGCCGCAGCGGATGGCGGGCGATCGCCCAGGCGAGCAGGCCCGGGAAGAAACGTTTGACGAGCACCCCATATTTGTCGATCCCGCCCACCAGCACCTCCCGTTTTTCCGCGACAACCGCCCGGATGATGGCCTTTGCGGCGCTGACCGGCGAGATCCCGTTGGCCACCGCCTCCTGCATCCTTGCGTAGGGCCGTCCATCGCCCTTTAGCGCGTTGACGGTAATATCGGTACGGACCAGACCCGACGTGATCATCGTGACCTTTATTCCCTGTCCTTCATTCTCGGACCGCAGCGACTCATAAAAGCCGTGTAACGCGTGTTTGGAGGCCGAATAGGCGGACAGCTTCGGAACGCCGAAGCGGCCGCAGATGCTGCTGGTCACGACAAAGGTTCCCGAGCCCCGCTCGATCATCCGCGGGAGCAGTGATTTGGTGACCACCGTGTTGCCAAAGAAGTTTACATTCATCACTTTTTGGATCATGTCCAGCCCGGTGTTCAACACCATATCGCGGATGGCCATCCCGGCATTCAAATAAACATAATCGATGCCATGGTATGTCTTCCATGCGCGATCGGCCGCTTCCGCCAGCGCTTCCGGTTTTTCCATATCGCAGGGGAGGATCGTCACCTTTTCGGGATAGGTGCAGCTGTTTCTTACGGCCTCCAGACCGGCGGCGTTGCGGGCGGAGAGGATGAGGCGGGCCCCGGAATGGTTTAGTTGCCGCGCGAGTTCCGCTCCGATGCCGCCGGAGGCGCCGGTGATCCAGCAGGTGCGGCCGCGGTGTTGTTCTATGGCCGGCAGCCCTTTCCGGCGTCTCCATATCAACAGGTGCATCCAATCCATGATCTCGTTGAACATGACTTTCTTTGACGGCATGAAATACTGGAAGATCGCCCACCGCAGCGCCCAGGCGAGCCACCCGGTAAGTTCCAGGCCAAACAATTCACCCATCCCTTTGCCGATCCCCAGGCTGGCGCATTGTCCCAATCCCCGGAAAGTAAACGGTCTTAATTGCCGCCCTTTGACGGCGCGCGCGATATTCTTCCCGGCATGTTCCCCTTGCCGGATCGCCCACAACGCGTTTGACGGACAGGCGCGGCCCGTACGAATGTGCGGGACGTTGCACGCGTCGCCGCCGCCCCAGATATTCGGATGGCCTGGAACCTGCAGGTTTGCGTTTGTGCGTAACCGGTTTATTTCATCCCGTTCCATCTCCTCCGTTCCGTTCAGGAGCATGCGGCATTGACCGATGGCCGATACCACCATGCGGCTTTCGAGGCGACGCCCGTCCGACAGCTGGGCGCCATCGCGGGTGATCCGGACTATTTTCTGATCGCGGATCAGCTCGATCCCGTACCGCTGCATCGTGCGTTCGGCGTAACTCCGCATCCGGGTAAAGCGGCGGTCCAGTTCATCAATAATGTTCGCTTTGCTGCTCACGAGGCGAATCACCGGGTCGATATCCCGCAGCGACGGATACCCGGCTTTCAGGACATCGACAAACTCGGCTATATTACAAACCAGTTCGACCCCCGAGAGACCGCTGCCCGCTACCGTGAATTGAAGGTGTCGTTTTGCTTCTTCCGCCGGGGAGATGGCCGCCTGTTCCACAAGGGACTGAATTTCCCGCCGGGTGCGCAGGAAAGCGGCGTGAGATTTTACCTGGTAGCCATATTCTTTCAACCCGTCGATCTTTTCGCTGTCAAACGCGCCGATACCGATCAGCAGGTGATCGTAGTCCAGCACGCTGGTCGAGCCGTCCGCGCCGGTGATATGAACGCGGTTGGCCGAATGGTCAATCCGGCTCGCTGCACCCTTGATCAGTTGCGCATGCAAGAACAGATCCACCAGCGGGCTCATCCGGTTCTGGTCCTGGATGATGCCGCCGAGGCTCTCCGCCGTCCAACCATGGAAAAAATGAACGTCTTCCGGACAGACGACCGTAATGCGGACCTCGCCAAACAGGATCGCATAGTCCAGGCCCTTCAGCAGCGAGCGATAGGCCCAAATAGAAGCATTTCCGCCTCCCAGTAATACGATGTGGATGATCTTGTTGTTCATGATGGATGTTTTACCGGGATCAAAACTATATTCCGCGGCAGGCGATTCCGAATTGATCCGCGGGGGGATGGTCGCCGCGTTTGGTAGAAATCCGGCTGCAGGAGATCGGTGGGAGGGGCCGCGCCTCATCGTTTGCTGTTTTCGCGCCTTACCGTCGGGAAGTTGGCAGGAATTGCAATTTATTGGCGGTAACCCAATTGATTTTCGCAAAGGTCGGGCGCGTGTCGTTCAGTTGAATTTCCTTTTCGGCGGAAGATTTGGTATCTTGGTCCATAAATTAATGGCAATGAATACGCTTATCATTGACAAAAAAAAATATGTGGTTCTCCCCGAAAAAGAATATGAGAATCTAAGAACAAAAGCGGTGTCGAAATCAGCCTCTGCGCGAAAGCTTTCACTAAGTGAGGGGAAGAAACTTGCCTATAAACTGATTGACAAGTGGGTAAAAGAAAAGTAACTATTCTCGAACCCGCCGTTGCCCGGGTCACCCTCCATCTTTCAATTTAAATTGAACCCGCTCTGGAAGCGGGTCCGACTCAAGACCAGCTATTGGCAATGATGAAAATTAAATATCAAATTTCGAAGACGGCAAATCTTCAGCCAAGTTACGTACAGGAAAAAATCCTTACGGTATTGGACAAACCAGGGTACGTCATATTGAAAAAGACGAATAACTCAATTGAGTTTAATCATAACATCTGGCGGATAGGCTCTCGCATGGAAGCCTACGGCATGGTAGACGGCGGTAGATTTGCCATAGATACTAAAAGTGAAGGATCGGTGGTTTATTTTGACTATTATGTGTCTCCTTTATTTTGGATCCTATTTGTTTGCTTTTTTTTGTTTTTAGGCATAACTCAGGAGGTTCATATATTATACGCCATTCCGCTGGTTTTTATATTCTTCGGTTTTCATGTATGGAATGTTAAAATTGCAGCAAAAGAAATGATGAAGCGTATATTAAGCGCTGAAAACCCATGATATGCTGTTCAACAAGTTTAATAGATCAATATTCGTAACCTCGCTTCAGCTCTTTACGCTTTCTTGACGGAAAGGATCATTTTTATTATGCGCAAAGCGATGAAACGTACCCGCGGAGGACAAGCACATTAGTCGCTTTGCGAGATGCCCGTTCCTGCACAACCACTGTATCGGAACCGAACAACATGGTCTCGCGCAGGTCTTGACAGACGAATGGTCTTCAAGCCGTTATAAACCCGGCACTTTTTTGGGACCATCCGGATGATTTGGCCGCTTTACTTGTCACCAACCCGACCATTCCATGTTCCGCAACTATCTCAAGATCGCCTTCCGAAGCCTCAGGAAAAGCAAGGGGTTTACCGCCCTCAATATCGTCGGCCTCGCTGCCGGCCTGGGCGTCTGTCTGCTGATCGTCCTGTATGTCACCGATGAGCTCAGTTACGACCGCTACAACGTCAACGCCGACCGCATCTATCGGATCGATGAAGATATCTACTTGAATAATACCCAGTACGATGCCGTCACCACCTCCAAATATTTCGGCCCCGCGATCGTCGCTTCCTATCCGAAGATCCAGCAGATGGTCCGGTTCCGTAACCCGGGCGACCAGCTGGTGAGGAAGGGCAACGACCACGTCCTCGACCATCGCTTCACCTTCGCCGACTCGACGATCTTCAGGGTCTTTACGCTGCCCATGATCGCCGGCGACCCCAATACCGCCCTCGACAACCCGCATTCCATCGTGATCGATGAAAGCGCCGCCCGTCGCTATTTCAACAGCACCGATGTCGTCGGCCGCACGCTGGAGGTCGGTAGTGACAATACACCCCTCCAGATCACGGGGGTCATCCGGGACATGCCGGAACAGTCTCAGTTCCACTTTAGCTTCATTCGTCCCATGCGCGAAGCCTACTCCTTCAATGACCCCGCCGACAACGACTGGGTAAGTAATCCTTATTACACCTATATCCTTGTCCAACCCGGCACCACGCGAGCCGAAGTCCAGAAGGATGTAGACGCGGTCGTCAAGCGCTATATTTACCCGGCCCTCCAGGGAATGTTCCGCGTTTCAGGCGCCGACCTCGAGAAAGCGGGTAATCATTTCCGGTGTCGCATCTTCCCGCTCACCGACGTGCACCTCCATTCCAATAAGTCTGGCGAGCTCGAAGCCAACAGCAATATCCAGTATGTATACATCTTCGCCGTCATCGCCACGCTCATCCTCCTGATCGCCTGCGTCAACTTTATGAACCTGAGCACCGCCCGCTCGGCGAACCGCGCCAGGGAAGTGGGGATCCGCAAGGTCGCCGGCTCGACAAAAGGACACCTCATCCTCCAGTTCCTCACCGAGTCCATCCTGCTCAGCCTATTCTCGCTTGTCCTCGCCCTTTGCATCGCCGTCCTGCTGCTACCGATGTTCAATCAGCTTGCCGGCAAATCGCTCCATTCCGACGCGCTCTTCAGCAGCCGGTTCCTCCCCGTCCTCATCCTGCTGGTGCTGCTGGTCGGCTGTCTCGCCGGAAGCTACCCCGCCTTCTACCTTTCCTCCTTTCAGCCGATCGATGTATTGAAAGGGAAGATGGCCGCAGGGTTCAAGAGCAGCTGGCTTCGCAGCAGCCTGGTGGTCTTTCAATTTTTTATTTCTATTGGCCTCATCGTCAGCACGCTTGTCATCTATCGCCAGCTGCACTATATTCGAAATAAAGAAGTCGGCTTCAATCGGGATCAGGTACTCGTCATCCATGATACCTGGTCGCTCGGCCGGGATGGCACGAACAGTCTTCGCAAGAACCTGCTCACCCTTGCCGGCGTCACCGACGCGACCGTCACCCCGGACATCCCCACCGCGGGCGGCGACCAATACTGGCAGGAAGGCTGGTTCCGGGAGGCCTCGCTCGACGCCAGGAAATCGAATATCATGACCACGCTGCGGGTCGACGACCATTATATTCCCACCCTCGGCATGCAGATCGTCGAAGGCCGCAACTTCGACCTCGCACAATTTCCTACCGACTCCACGGCCATCCTCCTCAATGAAGCCGCCGTAGCGACGCTCGGCGTAAAGGACCCGCTCCATCTGATCCTCTACAATCACGATGATCTGTACAAGATCATCACCTATCATGTTATCGGCGTCGTAAAGGATTTCAACTACAACTCCATGCATGACAAGATCCACCCCGTTGTCATGCTGGCCAACACGTTTAACTGGAGCAGCATGGCCGTCCGCTTCCGCACGAATGATGTCTTCGGTCTCGTCCGGCAGGTTGAAACTAAGTTCCATTCCGCCAAACAGGGCTTGCCTTTCAGCTACACCTTCATGGATAACGACTTTGATAAATTGTATCACGCCGACCAGCAGACCGGCCAGATCTTCATCACCTTTGCCGTCTTCGCCATCCTCATTGCCTGCCTTGGGCTTTTCGGTCTCGTCACCTATGCTGCCGAACAACGTACCAAGGAGATCGGGATCCGCAAGGTCCTCGGCGCCCGGGTCAGCGGCATCGTCGGTCTGCTTAGCAAAGATTTTGCCCTCCTTGTCGGGATCGCTGCGCTCATCGCCTTCCCCGCCGCGTGGTGGGCCATGTACAAATGGCTCGAAACGTTTGCCTATCGTACGGAGATCAGCTGGTGGATCTTCCTCGTGGCCGGCGCCGTCGCCTTCGCCATCGCCTTGTTGACGGTCAGTATTCAGACTATCCGCGCAGCCCTCGCCAACCCCGTAAAATCGCTCCGCAGCGAATGAAATGTTTAACAACGTGAACGCGGTCGATTCGTATCTTTATTACCCATCACAAACCTATGGCAAAATTATCCCGGATCTTACCCGCTGCCGTCACCGCAGCCATCCTTTGGCTGACGGCCGTTCCCGCGCTGGCGCAGGCCCAGACCCCAGTCCAGACCCCAGCCCCGACCTTGGCTCCCCTCCCCAATTTCCAGCCTGACTGGGTCAGGGACTATCCGCCCTTCCGGATTGCCGGCAATCTGTATTATGTCGGCACGTATGAGCTCGCCTGCTATCTGATCACCACGCCGGCGGGTGACATCCTGATCAACACCGGCCTGCCCGGGTCGGACACCATGATCCGGAAGCATGTCGAAGCGCTCGGCTTCAAATTTCGCGATATCAAGATCCTCCTGGCGACGCACGCCCATTTTGACCATGTAGGCGCCATGGCGGCGATCCAACAGCAGACAAAAGCGAGGATGTTCATCGATGAAAAGGATGCGCCGGTGCTCGGCGACGGCGGCAACTCGGATTTTATCTTCGGCGGAAAGGGCTTTCTATTCGCCCCCGTACGAACGGACCGGCTGCTACATGACCATGACACCGTCAAATTAGGCGGGATGGAGATTGTCGTGCTCCATCATCCCGGTCATACCAAGGGCGCCTGCAGTTTTTTGTTTACGGTCCGGGACGACCGGCGTTCTTACCGCGTCCTGGTCGCCAACATCCCCACCATCCTCGACGCGACCAAATTTCCGGGCATGCCCGCCTACCCGGACGTGATGAAAGACTATGCATATACCCTCGACACGATGCCAAAATTGAAATTCGATCTGTGGGTTGCGTCGCACGCCAGCCAGTTCGACCTGCATAAAAAACATCAGCCGGGGGATGCGTACAACCCCATGGCCTTCTCCGACCGGCGGGGGTACGATGCGGCGATCAGTGATGAGCAAAAGGCTTTTTCGCAGCGGGCGAGCGGGGTGACGGATTAGGTTGGTCGGCCAGGAAGCGTAGAGTTAGTCACAACCAATTCCCAATTCCGGAGTACATAAAATATCGTATATTTACTGTATGAGCACGCTTACACTTCAACTACCCGACTCATTGGAATTGAGCCCCAAAGACACAGTGAGATTTCTTGCTGCCAAGTTATATGAATCGGGCCGTTTATCTTTAGGGCAAGCCGCCGAATTGGCTGGCCTATCCAAACCCACGTTTGCCGAAATATTGGCGGATTATGGCGTTTCTATCATCAATTATTCCATAGAAGACGTGATCAGCGATGCCGCGAAATTATAGCGCCGTTATCGCCGATGCCAGTTGTTTTATCCTACTGGATAAAATCGAAAGTCTTCCCCTCCTGCAAAGTCTGTTCAAAACAATTTCAACATCCATAGAGGTCGCAGAAGAATTTGGTAAACCGCTGCCCGAGTGGGTGGAAATCAAGACGGTCCGGGACAAAAACTTTCAATCAGCACTATTTCTTCAAGTGGATGCGGGCGAAGCCAGCGCCATAGCCCTGGCCGCGGAGAACCAGCCTTCCCTACTCATCATTGACGATTTGAAAGGTCGCCGGCTGCCTCAGATCAAACCGCTTTTTGAAAGGATTCAGGCAACCAACTTCCGGATTGCACCCTCGCTTTTGAAAAGCATCTTGGAGCAGGCCGGAGAATAAACATTTGGCAATCCGGTGTGTTTACTTGCCGCAAAATCGTCAAACTCACCTTAAAAAGCAAAGTCCTTTTTAACTTCCGCGAACTCAGCCACCGCATGGCTCGTGCTCCTTCCGCCGCCGGCTTGCCTGACCAGGATCGGCATTTATCTCCGCATATTATGCGGTAAAAATAGCGTAAAAAATCTCCGCTTTTAGTGCGGAGATTAGAAAATGCCGATTGTGATCCCCCAAATGCAAACCATGGCGCCCTACTCCGCCTTGAGGGCGATAACCGGATTCGCCATCGCGGCCCGCACCGCATGAAAGCTCACCGTCCCCAGCGCCAGCACCAACGCCAGCAACCCCGCCAGTCCGAACATCCACCAGCTGAGCGTGATCCGGAACGCAAACGTCTCCAGCCACCGGTGCCCGGCCCACCACGCGATCGGCGTGGCGATCAGGATGGCTATGCCGACCAGCCGGACAAACTCCATCGACAGCAGCCGCGTCAACCCCGCCGCGCTTGCACCCAATACCTTGCGGATACTGACCTCCTTGCTGCGCTGCTCGGCGCTGAACGCGGCCAGGCCGAACAACCCCAGACACGAAATGACAACCGCCATGAGCGTAAAGGAATTGATGATGCGCCCGACGGTGATATCCGCCTGGTAGATCTGCCCGACATACTCATCCATAAACGCATACTCGAACGGCACCCCGGGCACGTCCTTCCGCCAGATCTGTTCGATCCGCCCCAGGAGCTGGCGGTAGTTGGCCGTATTGGTATGAACGGTCACCGTGGGCCATAGCCCATAGCGCGGGTTGTTGATCCAGACCATATAGCCGTCGAGGCTGTGGTGCAGCGACCAAAAATTGAAATCCTTCATCACCCCAACGACCTCGACCTCGCGCTGCTGGCTGTCATGCAGCCGCACCCCGGGGGCCGTGGCGGCGGTCAGCCCAAGCTGCCGCGCAAACGTCTCGTTGATCAGCACCCGATCCGAATCCCCCTCGCGGAAATCGCGCCCGGCGACGAGCTTGATGCCGTTCGCCCGGATAAAATACCGGTCGGCCAACACATATTCCGCGTTGTGCGAGTGCGCGATGTCAGCCCCCGGCAGCGACCAGCTATTATTGAAGATATAGAACGTTCCCAGCGGCTTACTCGAATTGCTGACCTCCCTTACCCCCGCCACCGAGCGGAGATCTTCCATAAACGGCCGCAACCCGTCAAACGACTCGCTCGAATTGAACGTGAACAACAGCCGCTGATCCTTATCAAAACCGAGGTCCTTATTCCGGATAAAATTCAATTGACTATAAATGATAATGATCCCGGAGATGAGGACGATGGAAAGCACAAACTGGACGATCACGAGCACCCGCCGGATGCCGCCGTTTGAGATATGGCTTGTCAATTGGCCTTTCAGCACCCGGATGACGTTGAATCCGGACAGATAGAACGCCGGATAGCTTCCCGCGATGAGGCCGGTAAAGACGATGATCCCCGCCAGCATAAGCCAGGTATGGTAATCGCGCAAAAAGGACAACGTGACCGTCGCTTCCGTGATCCCATTTAGCCAGGGCAGTGCCAGCAACAGCAGCGGCAACGCGATCAGCACCCCGGTCAGCGAAAGGAGAAACGACTCCGCCAGGAATTGCCGGATGAGGTCCGGCCGCCCGGCCCCGATCACCTTCCGCACGCCCACCTCCCGCGCCCGCCTCGAAGCCCGCGCGGTCGCGAGGTTCATAAAATTGATACAGGCGATGACCTGGATGAGCACCGCGATCAGTACCAGGATCGACAGGAACGTCGACTCGACCGGAGTCCCGATACCCGGGTTGTCCAGCCCGCCCGTCGTATGAATAGAGGTGATCGGCTGGAGGTATAACCGCTCATGCACATCCCATTTTTTTAATTCCGCCGCCGCATATTTCTGTTCGAGAGCCGGCAACTTTTTTTCCAGCGCCTTGACGTCGGCGCCGGGCCGTAGCCTGACATAGTTTGACATAAACGTCTCGCTAACCCAGGAATCCCAATCCTTGTACCGCTTCCCCATCCCTTCGCTGTTTAGCGTGATAAAGAGCTCGCTGTACAGATGGGACTTGCCGATGGCCTCGACGACCCCGGTTATGGTATAGCTGACCTTGTTCTGCATGGTGTTGTCCAGCGTGATCGTCTTTCCGATCGGATCTTCCCCGCCGAAGAGCTCGTCGGCCAGCGGCTTTAGCAGCACCGCCGTATTGGGCTCGTTCAAAGCCGTTCGCAGGTCGCCGCGAACCGGGCGATAGGTAAAGACGTCAAAGAACGTGGAGTCCACGATGTACGCGTCCTTTATCCAAAGATGCTTCTCCCCGTGGGTGATCAGGCTTTTGTCGACCCCGATAAAGGGGACCACCCGGGTGTACGCTGCGACTTCCGGCAGGTCGCGTTTCATTGCCGGACCAACCTGCATCGCCGTTATCGCGAGGCTGTACTCGCCTTCCTTCCCCTTGTCTATCCGGTTGACCCGGTAGATATCCGCCACATCCTGGTGGTGCCGGTCATAGCTATACTGATCCCGGACATAGAGGAGGATATAAAGGCAACAAAACGTTCCCGCCGCCAGCCCGAAGATATTGATAAAGCCATAGGTCTTGTTGCGTAGCAGCGACCTTGTCGCGGTCTTCCAGTAGCTCTTCAGCATGTTATTTCACTTTTCTGATGTAGATCGATCCGAATGTCGATTGCATCATGATCTCGCTGCCCCCGCCATTGATCTTGCCATGCACCCAGTCGTCGATCTTTATTTCATGATAATGATCTTCGTTCCGCGTCTCCAGCTTTGGCTGCGTCTTGTCGACCACCACGTCGAAATCGGAAAAGATATCGCCCTTACCCGACTTTAGCTTAAGGTCGGCTTTCGTGTCGGCGGGTAGCGTGACATCGATCTTGCCGTTGAGCGAGGAAAAAGCCATGGATGTGGCGGCATCGACCGTCTTGAAACGGACGACCACATCTCCGTTGACGGTGTTGGCCACCACCGAACCCGAAATGCCTGTGGCTTTGATGGCGCCATTGACATTGCTGATCTCGACCTTGCCGCTGACATTGCTGACATCGATATCCCCGCCGTTGACCGAACCGACGTTGATCTTTGCCGTATTTTGCGGGACCTTTATCGTCAGCCAGATCATTTTGTCGCGCATCGATCCGGTGTTGATCCGGACGACATTGTCGTGCTCCTCCACGCGGATGTCCAGCCCGCCGGAAGTACCTATCCGCTTCATACCCTGGGCATCGTCGTCGCGATCTTCTTCGTCCTTGGAGGAATCTACCTGTATCTGGACAATGACGTCTTTCCCTTCATATCCGGTCACTTTTATCGTTCCGCTTAACAAGTGGGTCTCGAGGGTAACCGGCTTTCCGGGCTCGCTCAGCGGGACGGTCATCTCCTGGGTAAAATTATTCTGCCCTGGGATCCGGGGGATATGCTCGTCGGCCCTTGTCTGCGCGCTAAGCCGCGTGAATGCGCCCATCAAAAAAATAACTGCAAATACCTGTTTCAGTGTTTTCATTTTCCTTTATTTTATGCTTGTCGTTTAATGTATATGTTTCCGTTCATGGTTTCAAACTTGAATAGCTTGCCGCCTTCGCCGATCCGGATCTGCTTGTCGATGATCAGCTGATACTCCGTCCCGGCGCCTTTCTTACGCACATTTCTTGTGACCCGTACCGGAAGGACTTCCCATTTTGGAAAGTCGGTGTAGAACGATCCGTTCCAGCTCTTGAACTGCAGATCGGCGGAAAGGTTCGCGGGATAGGTGACCGATAGCTTCCCGTTCAGGGTATAATAGGCCGAGTTGCCCGCGGGAACGTCGAGATAGGTGACGGTCAGATCGCCGTTGATGGTGTGGGCGTCCGTCTCGCCCTTTGCGTCTTTTATCGTGATCTTGCCGTTGACGTTGTTGACCAGCAGTGAACCCGATACGCTCTTGACCGTAATATCTCCCTTGTTGACCGTCGAGATATCCAGGTTCATATGATACGGCACCTTTACCGTAAATGCCAGGTCGAAATCATACGGGATCTCGTCGCGGTCGCCGTACCGGTGGCGCCGCTCCCAATGGTCGCAATTCCGGCAGGGCCGGGTATCGATGGGCTCGGCGATATAGACGATAATGCTGTCGCCGGTCGTGTCAAATACCAGCTTGAATTCCTTTTTGCCTAACTCGAGGTTCTGATGGTCATCCGCCGTTAACCGCTCATCCACTTCGATCAGCACCTTGTCCCCGGCGTACCCCTCGACATCCAGCGAGCCGTTGAGGTTGTAGAGGGCCAGCACGCCGCCGGCCCCCTTCGGGAGTGCGAACTCCTTACTGATATGTTGTTTGAACTCCTGCTGTTGTGCGCCGGCATTTGTCGGGGAAAAGCAGAGGATTCCCAGTCCCGCCAGCAAGGGGGTAAAAAGCTTTTTCATATTTGTTTTATTTTCTTACGTGAGCTGAGTGATGGTTTGTTCGATCTTTGACCGGACCATCCCGTTGAGGTCTTTTTGTTGTAGCAGCTTCTTGAACGGTTGTATCGCGCGTTTCTCCTGTAGCTTTAACATGACATCCGCCAGCGCCGCCTGCACAAGGGGCGATTCCTGTTGCAAAATGGACTGGATCAGCCCTTCCCTTACGACGGGGTCCCGGGCAAAATGGGTCAGCGCCTCGAGCGTCGTCAGCCGCACATTGACATTCGGATCGTTGTTTAGCGTCGCCAGCAGCGCCGCCGCGATATGCGGATTTACGTGACCGATCTCGCTGGTGTAACTGACCGCCCGGATCCGTTCGGACGCCGCGGGATTTTGCAGCAACGATAACATCATCAGCTCCCGCATTTCACGCACCTGCGCGGTGAGCGCCTCCAGCTGTTTGCTTTCCGTCGAGGGTTTACCATCGGTCGGGGGTTTCTTCTCTGCCACTGCGATTGTTTTTGTCGGAAGATCCGTTTCCCGGATCAGGTGCATCGTATCCACCGGTTTTTGTACGATCGCCACCGCCGGCCCCTGTACCGTCACCGGCTTCGCCCGGTTGATCATCATCCCCAGCAAGAATCCGCCGAGAATCAGCGCCCCGCAAAATGCCGCCGCCATACCCGGCCGGGCCCAAAACAATTCCCGCAGCATCCCCATCCCTGCCTCGGCCGCCGTAGCTTCAGCGAAGGCGGCTTCCGCCTTATAATTTTCCAACATGGCGTCGAACTGGACCTGCATATCGCCGGACGGCTCAGGCACCGGCATATAGCTCATCAGCTCCCACAATTCGCGGCTGCCTTCCAGCTCCCGGCGGCAATCCTCGCATTGCATGAGCTGCGCCTCCAGTTCGGATCGTTCGCTCTCCGTCAGCCGGTCATTCCACCAGCGCTCGAGCAAATCTTTATGTTTTTGACAAGGCATACTATTCGATTTCCGTTTGCTGTTCGAGATATAATGTTTTCAACTGACTGATCGCGCGGAAGATCCTCACCTTCACGGCGCTGATGCTGATATCGAGGACGGACGCGATCTCCGCCCCCTTTAGCTCCTGGAACCGGCTTAGCACGAGGATCTCCCGGCTTTCGGGGCTCAACGCCGCCATCGCCTTTTGCAGGGCCTGAACCGCGAGCCGCTTCTCCACCCGCTCAAAGATCCCGGTATCTCCGCTGAGCTTTTCTTCCAGACCGGCGATGTCCACCTGACCACCCCACCGCCTGCTCCCTTTGAAGTGATCGCTCAGCACATTCCTCGCCACGTGATACATCCAGGTCTTGAACTCCCCGTCGCCGGTAAATGTGTGCCTCGACTTCAGGAGGCGATAAAACACCGTTTGAACCATATCCTCGCTCGACTCCCGCTGCCCCGTCATATGATAAAGGAATCCATATAAGGGCCGGTGGTAGCGCTGAAACAACAGCGCCATCTTATCCAGGTCCCCGGACTTCACTTTTAGCATCAGAACATTATCCGACAGGCTATTCACTGTTAAAGGGAAACTTCGCGGTGAAAAAAAGGTTACCGAAAATCTAAGATTTATTTTATCTCCCGCAAAAACTCTATCTTCCGGGATGAAATATGCCCGTAATTAAATTGTCTAACGCCATGAGAAACATCGTTCTCGCTTTGCTGACCGCCACGATCTGTCTTCCCGCCCATTCCCAGGATCCGTCTGCTCCCCTTTCGCTGATCCCGGCGCCCGCCAGCCTGGAGCTGACCGGGGGTCGTTTTACCCTGCCTTCCGCCATCACGGTCGAAGCGCCGAACGCGCCTGAATTGACGCATGCCCTGGATGAACTCAAGACCCGCCTGAGCACGCCTACCGGATATACCGTTTCGATCACGCACGAGCCCACTCCCGCGGCGACGATCCGTTTGCTGTTTGCAAAGCCCGCGGAAGAGTCGCTCGGTGACGAAGGCTATGCGCTGACAACGACCGAGACCGGGGTGACCATTCGGGCGAATAAGGCGGCGGGAATGTTTTATGGCCTGCAGACATTATACCAGCTCCTGCCGGCGGCCATCGAGAGCAAAACGCCGGTGCACCATATCACCTGGTCCGCACCCTGCGCAAAGATCACCGATTATCCCCGTTTTGGCTGGCGGGGTCTGATGTTCGATGTCGCCCGCCATTTCTTCACCAAACAGCAGGTGAAAGACTTTATCGACGAGATGGTCCAGTATAAATTCAACCTCCTCCACCTCCATCTGACGGATGACGAAGGCTGGCGCATCGAGATCAAGAGCCTGCCAAAACTGACCCAGATCGGCGCGTGGAATGTCCGCCGCGAAGGCACATTCGGAACCTTCGACCCGCCCGCCCCCGATGAAAAAAGGGATTACGGCGGATTCTACACGCAGGATGATATTCGCGAACTGGTCCAGTACGCCAAAGAGCGCTTTGTCAATATCCTCCCCGAAGTCGATATCCCCGGTCACAGCCTTGCCGCTATTGCCTCCTACCCGGAGCTGTCCTGCACGCCGGGCGCGGAAAACTATCGCGTTCGCTCCGGCGAGAAGATCATGAACTGGTACCGGGGCGGCTTTTCCGCGATCTTCGATAATACCCTTTGCCCCGCCAACGAAAAGGTCTACCCCTTTCTCGATAAGGTATTCACCGAGATCGCCGCGCTGTTTCCCTTCTCCTATATCCATGTCGGCGGCGACGAATGCGCGAAGAACTTCTGGGAGCAAAGCACCGCCGTAAAGGATCTGATGCAAAAGGAGAAGCTGAAGACGATGGAGGAAGTGCAGAGCTATTTTGAAAAGCGCGTGGAAAAGATCGTGGAGTCAAAAGGGAAAAAGGTCATCGGCTGGGATGAGATCCTCGAAGGCGGTCTGGCGCCGAACGCGGCCGTTATGAGCTGGCGGGGTGTCGCCGGCGGGATCGCGGCCGCCAGGCTTAAACACCCGGTCGTCATGAGCCCGACCACCTATGTCTATCTCGATTATATGCAGGGTGACGCCGCGATCGAACCACCGGTCTATGCCACGCTGCGGCTGAATACCGTGTATTCGTACGAACCCGTGCCCGACAGCGTGGACCCCAAATACATCATCGGCGGCCAGGCCAACCTCTGGGACGAACAGGTGTACAACGTCCGGCACCGCCAGTATATGGTATGGCCGCGGAGCCTTGCGGTCGCGGAAGATTTTTGGTCACCAAAGGACAAAAAGAACTGGAATAACTTCGCGCAACGCGTGGAGGGGCAGTTTGACCGGCTGGATGTCGAACAAGTCAAGTATGCCCGTTCGATGTTTGACGCCATCATCACGCCGAAGAAGGATGTAAACGCGTTTGATTCGATCACGGTCGACCTGGGCACCGAAGTCGCCGGGTTGGATATCTATTACAGCTTTGACAATTCCAACCCCGATAATTTTTATCCCAAATACACCTCGACCCTTTCTATCCCGAAAGAGGCCGCGATGTTAAAGGTCATCACCTACCGGGACGGCAAACCGATCGGCCGGCAGATCAACGTCCCCATCGGCGATCTGCAACGCCGGGTAGGGCTGGCCGGTATAAAGGAAAAGATCGCGGACTAGGCTGGGCCATGGCGACCAGGCGGATCAGCCGTCTCAATCCGCCTTTACCTCATACCACGGGATTCCCCATTTTCCAGGGTGAAGGTATACATTAACGGAATCGCCTATCCGCATTTCCCGGTAGAATGAGCGGGTGACCTTCACCCTATTGCCGTCAACCATGTTTCCCCAGGCCGAAAGCTCGAGGTAATAGCTCGTATTCTTGCCGCTGCTGTAATGCTTGCCGTCAACCGCAACCCGCGAGATTGCTGCCCTGTTATGGTCATAGGCGCAGTTGGAGAAAATGAGTGCGCCATAGCTGTATACCCCCGCCAGCAGCAACATGCCGGCATAAACGGCAAACAGATTTTTCTCGCCTGTTGCTGCCCTATGGCAAATGGCCGCCTAGGCGGCCGTCACACCGATACCCAGGATCAGCAAAAGCCTCCACGCCCGGAGGTCAAAGAAGTAGATATTGTATCCACGGAGAGCGCCAAAGAATGCCGCGCCGACCGCAATAAGGACCGCGAAAATAAGCGACGGGTACGGTTTGGTTTTCGTCGTATACAACCGCAAAATTCCCTTGTAATGCCAGGTCAGTAACGCAGCCGCGAACGGGATCGCCAGCAATACAAGCATGAGGAGATTTACCGGCTCCGGATCGAGGAACACCCATAAAAAAAGCAGGGGAGAAATTATTGTCCCGTAAGCTGCCACCTTTCGCGCCTGCTGCAGCCGCCTTGCCCGGTCCTCTTCCGTCAACCCATACCGCTCGTCATGTAGGACTTCTTCCGTTACCTCCTTCGCAAGCTGCGCGGCTATATCCGTAAACCGGCCGTCTACCCACGTCTCTACGGCAGAACGCTGTTCCAGCACGCCGGGAATGGTCAATGGTCTTTCACCGCTTTTTAGCACCAGCAATATATTGTTCCTGGCGCCGCTTCGCCAGCCCGCCACTTCATCGATCAGGACCGATCTTGTGATAAAGCCATTACACACCGTTATTGACGTCTCATCTATAACCAGTGCCGTTTTAGCTGCCGTGCGGAAGAGCAAATAACCGACGCCGCCCACGAGCGCAGCTAAGAACCACCACCCCCAGAGCTGCCGCTGAGCTGCGAGATACAGCATGAAAAGCCCGCCGCCAATGAAGGCGACAGCAAAAGAATACATGAAGACTTTGTTGCCTAGGGACATTCGATATTCCATCATCCCGCCAAAAAACAAAAAAAATTCGAAAACCGGAAATTGCCCTCAATGTTTCTGCAGCAGCTCGAGCATCTGGCGGTCGAGCTTGTGTCCATACCAGTCTTCATAGGCGACATCGGTTCGCCCGGAATCCAGGATGCCGAAATCGCCGATAAAATTCCAGGGCGCAAAACCGATCCCCGCCGCTTTCAGGATGTCGAGCACATCCGTAAACCAGGCGATGAACACCGCATGCGGCGTCATCTTCCAGCACCCGCACTCACCGCAATGCACCCCGATACCCTGGTTGACGAGGTCGATCCAGGGTTTGTAGAAGCTTTCCAGCATCGCCCGGCTGAGGTATTGATTGCCGACCTGCCCGGGCCAGGCGGGCGCGGGCTCGTGATCGGGGTCCTTGTTGGCCCAGGGCGCTTTGTAATGGGAGATTTGATGCGGATAGTAGCCGCGGCAGCTTTGCGCAATGCCGAGGTCTTTGAGCTCCGGGGTGACGAGGCTGCCGCCCCAATTGCCGTCGGCGACGATCAGCCGGGCCGGATTTTCCTTTCGGATCGCGGCCACCGCGGCCGCGGCCACCTTGCGATACAGTTCTCCGGGCAGCGCCGTCGACGGGGAATGCTGATCGTTCATATCCTCGCGCATGCACGGTTCGTTGAGGAGGTCAAAACTGATCTTGTCTTTCGGGAGGTCCTTATACCGGTGCGCCCAAAGATTCCAGTGGAAGGCGAAGGCCTCCTGGGCGGCACTATCCTTCCACAAATTGAACGGTTCGTGAAAACCGGCGTTTATACAGTACCCCGGCGCCCGATGGAGGTTCAGACTGACATGCATGCCGCTCTCATTGGCGAGTTGAACCAGCCGGTCGATCTCCGCCAGCTTTTGCGGATCGGTTTGATATACCTCCCGCACCGTAATGTCCTTGCTGCGATCAAATTTCAGGTAGTAGGGATAGGCGATCGGGATGCGGACAAAGTCGAATCCCCAGTCGCGCATCCATTTGAAATGCTCGCCGGTCGTCGGCTTATAGTACGGTCTTTCCTCCGGAGAATAAAAGTCGAGTAAATTGAACCCCTTCCATCGGGGCAGGGCGTTCGCCACGGGGGCGTGGGACGCCAGGGCGTTCGCCGCGGTCGTCGCGTCCCCGGTCGTCGCGGTCCCGGCCGCCGCCAGGGCGGCTTTTTCCATCATCGACAACCCGACGGTGATCGCGCCGGCTGTGCGGATAAATTTTCTACGCTGCATACCGCAAGATAGCGCTCTTTTTTTTCTACTTTTAATCTATGAACGGATGGGGATTTCTCACGGTACTGCTGCTGGCGTCAGCTGGCGGATCCGTTTGTGCCCAGACAACCGCCGACTCGACCTTTTCCTTGTTCTTTAACAGCAGCCTGAACTTCAATCATGCCAACGACCCGCACATCAACCGCTGGCTGAAAGAGTACGGTTATCCCACCGAACCGCACGTGCCGACCAGTATGAGTTTTGAGGCCGCCGCCATGCCCGCCAACTCCCGCCTCCTCTACAGCGTCCACTTATCCGCCATCACCAACGCCAGCAACCTGACGGCCTTTAACCTCGGCGCGGGACTGTTTGAGGCGCTGGTGAAGTCGAAGGATTTTCTCTTCCTCCTCGGCGGCTCGATGGGCTACCACGCCGACATCGTATCCCTCGACGGCAACCTGCCACCGGCATACGAAGACCTGTCGGTAAAATACAACACCCCCCTTGCGCTCCGGCGTTCGGGGATTTCCTTCGCGCCCATGCTGCGGATCTTTTTTTATCCCGTTCGCTTTGGCAAGATCGCCCGGCTCGGACTGATCGGCGGTGCAGGTTATGTTGTCGACCTGAATTCCAATTGGCGCCTGGGCTACTATAGCGGCGAACACGGGAGATACAACCACTTCCGGAAACTCGTCAACAAGCCGAACGATCAGCGGAAAGTCTCCGAACATGGGATTTGTCTCAGCGCGGGGATCAGTCTCCGGTTTGACCTACACTGAGGGAGAGGCGTCAACATAAAGAACCCCCCATGGACATGGAGGGTTCGGTTTCACTATAACACACCTTCTTTATGAATCGAAAATCTTAGGATTTGCTGATCATCATCATGCTGCTTTCTTTTGTACCGTTCGCATTCACTACGGTCAGGATATACATCCCCGCGGCAACATTCTGCACCGGGAAGGACACCACCGCGCCATTGCCGGCTACCACCGTTTTCTCCTGCATCAACCGACCGCCGAGGCTGGTCAACAAGACCGTGACCTGGGCGCCCGTCGATCCGCCGATGTTGACATTTACATAGTCGCGGGCCGGGTTGGGGAAGAAGCTGAGCTTTGCGCTAGCCTCGGTCTGCATCACCTTTACTTCAGAATAGGTATAGGTCTCGTCCAGGTTGACCAGCGCCAACCGATAGTAATTTGAACCCGTCAGCGGTTCTTCGTCCGTATAGGAATAGCTGACCTGTACCGCGCTGTTGCCCTTGGCCGCAACCGTAGCGATATCTTCCCACTTCGCACCGTCGGCGCTGCGCTGGATCGTGAAATGGCTGAAGTTGACCTCTACCTGCGTGTTCCAATCGAGCGTGATCGTGCGATTGCTGTTGAGCGTCGCGGTGAACCCGTCCATGACAACCGGCAAGGTAGCGCCCGAAGTCACACCGGAGCTGAGCGTCGAAGGCCCGTAGAGCATGGGGTTCGCACAGCTATGCGCATACCCGGCGCCGCAATTCATCGAATTATTCATCGTGCTGTACGCCTTGGCAGAATTACTGTTGGCATTGGCATTGTGCTGATAGTTATAGGAAGACCAGTTATAGTATACATTATTCTGGTTGGCCACGGCAACGGAAGAGTTATCATAGATGTTCATCGTCGGCCCGCTGACCGTGAAGATCGCCGAGCTGGTCAAGGACCCGTTCCCGATCACGATCCGGCTGCTGTTGACGAGGTTGACCGTCGTGCTGGCCCCGCCATTCGAGGTCATCGACGTATTGTCATTGAGATAGATCGTGCTTCCATCGAGCGACACATTGTAGCTGGTCGTCATCGAGGCGGTATTGTTAAACGTAAAAATCGCATTGCTGAGGGAAAGCGGCGCGTTTACCACTACTTTAGCCGTTCCGGCGGCCACGAGGTTCGTTCCGTTGAAGTTGGTCGTCGTGACGCCGCCGGTATATTGAATATTGAAGGTCTGGCTGGTGATCGCAACCGTTCCGCCGGAAAACGTACAGTTCTGGCAGGTTTCCGTACCGTTAACCGTCAGCGTGACGCCGGCGGCGATATTGATGGTACAGGAGTTACAGGTGGAAGGTAATTTGGAAGACCAATTGGTATTGGAATTGATCGAATAGGTTGTCTGCGCAAATACGGCGTGATTCAGGATGATCAGCGCGAGCGTCATAAAGGATACGTGGATGTGTTTCATGAACACAAAGTATACTAACCGCTTGCCAAAACGCAAGCTCCTGAAAATCACCTATTTACAACTCCGGCACGCTGGCCGCCTTTCCGTCCTTAGGAAGGAATTCCCAATTTGGTCTGGATTCCCGCCCGTATTGTCTCTTTGTGATCCGATAGCTCGGAGATCAGTTCGGCAACCAGCGAGGTCCACCCCGTCTGATGGCTGGCGCCGAGCCCATGGCTGGTATCCCCGTGAAAATATTCATAGAACAACAGGAGGTGCTGATTCCCCGGCTTTTCATAAAACCAGTTGTGCTTTCCATGTAAGGGCCGCCGCCCTTTTGCATCCTTCTTGAACAGGCTGACCACCCGTTCCGTCAGGTGATTGGCCACCTGATGGAGGGTTTGCCGGTTTCCCGATCCCGCAGGATACTCGACGGTCAAACTATCGCCATAGAATCGCCCGTACTGCCGGATCGACTGGATGATCAGGTAATTGATCGGGATCCACACCGGCCCGCGCCAATTCGAATTGCCGCCAAAAAAATCGGAAGTGGAATCCCCCGGATCATACTTGATATGGTAGTCCGTCCCGCCGATATTTATGGTGTAGGGGTTTTTTTCATGATACTTTGACAAAGCCCGGATGCCGCCGGGCGAAAGGAACTCCGCCTCGTTGAGCAGCCGCTCGAGCAGGAAGATCAACCGCTTTTGCGGCACCAGCGAGAGCAGGATCTGCTCGCCGTCGCTGTGCTCTTCGTTTGGCCAGTAGCGTTTGTTTTTTAGCCGGTAGCTTTCGAACCACGTGATCCGCTTTTTGAAATCCGCGAGCTTGTGGAGCGTATTCTTCTCGATGATCGACACCGCAAAAAGCGTTGTCAGCCCGACGATCGACTGGATCCGGAGCTGTACCGGCGAGCCGCCGACCGAAAGCGTGTCGTAAAAGAACTTGTCGTCTTCGTTCCACATCCCCTGCTCATTCAACGCCTCCGCGATCAGGACAAAATGCTCGAAGAACTTTGTCGCGGTATCCTCAAAGGACTCATCCTTCATCGCGATCTCGAGGGCCATGTCCATCATGTTGAGCGCATACATCCCCATCCAGCTCGTGCCGTCGGCCTGTTCGAGCTGCATGTCGCCGCCAAGCGAATGACTGCGGTTAAATACGCCGATGTTGTCCAGCCCGAGGAAGCCGCCTTCGAACATATTGTTGCCATTCGCGTCCTTTCGGTTGATCCACCACGTAAAGTTGATGAGCAGCTTTTGAAAGATGCGTTTCAGAAACCCGATATCGCCCCTCCCCGTTCGTTCTTTCTCGATGCGGTAGACCATCAGCGCCGCCCAGGCCTGGACGGGCGGATTGACATCGCTGAAGTTCCATTCATACGCCGGGATCTGGCCGTCGGGCTTCATATACCACTCGCGCATGATCAGCAACAGCTGGTGTTTGGCGAATACCGGGTCGACCAGCGCCATCGAAATGCTTTGGAACGCGAGGTCCCAGGCGGCATACCAGGGATATTCCCATTTGTCGGGCATCGCGATGATATCCTGGTTTTTCAGATGCTTCCAGTCGTGATTGCGGCCGTTCAGCTTGCCCGCATTCACCGGCGTGATCCCATCGCTCGTGGTCAGCCAGCGCTCCACGTCGAAGTGGTAGTATTGTTTGCTCCACAGCAACCCCGCCAGGGCCTGCCGCTGGACCGCCGCCATTTCGGGGGTGATATTCGCCGGCAGCACCGACTGATAAAAGGCGTCGGCTTCCTCCTTGCGGCTGACAAACAACCCCGCGGGGTCCCCCCCGAACGGGTTCTCGACGATCTTGTTGCTCAACCGGAGAAAGATCGACCGCGTCTCCTTCGGTGCAAGCGTATACTGATAAACGGGGGCGAACTTCGTCCCGCTTTTCTTCCCCCTCAACAGGTCGAGGTTCTTGCGGTGGATGATCGCGTCGTGAAACGCGTCCTTTACAAATGGCGTTTTGTTGGCCCGACCGGTCACTTTCTCCGTGTTGGTCTCGTTCTCCGTAAAAAGCGTGAACTGGGCCGGCTGAAAGTAGAGATAATAGGACCCGAGCCGGCTGTGCGTGGCCCGCACGGAATTGCGGTCCCGCAAACTGATCGCGGGTTTCTTCTCGAGGCCGTCGTAAGTCCAGCGGTTGTAGAACCATAAGGTAGGCAGTACCGTGATCTCCGCCCGCTTGTCATTCCGGTTGTGGATGTCGATCCGGATAAAGATGTCCCGGGCGTTCTGTTTGGCATACTTTATCGTGACATCGAAATACTCCTCGTTGTCGAATACCCCCGTATCGAGGATCTCGTATTCCGGCTCTTCCCTGGACCGGCGGCGGTTCTCTTCCAGGAGTTTTTTATACGGGAATTCCTGTTGGGGATATTTGTACAGGTATTCCATATAATAGTGGGTCGGGATATTGTCGAGGTAGTAATAGAGCTCTTTTACATCCTCACCGTGATTCCCCTCCGTATTGCCAAGTCCGAACAGCCGTTCCTTCAGGATCGGGTCCTTGCCGTTCCACAACGCTACGGCAAAACACAGGTTCTGAAAAAAGTCGGAGATCCCGCCAAGCCCGTCCTCCCCCCAGAAATAAGTCCGGCAATGCGCCTGGTCGTAAGGAAAATATTGCCACGCGCTCCCGTATTCGCTATAGTCTTCGCGGACCGTGCCCCATTGTCTTTCGCTCAAATAAGGTCCCCATTGTTCCAGCGGTATCTTTTTGGTCGCATTGACGGCGAGCCGTTGATGTTCTGCGGTCATGATATTAGTCTTTCTTGCCACATTTCGCGCCCGAAATTACTAAAAACCCATTCTAATGAGCAAATTCGGCCGAAAAGTCCGAACTTTAGCGCGTAAAAGAACAAATTTGACATTTAAAGAATTCGGATTAGAAGAGAGCCTTCTCGAAGGCATTGACGCGTCGGGCTATGAAAACGCCACTCCTGTGCAGGAACAGGTCATCCCCCTGATCTTAAAAGGAAAAGATATCATCGCCTCCGCCCAGACCGGGACCGGAAAGACAGCCGCTTTCCTCCTGCCTATCGTCAACAAGCTTATCCAGTCCTCAAACGCCGACACCGTGAACGCCCTGGTGATCGTTCCCACCCGCGAGCTGGCCGTCCAGATCGCGCAGAACATGGAGGGGCTTTCCTATTTTACCAACGTCAGCTCGATCGCCGTTTACGGCGGCGGCGACGGAAGCAATTTCTCGACGGAGAAACAGGCGCTTTCGCGCGGCGCGGAAGTCGTGATCTGTACCCCGGGCCGGATGATCGCCCATCTGAATATGGGTTATGTCAAGCTTTCGGGTCTGCAATATCTCGTTCTCGACGAGGCGGACAGAATGCTCGACATGGGTTTTTATGATGATATCATGAAGATCATTTCATTTCTGCCCCTCAAACGGCAAAACCTGCTCTTCTCCGCGACGATGCCCACAAAGATCCGGGATCTCGCCCGGAAGATCCTTCACGATCCCGCGGAGATCAATATCGCCATTTCCAAACCCCCCGCCAGGATCCTTCAACGGGCCTATGTCGTCTACGAAACGCAAAAGATCCCGCTCGTAAAATGGCTGCTCAAGTCCAGCAATAACAAAAGCACGCTGATCTTCTGTTCAAAGAAGCACAACGTCAAACAGCTCACGATGGAGCTCCGCCGGTCCAAATTCAATGTCAACGAGATCCATTCCGACCTCGAACAGTCCGCGCGGGAAGAAGTGATGATCCAGTTCAAAAGCCAACGGCTGCCCATCCTGGTCGCCACCGACATCCTCTCCCGCGGGATCGATGTCGACAATATCGAAATGGTGATCAACTACGACGTCCCCAACGACGGCGAGGACTACGTACACCGCATCGGTCGCACCGCGCGCGCGGAGACCGACGGGACGGCGGTCACCTTTATCAGCGAAAAGGAACAGAATAAATTCAAGACGATCGAAGACCTGCTGGGTCACCCCGTCGACAAGACGCCCGTGCCGGGAGAATTTGGCGCGGCGCCGGAATACCATCCCGGGAGCAGGGGCGGCAAAAGCGGGAGGGGAAGACGGCAGCACGGCAAACCGCACGGCGGCCGCGCCCCGCACCCCCCGTCAAAAAACCATCACCAGCCACCCCACCACAAGCCAGATCAGCACAATCACCGGCGACGGCAGCCGGGAGAAGCTCAACAGGGCCCAGGTAGCGGCGATCACACCTAGGTTGATCGCGATATACCCCCAGCTATCCTGCCAGAGGTCGTTCATCATGTACAATGCGGAGGCTACGATGATCCCCACCACGACCGCATTGATCCCCTCCAATGCCCGGTAGACGATCGCGTATTTTTTGAGGTTGTTCCAGATCGGATAAAAGAAGAGCACCAGCAGGGCGCTCGGGAGAAAGATCCCGGTCGCGCCGATAAAACAACCCAGGATCTGCTGCGCGGTTCCCCGGTCCTTCATCGCGACGCCCCCCATATAGGTCGCCACCGAAAATACCGGTCCGGGGATCGCCCGCACCATCCCGGCGCCCGAATAGAAATCGGTCTGACTGATGCGGATGATATTGGGGTTCCGCTGGATCAGCTTCTGATTTTTTGCCCGCGCCACGAATTGTTCGTACATCATCGGGATCAGGACATTCCCGCCGCCGAATACCAGGCTTCCGAAGCGATAGGTGTTCTCAAAGAGGTTTAACGGCCGCCGCTCCGGCCAATTGTTCTTCCGGGCCAGCTCGCTGCTTGCGCCGGCCAGCAAAAAGATGATGGCGAAAAGCCAGATATTCCCCCACTTGATCTTTCTGGGCAACACCTCCTTTTGCGGGATGCGGCGGTCGCTCAGGTTGGTGACAAATCCGCCCAGCACCAGCAGAACGGGGAAGATCCACGGCGATTTGAAGAGCAGGAACGTCGCGAGGGCGCTAACGCCAAGGATCACGCGCGTAATGGTATTGTGAATGGAGAACCGGTAGGCCCGCTGCGCCGCAAAAAAGAGGAAGCCGATCGTCATCGGTGCGATAAACCGAAAAACCGCGATGTTGGCGGTCGGAAAAAAGGACAACAAACCCATCAGCACGCACGCCGGCACCGTCCAGATCAGCAGGGTGATGATCGCCAGCACCACACCGCCGCGCTTATACCCGATCAGCGTCAGGGTCTGTGTCGACGAAGCCCCCGGCAGCAGCTGACAAAACGCATTATAATCCATCAGCTCCTCCTCGGTCACGTCCCTTCGCTTCTGAACAAATGTTTTCAGCATCATCGCGAAATGCCCCTGAGGACCGCCGAAGGCTGTCAGACTATACCACAGTACGGCTTTGAGGAATGCAATATGACGGACTAACACTGTCAATACGCGCAATTTAACGTATATTCACTACCATGAGAAAAATTTGCGCACTGCCGCTCCCATTATTGTTTTCCATCATAACATTCGCCCAGGAAAAAAATCTCAACGCCGCCATCGATGCGGCCGCCGATAAGATCGAACCCCGGACTATCGCGTGGCGACGCGACTTTCACGAACATCCGGAGTTGGGCAATCGCGAGTTCCGCACGTCGAAGATCATCGCCGATCACCTGCGCTCGCTTGGCATCGAAGTGCACGAACATGTCGGCAAGACCGGCGTCGTTGGCATTCTCAAAGGGAATTTCCCCGGCCCGGTCATCGGACTGCGCGCGGATATGGACGCGCTTCCCCTCGTCGAACGGACACCGGTTCCCTTTGCGTCAAAAGTAAGGACGACCTATAACGGCCAGGACGTCGGCGTGATGCATGCGTGCGGTCACGACTCGCATGTGGCGATCATGATGAGCGTCGCGGAGATCCTTGCGGGGCTGCGGCAATACCTGCACGGCACGGTGAAGTTTATCTTCCAGCCCGCGGAAGAAGGGCCGCCGGCCGGAGAAGAAGGGGGCGCCGAACTCATGATAAAAGAAGGCGTGCTCGACAGCCCGAAAGTGGATGTCGTGTTTGGTTTGCATATCAATTCATCGACGGAAGTAGGAAAGATCAAATACCGGAGCGAAGGTGAAATGGCCGCCTCCGATTGGTTTACCATAAAAGTTCACGGGAAAGGATCGCACGGCTCCCAGCCCTGGGGCGGGATCGATCCGATCGTCGTATCGGCGCAGATCATCGAAGGCTTGCAGACGATCATCAGCCGCCAAACGGAGTTGACAAAAGACGCGGCGGTCATTTCCGTTTGCGTTATCCAGGGTGGCGTGCGATCCAACATCATTCCGGAAACGGTCGAGATGACCGGCACCATCCGGACCCTGGACAGCGGCATGCAGCGGATCATCCATGAGCGTATGCGGCGCACCGTTACCCACATCGCCGAGAGCGCCGGCGCCACCGCCGATATCACGATCGAAAATAAAACCCTGATCACCTACAACGATCCCGGTCTTGTTGAAAAGTCCCTTCCCTCGCTTCGCCGGACGGCCGGTGAGAACAATGTGCTGGCCATGGATGCCATCACGGGGTCCGAGGACTTTTCGTTTTATGGCGCCCGGGTTCCCGCCTTCTTTTTCTTTCTCGGCGGCATGACCAAAGGCCAGGATCCAAAGACTGCCTTTCCCCACCATACCCCGGATTTTTATATCGACGAAAGTGGATTTAAATTGGGAGTCCGGGCGTTTTGCCACCTGGTCTTCGACTATGCGGCGATGTCGCAAGGCGTCACTAAAAACTAATCGACAGGGTATTACATATAGTAATTACCGATAATACCCGCTTTTTTCGATTTCTTCCAGGACGGCATCCGGCAGAAGATACCGGACCGTTTGGCCCTTTTTGATCTTGTGCCGAATTTCTGTCGAGGAGATCGGCATCAGGGGCGCATCCACAATCTCGATGTGTTTGGCGTCCGGATAGGATGGGAGCGTTTCATGCTCGGGTCGCCGGTATACATAAATGGGATAGTGCGACACCAGCCACTGGTGATTCTTCCACTTGGTCAGGTTCTGAAAACTGTCGCTGCCCATGATGATGGAAAATTCATCTTTTGGATATTTCTCCTGTAAATAGGTTAGGGTATCGACGGTGTAAGAAGGTTTTGGGAGCTTGAATTCGATATCGGACGCCTTGAGTTCATTTGTTCCTTCGACGGCGACGCGAACGAGGTGAAGCCGGTGGTATTCGTTTAATAGTGTCGCGGATCGTTTTAGGGGGTTCTGCGGCGAAACGACGAACCATACCTGGTCGAGGTGTGCGTGTTGCCGGATAAAATTGGCGATTACAAGATGACCGTGATGGATGGGATTAAAGGAGCCGAAATAAAGTCCTATTTTCATGATTCCCCCGTTTCCATAAATATATTCTCGGCTTCGTCGAGGCGGAGACTCAGGTTATAGCCGGCTACCGTTATCGAGATGGGATCACCCAGGGGCGCCACCTGTTCCACCTTTATCAATTCCCCCGGCACACAGCCCATCTCCATCAATTTGAGGAAAAGATCGTTTTTCTCAAAAGAGTGAATTCTTGCAACGGTTCCGGGTTCTAATTCAGATAATCTTTTCATGTTCTGTTTGATTGTTCTCTGCCAGTTTATTCTTCTATGCCAGCCAAGTCCACCACCAGCGCGCCGAAAATTTCCTGATTTTCTTTGAAAGCGAATTTCCGCTACCTACCTTGGACCAGTAAAATTATGACAATCTCCCCTACCATCCGGTTTCATTTTTTGAAGAAAATAGGCATAAATCACCGCCAAAAATTAAAGGCCACCCTTGCCGGCTTATTCAAAAAAGAAGGAAAACGTCTGGCGGAGCTTCAATATATCTTTGTTTCCGATGACCGATTGCTGGAGATCAACCGGCAGTTTCTCCAACATGATGATTATACGGACATTATAACTTTTCCGTTGTCATCGTCGGGCGAGCCGGTTTCCGGGGAGATATATATCAGCGTGGACCGGATCCGGGAGAACGCCCGGGAATTTGGGTGTACGATCCAAACCGAGCTCCTCCGGGTGATCTTTCACGGCGCCCTGCACCTCTGCGGGCACAATGACAAAACGGCGGCCGAAAAGAAGATCATGCGGCAATTGGAGGATAAGTACCTTCGGCTTCACCAAAGTTCCACGTGAAACAATAATAATCCGCCATAGTCCACGTTCCCCGTGGAACGCGATTGCGTACCTTTGCAGTATGTTTCCGGAATATGACGTTATTGTGGTAGGTGCCGGTCATGCCGGCTGCGAAGCAGCTGCTGCCGCAGCCAACCTGGGCTCAAAAGTGCTGCTGATCACCATGAACATGCAGACGATTGCCCAGATGAGCTGTAACCCCGCCATGGGTGGCATCGCCAAAGGGCAGATTGTCCGCGAAATCGACGCGATGGGTGGCTACTCAGGTATCGTCAGCGACCGGTCGACGATCCAGTTCAGGATGTTGAACCGTTCAAAAGGGCCGGCGATGTGGAGCCCGCGGACCCAAAACGACCGTATGCTCTTTGCTGCCACCTGGCGCGAAATGCTGGAACAAACCCCCAACGTCGATTTTTACCAGGATATGGTCAATTCCCTACTCGTAACGGGAGATCGCGTCACCGGGGTCGTCACGGGGCTTGGTCATCACATCCCGGCGAAAGCCGTAGTGGTTACGAGCGGCACCTTTCTAAACGGGGTCATCCACATCGGCGAACGCCGGTTTGGCGGCGGTCGCGTCGCCGAAAAAGCCGCCAGCGGGATCACCGAGCAACTGGTGAGCCTTGGCTTTGAAAGCGATCGGCTAAAGACCGGCACCCCGCCGCGGATCGACGGCCGCAGCCTGGACTATTCAAAAATGGAGGAACAAAAGGGCGATGACGAAATAGTCGGGTTCTCCTTTCTTGACACTGAAAAACCGGCGCGCCAAAAAAGCTGCTGGATCACCTATACCAATTCCACCGTACACGAGATCCTAAAGACGGGGTTCGACCGCAGCCCCATGTATACCGGTCGCATCGAAGGGACCGGCCCGCGCTATTGCCCCAGCATCGAAGACAAGATCAACCGATTCGCCGAGCGCGAACGCCACCAGCTCTTTATCGAACCGGAAGGTTGGAACACGATCGAGATCTATGTAAACGGCTTCTCGACCTCGCTTCCCGAAGAAGTGCAGACCGCCGCGCTCCGCGAGGTTCCCGGATTTCAAAACGTGCGGATTTTCCGGCCAGGCTATGCTATCGAGTACGACTACTTTCCGCCTACCCAACTCCGCCACACGCTGGAAACAAAAACCCTGCGCCATCTATTCTTTGCCGGCCAGATCAACGGCACCACCGGCTATGAAGAAGCGGCCTGCCAGGGCCTGATGGCGGGCATAAATGCCCATCAGACGATCAATGGGCTCCAAACGGTCATCCTCAAACGAAGCGACGCCTATATCGGGGTCCTTATTGACGACCTGATCAGCAAGGGGACGGAAGAGCCCTATAGAATGTTTACTTCCCGCGCGGAATATCGTACCCTGCTGCGCCAGGACAACGCCGATCTCCGCCTGACCGAGCTAAGCTACCGGCTGGGCCTCGCCTCGCAGGAACGAATGCAACGCACGCTCGACAAGAAAAATGGCGTGGCCGATATCAAAGCCACCCTCACGCAATTCTCTATCGATCCCGAAGAATCCGCCGATTATCTCTTGGAAAAAAATACCGTCCCGCTTACCCAAAAGCAAAAGGCCGCGCAGCTATTGCTTCGCCCCGACATCGATCTGCGCTCGATGACAATAGCGATCCCCCGGCTCGGTCACGCCCTGCAATCCTATACGCCCGAGGTCCTCGAACAAGCCGAGATCCAGATCAAATACGACGTATACATCGGAAAAGAAAAGGAGCTGGTCGAAAAGATGTCCCAGCTCGAAGACCTGCTCATCCCGGATAATTTCAACTACGATAAGCTGTCCTCGCTCTCGACCGAAGCACTCCAGAAATTCAAAAAGATAAAACCGCGGACCCTTGGTCAGGCCAGCCGGATCAGCGGGGTGAATCCGAGCGATGTACAAATCCTGATGGTCTATATGGGACGATAAAGGCCGGCGAAGGCCGAAGCAGGACGGATGGTCCAAAAATTCCCATATACAATTGATTATCAATTAATTACATCCAAAATTACCCTCAACAACCCGTGTTAACTCCCGCGCTGAGCCTCACAATCCGAAACGCGCGCTGATCTCTAGCATCCGTTCGATCGGCCGTCTTGCCGCCACCATCAACCCCGGATCCATGATCAACTCGGGCTGTTCGTACTCCATACAGAGATATAGCTTCTCGAGCGTATTCAGCTTCATATGCGGGCAGTCGTTGCACGCGCAGTTATTGGTCGGCGGTGCCGGGATAAAGAGCTTCTGCGGCGACGACAGCTCCATCTGATGCAGGATCCCCGCCTCCGTCGCCACGATATATTCCTTCGCGCTATCCCGCTTTGTATAATTCAACAACGCCGTCGTCGACCCGATATAGTCCGCCAGCCGCAGAATGGGTTCCTCACATTCTGGATGCGCGATCAGCTTTGCTTCCGGATGCCGCACCTTTAACCGCGTGATCTTCTCGAGGCTAAAGATCTCATGGACCATACAGGCGCCATCCCACAGCAGCATATCGCGGCCCGTCTTTTTAACCAGGTAAGCTCCCAGGTTCCGGTCCGGCGCAAAGATGATCTTCTGGTCCGCCGGGATGCTCTCCACGATCTTCTGCGCGTTCGACGACGTACAGATGATATCGCTCAGTGCCTTGACCTCCGCCGAGCAGTTGATATAAGAGATCACGATGTGATCGGGGTGCTTTTCCCGAAAGGCCTTAAACAAATACCCCGGCGCGCTGTCCGCCAGCGAACATCCCGCCTTCAGATCGGGCAGCACGACCTTCTTATCCGGGTTGAGGATCTTTGCCGTCTCCGCCATAAAATGAACCCCGGCGAACACGATCAGGTCGGCCTTCGTCTTCTCCGCCTCCTGCGCCAATCCCAGGCTGTCCCCGATATAGTCCGCCACATCCTGGATATCCGCCTCCTGATAATAATGGGCGAGCACAACCGCATTTTTTTCCCGCTTCAACCGTTCTATCTCCAAAAAGAGATCCAACTCCGGCGAAACCGGGATATCCAGAAACCCTTTTGCCGCGATGTTGGTGTTGATATCTCCCATAGTATTTAATAGTATTTAATAGTATTTCAATATTTATATAAAAGAGCTATTACTATTATCCGGGTGGATAAGTGGAAAAGAATTTTCGGCCACCCCGGGATATTCGAAAAAGACCACCTTATACACCGTCATCCACAGACAATTAACAATCGGTTTCCCGCTTTTGATTAGCGTCTTCCCTGCTTTTCCACCGCCGCGGGAGAATCCGCGATCCGGAAAACTTTTTGCAGGCCTCGCTGTCAACGGCGGTGGAATAACCGCGGGCTTGTGCACCGGCCCCCCGGCACCGGCCCGGGCCGGACAAGTTATAGCCCAACTCCTCCCAGTCAAAACGATCTCCGGACCCCGCCTTTTGCACGCCGTAACACCCTTTTCCACAATTTGTTCATAAACAATTTTTGCCCTATTTTCGCCGTCCTTAACCGGATTTGGTCCGGTTTGCCATTTGACCGACAGGGCGGTCTTTCGATCCGAAAATACAACGGAGAATCAATATTATGTCAATTATTCAGTCAATCCGGGAACGAGCAGCCTGGTTAGTGTTTGGTTTGATTGCCGTCAGTTTGATCGGCTTCCTTCTGATGGATGCGCGACGGAGCAATTTTTTTGGTGGAAGCGACCGCACCACCGTGGTCGGTGTCGTGGATGGACAGAAAATTCAGCTGGATGACTTTAATAACCAGGTCGCCAATATCGAGAACGGATTCAAACGGCAACAAAACGCCGCGGTGACGGACGAGCTTCGCGAGCAGATCCGGCAAGAGGTATGGGACCAGAAGGTCCGCGAAGCCATCCTTGGAAGAGACTTTAAGGCGCTTGGCATGGAGGTGGGTAAGGCCGAGCAGAACGACCTGCTTGCCGGTCAGGATGCCGACGAGCAGATCCGCCGGTATTTCACCGATCCGAAGACGGGGATCTTCGATCCGCAGGTGGCCGCCCAGAATATCAACAATCTCTATTCCATTTATAAGGCCGGCCCGCGCAAGGGCGCCAATGCCGACAACAGCCAGTACGATGTGGCCCGCTCGTTCTGGGAGGACCAGGTACCCCAGTTCGTCGAGCACCGGCTGGAGCGAAAATTTGTCGCGCTCCTGGCCAACAGCGCATACGTCCCGAAATGGATGGCCGAAAAGGTGAACGCCGACAACAGCCAGATCTCCTCGATCTCGTTTGTGAATACACCCTATACGACTATAGCCGATAGCGCCGCCCGGGTGAGCGACGCGGAAATCATGGATTATGTCAACGAGCATGCCGCGGATTTCAAGCAACCGGAAAGCCGCGCGATCGCCTACGTCCTGTTTGACGGCAGACCGACTTCGGCAGACAGCGCAAACGTGCGGCAGCAGCTGATCCAGATGTCAAAGGAATTCGCCACCACAAAAGACCCCGCGACCTTCCTGAGCCGGGTAGGCAGCGAAACAGCATACGCCGATACGACCTTGGCCAAATCGATGATCCAGGTCCCGTTCAAGGACTCGATCTTCGCCCTTCAGAAAGGCGGTCTTTTCGGACCTTATCTGGATGCCGGCGACTATGTCGTGGCGAAGCTGATCGACGAGCATACCGTTCCCGACTCCGTCGAGGCCCGGCATATCCTGGTGGCGACGGTCGACCCGCAGACGCGTCAGCCGATCATGGAAGACAGTACCGGAAAAAAGAAGATCGACAGTATCCGGAACCTGATCGAAAAAGGCGGCCAACGCTTTGACAGCGTCGCCGCACATCTGTCCGACGATAAGTCTTCCGCCGTAAAGGGCGGTAAGCTGCCCTGGTTCGGTCCGGGCCAGATGGTAAAAGATTTCCAGGACTTTGCGTTCGGTCATAAGACCGGCGATAAGGGTGTCGTAAAAAGTCAGTTTGGCTACCACTATATCGAGATCCTCGGACAAAAGAATTTCGAACCGGGGTATAAGGTCGCGTACCTGAGCCGCAAGATCACCCCCAGCCCGGAGACCGACCAGGCTGCCTCCGGCCTCGCCAACCAGTTCGCCGGCGAAAGCCGCGACGCGCGGGCGTTTGAGGAGAATATTCAAAAGGGTCATCTGACCCGGCTGGTAGCCGTCGACATCCCGCCGGCCGCGATCAGCATCCCCGCTATCGGCACAAACCGGCAGCTGGTGCAGTGGATCTATGGCGCCGAGATCGGGAATGTCTCGCAGCCTTTCCCCGTCGGCGATAAATATGTCGTGGCGCAACTGACCGAGATCAACAAGGCCGGAACGATGTCCGCGGCCGCGGCTAGACCAAGAGTGGAACGCATCCTGCGCAACCGCAAAAAGGCCGAAATGATCACGAAAAAGCTGGGCACTCCGGCCTCTCTCGACGCCGTGGCCAGCGCCAGCGGCCAGCCGGTCATGCATGCCGATTCCGTCAGCTTTTCTTCCGGCACCTTGCCGAACGCGGGCAGGGAACCCCGGGTGGTGGGCGCCTCCTTTGACAAGGCGCTTGCCGGCAAGCCCGCTTCGCCGCCATTGGCCGGCAACAGCGGCGTATTTGTCATCCGCGTCGAAAAGGTGGGCGCGCTTTCCAACCCGAACGGCGACATACAGCAGCAGCGCTTTGCACTCGAACAGCAGGAGCGGACTTCCGCATACAATATCGTGCAGGCGTTGATCAAAACGGCGGATATTACCGACAACCGCGGGAAAGTTTTCTAAATTATCCTGACGCTGCCGACGTACCTTTGTACCGGTATGAGCGAAGAGATCATCAATCGTGTTGCGCAAAGCGGCCTGCTGACCCTTGACCTGGAAGACTACTACCCCCGGGAGGAGATCGTTGTATTCGATCTGAAACCGCTGCTGTTCCGGGAGATGATCCTGAAAGAAAAAGAATTTCGTGCAGCCCTGCAGGCGATCGACTGGAACGCGTATGCGGGAAAGATCCTGGCCGTCACCTGCTCGGCCGACGCCATCATCCCGGCCTGGGCCTATATGCTGGTCGCCGTTCACGCGGGACCGGTCGCCCGAAATATCGTTCTTGGCGACACCCGGACCGCCCTGCAGCAAACCTTCCTCGCCAACCTGCACACGATCGACCTCGGCGGATTCACCGGCAAAAGAGTGGTTATAAAAGGATGCGGCGACCTGGAGGTCGGACCCTTCGCCTACCTGGAGATAACCAACCTGCTGCAGCCCGTCGTGAAGAGCATCCTGTACGGAGAGGCTTGCAGCAACGTCCCGGTCTACAAGAAAAAGTCGTGATATATGGATGTCGAAATCTTGGCCAGGATCCAGTTCGCCTTCACCATTGGATTCCATTACATCTATCCCCCGCTAAGCATCGGCCTCGGACTTATCCTCGTCATCCTCGAAGGGCTTTACCTGAGAACCAAAGACAAACGCTTCGAAATGGCCGTCCGCTTCTGGATCCGGATCTTTGCCCTGATCTTCGGGATCGGCGTAGCGACCGGGATCATCATGGAGTTCGAATTCGGCACTAACTGGGCCGTATACTCGAAATATGTCGGGGACATTTTCGGCAGCGCACTGGCCGCCGAAGGGATCTTTGCCTTCGCCCTGGAATCGGGTTTCCTGGGCATCCTCATCTTCGGCTGGAACCGCGTAAAGCCGCCGGTCCATTTTCTCTCGACGGTCATGGTATTTTGCGGCTCGCTTTTCTCGGCGGTCTGGATCGTGGTCGCCAACTCCTGGCAGCAAACACCGGCGGGCTTTCACATCGTCGGGAGCGGAATGAACGCACGTGCCGAGATCACCGATTTCTGGGCCATGTGTTTCAACCCCTCCAGCGTCGACCGGATCCTTCACGTCTGGATCGGCGCGATCCTCGCCGGCGCTTTTCTCGTGCTGAGCGTCAACGCGTGGTACCTGCTCCACAACAAACACCGGGATATCGCGCGGCCGACGTTTAAGATCGCCCTCACGGTTGCGGCGCTGTTCTCGGTCCTTCAGCTTTTTGTCGGCTCCCGCAGCGCCGATAAGGTAGCCCGCTACCAACCCGCAAAACTCGCCGCCATGGAAGGCCACTTCGACAGCAGCTCAACAGCCGATATGTATCTCTTCGGTTATGTCGATAAGAAAAAGGAGAAAACAAGCGGCATCCCCATTCCCGGCGGTCTGTCCTGGCTCGTCCACGGCCGGTTCACCGCTCCCGTCACCGGGCTGCGCGCCTTTCCCGTCGCGGACCGGCCGCCGCAGGTCAACGCCGTATTTCAACTATACCATCTGATGATCACGTTGGGGGCCGCGATGATCGTTCTATCGCTGTGGGGCTGCTGGCTGTGGTGGCGGCGGCGACTCTTCGACCGGCGCTGGCTGTTGTGGATCTTTGCCTGGAGCGTGCTCCTTCCGCAGCTGGCCAACCAGGCGGGATGGTTCACCGCCGAAATGGGGCGCCAGCCCTGGGTGGTTTACGGCCTGCTTCGGACATCCGACGCGTTGTCGCGGGCGGTGAGCGCGGGACAGATCGTTTTTTCGATGATCCTTTTCACCCTTGTCTATATGGTGCTATTCGCGCTTTTCCTCTTCCAGCTGAATCGCAAGATCCAGCACGGGCCGGTGGACTATGGCACGAAGGAGCCGATCGAAGAGGGCGCCCGGCGGGACAACCCCCTGCTGGAACACAATCGTTAACCCTGGCTTATGCATACATTTCTGGGTCTCGATTACCAGGTCTGGTGGTTCCTGGTCTTCGGCGCGATCATCAGCGGCTATGCGATCCTCGACGGGTTTGACCTCGGCGCCGGATCGCTCCACCTTTTTCTGCGGAAGGAAGAAAGCCGCCGGATCGCCATGAACGCGATCGGACCGATCTGGGACGGGAATGAGGTGTGGCTCGTCATCGGCGGCGGCGCGTTGTTTGCCGGGTTTCCCGTGGCATATGCCGCGATCTTTTCGGCCTTTTACACGCCTTTCATCATCTTCCTGATCGGACTGATCTTCCGGGCCGTTTCCATCGAATTCCGCAGTAAAGAGCCCTGGCTTTGGTGGCGGAAAAGCTGGGATGTGATTTATTGTATCGCATCCATCGTCATCTCCCTCTCGCTGGGTCTCATGCTTGGCAATGTCGTCGGCGGGCTGCCGCTCGACGGCAATCACGACTTCGCCGGTACCTGGCTGACGTTCTTCAATCCCTTTGCCATCCTCGTTGCGGTTACCACGCTCGCGCTCTTTATGATGCACGGCGCGATCTTCCTGACCATGAAGACGGAGAACCGGCTCTTTGTAAAGCTCCACGTGCTCGCCAATAATTTTATCGTTTTTTTTGTGATCAGTTTTGTCATCACCACCCTCTATGCGCTCCTGTATATTCCCCACCTGAGCGATTTCTTCAAGAGCCGGCCGGCCCGGTTTGCGATCCCCCTGGCGATGGTCTTTTCGATCGCCAATATTCCCCGCCAGGTAAAAGTCGGAAAGTATCGTTTTGCCTTTCTAAGCTCCGCCGTCACGATCGCGCTCCTGTTGATCATGGTAGCCCTTGAAGTCTTTCCATACCTCCTCTTTTCGCCCGGGCGACCGGCCAACAGCATCACCGTGTACAACGCCGCCTCATCGGACCGCACCATGCATATCCTGCTGATCATGGCCTTGATCGGCACCCCCCTCGTGGGCATCTATACCTCCTTTGTCTTCTGGACGTTTAAGGGGAAGGTCCGGCTGGACGAGATGAGCTATTGAGTGCCGCCGATACGGACGGGTGACGGAACGGCCCATGGTACGCCGGCTAGATCGCGTGCCCGGCCATGATGATCGAGCCCACGGTAAAGTAAATGATCAGACCGGTGACGTCTACCAGCGTCGCGACAAATGGCGCTGAAGAAGCAGCCGGGTCCGCGCCGAGCCGCTTTAGCAGCAACGGCAGCATGGCGCCGGCAAAGGTTCCCCACATGACGACGCCGATCAGCGCGAAACCGACGACCAGCCCGACTTTTATCCATTGCGGCCCATAGCTGTATATATGAAGTTCCTGCCAGAGCGTGATGCGGGAAAACCCTACGATGCCGAGAATGATCCCGAGTGTCAGCCCGGATAAAATCTCCTTCCTCATCACCCGCCACCAGTCCCGGAAGCGGATCTCACCGACCGCCATCGCCCGGATAATGATCGAAGAAGCCTGGCTTCCCGAATTGCCGCCGCTGGAAATAACGAGCGGGATGAACAGCGAAAGGACCAGCCATTTTTCGACCTCCTTCTGGTATCCCTGCATCGCGGTCGCCGTCAGCATTTCCCCCAGGAAGAGGATGATCAGCCAGCCGGCCCGTTTGCGGATCAGCCGGGGAAAGGTGATCGTCGTATACGGCTCGTCCAGTGCCTCGGAACCCCCGATCTTCTGGATCTCCCGCGTGCCTTCTTCTTCCGCCAGCCGGAGGACGTCATCCAGCGTCACGATCCCCAGCAGCACCCCCGTATCATCCGTTACCGGTAAGGCATACCGGCTGTTGTTCCGGAAAATATTGACGACCCCTTTTTGCGAATCGTTTACGTTCAAGGCCAGGAATTGATAGTCCATGATCTGCGACACCGGCGTGGAGGGATCCACGATCAGGAAATCCTTTATGTTTATATCGTCGATCAGCACGCCCTTCTCGTCCACCACAAAAAGCCAGTTTAGCGTCTCGGTTGCCTGGCCTCCCTTCCGGATGCCGGCCAGCACTTCCTGGCAGGTCTGATCCTTTGTGATCTCCATAAAATCCGGCGTCATGAGCCGCCCCACCGACCCCTCATTGTATCCCAGCAGCTCCAGCGTCTCGGTCCGGCGCTCGGGCGTCAACACCTTTAAAAGCTCCTTGACATGGCTCTTCGGCAACTCTTCGAGGAACGCCGTCCGGTCATCCGGCTGCAACGCATTCAGGAGCTCCGCCGCTTTCTCCTCCGGCAACGCATTGATGATCTCTTCCCGCGGCTCGTCCTGCAAAAGCTTGAACGCCTTTGCCGCATGGTTGGGATCGAGGGCCTGGAACAACCTGGCGGCCCATTTCGTATTGCGGTTGGCAAATTCCGCGATATCCTTTGGGGTTAGCTTGTTCAGCTTTACAAACTCCGTGAGTTTGTTGTGCTGCAGCAGGTTTTTGATGTCATTCATTTTGAGCATAGCCCAAAAGTAAGTAACGGCGCCGTTTTCGCGGAAAACTCAATACGTTATTTTAATGTTATAGACGAGGGTGCTTGGGGCGGGTGGCTCACGGCGAGTAGGCGGTGGCGGGCGGCTTGCGAGGATCGGCCTCAGGGCGAGAGGATGCCATCGGTCCGGTGCACGACGATATTGGACCCCGAGACGAGGTTGCCGCCGAGCCAGTTCACCGGAACGGCGTTGCCCGCGGCGGAAAACTGCAGCGTTCCGCTACCGGACAACCCTACCGTCACGGGATTGCCCAGCACATCGAAGACGGTGCCGGGGACCGGAAAGCTATTGGTCAGCCAGGTTCCCTTTATGATCTGGCCCTGGACGAGCGCGATGAGCGTGTCGACATTTGCGGAATCGACCGCCCCGATACTATCATACCCCGCCTGCATAAACGCGGCATTATTCGGGACCAGGATCGTATAGCTGCCCGTCAGCAACGTCGAATCGTACAGGTTGGTGATGGCGAGCGCCGCGGCGAAAAAACTGAGCGTGCTGTCCGATTGCAGCAGGGCCGGCAGCGAATCCGCGGCGAGCGGCAACAGCGAATGGAGGAAGTAGACCGACGCTTTTCCCACCGTCATCGGGGTGCTGCCGGCTGTGGAACTTCCGTTTAGCAACAGCAGCCCGCCCGTTGAATCCGGTTCGATGTACATCGGCGCCCCCAGCAGGGTGGGATAGGCGCTGTCCCCGCCGGTGGGAGCGATCTCCGGCGATAAAACATAGTTGTACCGCAAGATCTCATCCAGCACAAACGAACTGGTCGAGTCGATCGTCACGATGTTATACCCGGCCGCCCGGAGGACGTCATTGGTGGGGATCAGCAGACTTGCGGTGGTATCCTTTAGCAAACGCACATCGTTTGCGTCGATCAGCATTTGGTGAAACAGGGTCAGACCGGTATCCGAATTGACCAGCGTCTGCAGCGGCGTGATCGGGACCGGTTTGGCGGGAGCCGACTTTTTACACGCCGCGAGGCCGGCGAGGAAGGCGAGGCCGGCAAGGAACAAGCCCGCGCCGGCGGCCATAGCCCGGATGTAACACCTATAATCTCTCATATAATGCCCTTAGCCGGTCGCGGGTCATGACCTTTTCCCAGTCCTTTCCAAGCGCATTCTCCCACAACGGCTTCATGACTAAACTAACGTCGATCATGGCATCGAATTGTTTATCCGTCAACCCTTTTGTCACGTGTTGCGGGATATCGATCCGGTTCCGGGCCACCATTTTCTTGAATTCGGCCACGCCTTCGGGATAAAACTCCTCCAGCTTGTCGAAAACGATACAATTCCCGATGCCATGTTTTGTTCCCAGGAGATAGGACAGGCCATAGCTGACAGCATGCGCAACGCCCACCTGCGAATAAGCGATGCTCATCCCGCCGGCATAGGAAGCCATCATCAGCTTATCATCGCATTCCTCATCCCACTCCTGCTTTTTGACATATACCTCCCGGCAGAGTTGCAACGCCTTTTCACCGTAAGATTTGCTGAATTCGTTCAGGTAGGTCCCCTGGAGGCTTTCGATACAATGGATATAGCAGTCCATCCCGGTATAGAACCGTTGGTTGACCGGCGCGCCCGCGGTCAGCTCCGGATCCAGCACGATCTGATCGAAGGGCGTATAATCTGAATTCATCCCGAGCTTTTTGGTCGGCCCCGTCAGCACGGTGGTCCGCGAGACCTCCGCCCCCGTTCCGCTCAAGGTGGGGATACCTACTTTGTAGACGCCCGGCTTTTTTACCAGGTCCCAACCCTGGTAGTCCGCGGACGATCCCGGATTGGTCATCATCAGCGACACGGCCTTCGCGAGGTCCATCGCCGACCCGCCGCCGATCCCGATAATTCCGCTCACCACGCCGAATTCCTTTTTGAGCTCGTCCGCCAGCTGGTCGACATAGGATGTTTTAGGCTCATAGGTGACGTCCGCCCAAACGATCTTATCCCCGCCGCGCACCGGGATGCGCCCGGCCAGCGGCTGATCGGCGAAGAAACGATCCACGAGGAAGATCATCGGGGCGCCGCCCTGCCGCCGCGTGGCCAGGATCTCATCCAGCTGGTTGAAGCTGCCACGACCGTACACGACATAACCGACCATCTTAAAGTTCCGGAACGCCATTGCTTATGATTTTGAGCCGCAAAATTACGGTAAATTATGCCTCGCCCGCCGTAGCTTCAGCGAAGGTGGGTGACCAACGCGGCCGCCCCATATACGCCCGCACTATCGCCGAGGCTTGGTTTTAACAACGCCACCTCCACCCGGTTGTTAAAAATGACCCGGCCCAGCTCCTCCCGCCCGACCGAATACAGCGCGTCGATATTCCCCACCCCGCCGCCGATGACCATCACGTCGGGATCGAGCAGGTTTGTGACGACCGAGACCGCTTTTCCAAAAAAATGGCAAAGCCGGCCGATGGTGCGCGTCGCCGCCTCATCCGACCCCGCCCGGTCGCGCGCGACGATCTCTTTCAACGGGAGTGCCTGCCCCGTCGTTTCGAAATAGTACCGTTCGGTGGCCGGCCCCGAGATCACCGTCTCCACGCAGCCGCTGCGGCCGCAATAACAGGGGCCGCCGCTCTCATCGAGGAAGTTATGTCCCCATTCCCCGGCGATCCCATGCCGCCCGCCCCAGATCCGCCCGTCAATTACCAGGCCCCCGCCGACACCCGTCCCCATAATGATGCCAAAGACCATCCGCGTCCCCGGCGCCTCCCGGCTCACAACCCCCCATTGGGTTTCCGCCAGGGCAAAGCAGTTGGCGTCATTGGCGAGCACCACCGGTACGCCCAGCAGCGTAGCCAGATCGTCTTCCAGCGGCCGGCCGTTCAAAATGACGGTATTGCAATTCTTCATCGTTCGGAGCATGGGGTCGAGGATCCCCGGCGTTCCGAATCCGACGGCCCGGGGCTTCAGCCCGGAGCGCCGTTCCATGTCGCGCAGGAGGCGGGCGATCTGCCCGAGGAGATGATCATATCCTTTTGCGGCTTCGGTGTCGATCCGGGTGCGAACAATGGGGTGGGGATGTTGGATGGATTCGAGAATGGTTCCTTCGATCTTGGTTCCTCCGAGGTCGATCCCCCATAGCGGTTGGTTCATGCTTAAAAGTAGTGTTTCCCGCTTTTAGCAAATTCAAAAAAAATGGGGATGAGGCCAGGCGCACTTGCGGCGCGCGCGGGGCCGCCCCGCGCGCGCCGCCCTATAGCAGCCGCGCCGCTCGTTCGAGGTCCTCCGGCGTATCGATCTCCACCCCCATATAGTTTGTGATCGCCATCCGGATCGGAACCCCGTTCTCCAGGTACCGCAGACATTCGATGCGCTCGACAGCCTCCAGCGGACTCACGGGCCAGGACGTGAACTGCAACAACGCTTCCTTGCGAAACGCATACACGCCGATGTGTTCGTAGTACACCGCCGCCGCGGCCGGGTCCCGCGGATAGGGGATGACGCTGCGGCTAAAAAAGAGCGCGTTATTGTTCTTATCCAGCGCCACCTTGACATAATTGGGGTCTTCGATGAATTGCGGCTCCTTCAGGACCTGCACGAGCGAACCGACCCGGACATGGCGTCCATCCTCCCCGCGGAACAGCGCCAGCAGCAGCTCCAACGGCTCCCTCCGCACAAACGGTTCATCGCCCTGCACATTCACCACGATCTCCACCTCCATGCCGGCTGCCGCCTCCGCGATCCGGTCACTCCCGCTTTCATGCGGACGCCGGCTCATCACCGCGGCGCCGCCATTGTCCGTGATCTCCCGGTAAATAACGTCGCTGTCGGTTACGACAAAAACCTGGTCAAACAATCCCGTGGCCACCGTATTGTCATACGTATGCCGGATCACCGTCTTTTCCCCCAGCCGCTGCATCAGCTTGGCGGGGAAGCGGGTGGCCGCATAGCGGGCAGGTATCATGGCAACCGTCTTCATATTTTTGGAAACGTCTATTTTGCCCGAAAATAAGTATATTTAATTAGCTAACGCTTCCGCCTGCCTTCACGCTTTTCCAACCTGCCATTCACGTATGCAAACCACCGAACTACTGAACAACTATCTCGTCGACCCCAACACATGGGATGAAATGTACTCGCTGAGCAGCGTCCGCCACCAGTACGAAGGCGTCGTCGGCGTCCTGCAGCAGATGTCGGTCGAAGAGCTCAACAAAAAGGAAGAGCTGGCCAAACGGCTTTTTATGAGCCAGGGGATCACGTTCACCGTGTACAGCAGCGGGGAAGGGATCGAAAAGATCTTCCCGTTCGACATCATCCCCCGGATCATTACCGCCGGCGAGTGGAACTATATCGAAACCGGGATCACCCAGCGGCTGAAGGCCCTCAACCTCTTCCTCAAGGATGTCTACAACAATCAATTCATCCTGAAAGACGGCATCGTCCCCTGTGATATCGTCTACAGCTGCCCGCATTTCCTTCGCGAGATGCATGGATTCCCGGTTCCCTATGACATCTATGTGCATATCGCCGGGATCGACCTGATCCGCGATGCCGACGGAACCTTTTACATCCTCGAAGATAACCTCCGGACACCCAGCGGAGTGAGCTATATGCTGGAGAACCGGGAGATAACAAAACGGCTGTTCCCCGACCTCATCCCGAAAAACAAGGTCCGGACGGTCACCGAATATCCCGCGATCCTCCACCGCAACCTCTCCAGCCTGTCGCCGCGGCAAACATCCCAGCCGACCATCGTGTTGCTGACCCCCGGGATCTACAATTCGGCTTATTTCGAGCACACCACCCTGGCCCGGCTGATGGGGGTCGAACTGGTAGAAGGCCGCGATCTCGTCGTTGACAACCACCGGGTGTATATGAAGACCACCGGCGGTCTTCAACAGGTCGATGTCATCTACCGGCGCGTGGACGACTACTTCCTGGACCCCCTCGTCTTTCAGCCCGACAGCCTCCTGGGTGTCGCCGGCATCATGAGCGCCTACCGGAAGGGAAATGTCGCGATCGTCAACGCGGTGGGGAACGGAGTAGCCGACGACAAGGCGATCTATGCCTTCGTCCCGGCCATGATCCGCTATTATCTCAATGAAGAGCCGATCCTCAAAAATGTGCCTACTTACCAGCTGGGCAATCCCGATGAGCGCGATTATGTCTTTTCCAACATGAACCGGATGGTCATAAAGAAGACGAACGAGAGCGGCGGCTATGGCATGCTGATGGGACACAGCGCCACCGACGAAGAGATCCACCGGTATCAGCAGGAGATCGTAAAAGACCCGCGCCAATTTATCGCCCAGCCGATCATCAGTCTTTCTTCGGCGCCCTGTTATATGAACGGCCGGCTAAAACCCCGCCGCGTCGACCTCCGGCCATACGCCCTTTGCGGCCCGGAGGGCATCCGGATCGTGCCGGGCGGCCTGACCCGGGTCGCGCTGCGGGAAGGATCGCTGGTGGTCAATTCTTCCCAGGGCGGCGGCAGTAAGGATACGTGGGTGCTCGCCAATTAACACCAAAACCCGATAATTCACATGCTAAGCCGAGTAGCCGACAGTTTATATTGGATGAGCCGTTATATGGAACGTACCGACGGCATTCTACGCATGCTGCGGATCAACTACGCCTCCTCGCAGGATGACCTCCAGAATTTTTCGTGGAAGCCGGTGCTTTCGATCTTCACCTACCTCGACCCCGGCGGCGCCGCCGCCATCGCCCATCGTTCGCGCGCCGTCCTGCAGTATATGGTTACCGACCGGGAGAACAGCAATTCGGTGCTGAACATCGTTACCCATGCCCGGGAAAACGCCCGGAGCGTCCAGGACCATATCACCAAAGAGCTCTGGCAATGCCTGAACGACTTCTATCATACGATCCGTGACGAGCAGATCGTCCGCGGCCTGTATGCCGACGATCCGGTCAGCATCCTCGATGTGCTCATCCGCCAGGGTGTTTTGTACTACGGCATCACCGATATCACCATGGCCAGGGGAGAAGGCTATGCCTTTCTCAACATCGGGAAATTCATCGAAAGAGGCGTCCAGTCCGCGGATATCCTTGCCGTCCGGTTCAGCGACACGCAATTCGACTCGTCGCTAACCGACCCGTCGTACTGGAAATATCTGCTGCTTTCCATTTCGGGGTTCGAATACTATCTGAAGACCTATCGCAGCGGCTTCGATGCCCGGAACGTCGTCGAACAGATCGTCCTGAGCGCCAACTTCCCCCGCTCGATCCTTTATTCGGTCAGCCGGCTGCAGCTCCATTTCCAGCGGCTGAAAGGCGACGGGAACCGCGAGGCGTTCCAACGCATCGAATTTATGATCGGCAAGATCCATAGCAAGGTTCAGTACAGCACGGTCTACTCCATCCTGAACCAGGGGCTTCATTCCTTTCTGATCAGTATAAAAGAAGATCTGTCCGAAGTGGGAAATGCCCTCAATCAATATTATTTTGCATACACTTAGAAAACAGCCATGCCCCGGTTCAACATCCACCATATTACAAAATATACCTACGAAGGCCCCGTTCGCGACAGCGCCAACCAGATCATCCTTTATCCGATCAAAGATGAATACCAGGAAGTCTTGCGACAGGAGCTGTCCATCACCGGCAATCCCATGGTCGAACGATATGCCGACTATTATGGCAATGAGGTCGGCTCTTTTACCCATGCCGCGCCGCACGATACGCTGGTCATAGACTCCCGTATCGAAGTGATCACCCACCCCCGCCCGCCGATCAGCGATTCGGCCGAGGTGGAAGCGCAATGGGACTGGCTCGACCAGGCGCGTTGGAAGGTCCCCTTTGTCGACTTCCTGCAGCAGGAGCCCTTTGCCTATGTCCCGGAGGTCCTGAACACGCTGGGCAGTATCCGCTCCCTGACCCCGCTGCAGGCTGCCCGCCAGCTGCGAACCTATGTTTTTGAGCAATTCAAGTATATAAAAGGAATTACAACCGTCGAGACCACCCTCGACGAGGTGTGGAGACTGAAGGCCGGGGTCTGCCAGGACTTTGCGCATATCCTCCTCGTTTTTTTACGCCAGATCCGGATCCCCGCCCGCTATGTCAGCGGGTATATCTGCCCCAACCAGACCGGGATGCGCGGCGAAGGCGCCACCCATGCCTGGATCGAAGCCTATATCCCCAATAACGGCTGGGTGGGGCTGGATCCGACCAACAATTGCGAGGCGGATGACCTGCATGTCCGCCTGGCGGTCGGCCGCAATTTTTCGGATTGTTCACCGGTCAAAGGGACATACAAGGGCGCCGCGGGCCAACGACTCGAGGTCGGCGTTTCTGTCTCCTATGAGGATGGACGCCGGTCCGCGACACCGGATACGACCCTTGCTCCGCAACCCACCGTGAACGGGAAAGACAACAACTCCTACCGGCGGTACCTGGAAATGATGCAGCAGCAACAGCAGTAGCCGGCTGCGAAACGCGACCCGTCGGCGGGTCCCTTAGCGGTATTGCCCCTCCGTTTCGTTCAATATTTCCAGCGCGCGTTCAACCTGCGATTCCGCAACCATCAGTTTGATCCCGCCGAGCGCGGGACTTAACAGCGGATCAATGCTGATCGTGTATTCATCCTTTAAATGACAGTTGATACCGGTGTCCTGCAACCGGGCGAGGACAATATGGGCGTAGACATAGTTATCGTAGGATCGTATCGCGATAAATTTCGTCATGAAGTTCCGCTATCGCCTAGCTGTTGAGCATCAGCGGCATCACCAGCATCAGCACTTCTTCGTTCTCGTCTTCTTCGGTGGGGCGGATGATCCCGGCCTTTGTCGGGGTGGAAAGTTCCATCCGCACCTCATCGGAATCCGCCGATCCGAGCATCTCGATCAGGAAACGGGCATTAAAGGCGATTGCCAGGTCTTCGCCGTCGTACTGGCATTTCATCCGTTCATTTCCCTCGAAGGAAAAGTCGACATCCTGGGCGGTCAGCTGTAATTCGCTGCCATGGATGTTCAGCACCACCTGGTTGGTGCTTTTGTTGCTGAAAATGCTGACGCGGCGCAGGGCGCTTTGAAAATCGTTTCGCCCGACCGTCAGCTTGTAGGGGTTGTCCGCCGGGATCACCACTTTATAATCGGGAAACCGGGCATCGATCAGGCGACAGCTCATCTGCGTCGTTCCATGGGTGACAAAAAGATGATTGCTGTTATAGCTCACCTTGATCTCGTCCTCGTTGGCCGGAAGCGCGACCTTCAACAGGTTCAGCGGCTTCTTCGGAACGATCAGGGAGTCGCTTTTCGGACAGCTCACGTCCTTCCTTTTGTACCGCACCAGCCGGTGCGCATCCGTCGCGACAAACTGTAATCCCTTTTTGTCCATTTCAAAAAAGACCCCAGTCATCGCGGGCCGCAGATCGTCGTTGCTGACGGCAAACAACGTCTTGTTGATGGCCGTTACCAGCGCGATGGAACTGGTGGTGAACGACGTCGTTTCATCGGCCGCCGGCTCCTTTGGAAAATTATCGGGGTTTTCACCCATTACTTTATATTTTCCGTTGTCGCTCGTCAACTCGACCGCAAAATGCTTATCGATATTAAAGGTCAGCGGCTGGTCGGGAATATTCTTCAACGAATCCAGCAGGATCTTCGCCGGGATGCAAACCTTTCCCGTATCCTTGGCCTCTATCTCCAGGTGAACCTTCATGACCGTTTCCAGATCGGTGGCAACAACGGTGAGCTTGTTCTTTTCCACCTCGAAAAGAAAGTCTTCGAGGATGGGCAGAACGGTATTTGCGTTGATCACACCACTAATCTGTTGCAGTTGTTTCAATAGTGCCGAAGAGGAAACGATAAACTTCATGGAGGATGTCTTTGGTGGCGAAACTACTGATTTTTGCGTAATAGCCAAGATATTAGGAGAGTCGAACCCCCGGGAGGGATCATTTGTTAATTTCCTGTGATTAAAGCCGGACGGGATAAAAACATTCCCTGTAAATTTACGCGTACCTATCTATTATGTTCAAGCAACGGTCATTATCCGCCGAACAGGCATTGCAAAAGTTGCGGCACTACTGCGGCTACCAGGAACGCTGTCACCAGGAGGTGAGAGACAAGGGCTATTCGTTCGGACTTCGCAAGACCGAGGTCGAAACCGCCATTGCGACGTTGATCGGGGAAGACAGGTTGAACGAGGAGCGATTCGCGTTGCAATTTGCCGGCGGCCACTTCCGGTTGAAACATTGGGGGAAGGTCAAGATCCGGTATGAGTTGAAGGGGAAGGGCCTAAGCGATTACTGTGTGACGAAGGCGCTCGCGGCGATCGACGAGACGGACTATACCCGCACCTTGCATGCGCTTGCTACGCGCAAGTGGGCGGCACTAAAGGACGAGACGGCTCCCTTCGTCCGCCGGCGTAAGCTGCACGAATACCTGTTGCAAAAGGGGTACGAACACGACCGGATCGAAGCGGCGATCTCCGGTTTGAGCGGCAGCGACTAAAAAGCCTTATTTTGCACCCATGTCCTCGCTCACCGTCACGACCATCCAGGCCGATCTCCAATGGGAAGACAAAACCGCCAATCTCCGGCGGCTGGAGGAAAAGATCGATGGGATCGCCGAACACACCGAACTGGTGATCCTCCCCGAAATGTTCAGCACCGGGTTTAGCATGCGGCCGGAAGCCCTCGCCGAAAAAATGGACGGCCCCGCCCTGACCTGGATGCGACGGGTCGCCGCCCGCAAAAAGGTCATCCTGACGGGTAGCCTTATGATCGAAGAAGCCGGCCACTACTATAACCGGCTCATCTGGATGCTTCCCAACGGCCAGTTTGGATCCTATGACAAACGTCACCGGTTTGCCTATGCCGGCGAGAACGATCACTTTTCCGCCGGTACGAAACGCCTGGTGGCCTCGGTCAAAGGCTGGAAAGTTCTCCTCCTCGTTTGCTACGACCTCCGCTTTCCCGTGTGGAGCCGGCAACAGCCTTCCGGCACGCCGGCCCCGGCCCCCGAGCCCGCCTCCGCGCCTGCGCCCGCCTCCGCCCCGGGCACCCCCTCCGCCCCCGAGCTCGCCTCCGTCCCGGGCACCCCCTCCGCCCCAACCCTCGAATACGACCTCATCATCTACGTCGCCAACTGGCCCGAACGCCGCGCACATGCCTGGACGACCCTCCTCCAGGCCCGCGCCATCGAAAACCAATCCTATGTCATCGGGGTCAACCGGGTGGGGAACGACGGCAACGACATCGCCCACTCCGGCGACACCATGATCGTCGATCCCCTCGGGGAAACGCTCTACCATGCCGCGTCAAAAGAAGACACCCATACCCTTACCCTGACAAAGGAGCACCTGCAGGCCATCCGGCAGCGTTTTCCGTTCTGGCGGGATGCCGACCATTTCTTTATAGAACCCTAAATACCGTCCAATATGTCGACCGCATATATCGCCCGCGAGATCTTTACCGGCCATGAGATCCAGACCGGCAAGGCCGTGCTGGTCAGGGGCTCCAAAATCGTAGACCTCGTCCCGGTCGCCGACATCCCATCGAACTACCGGACCCGGGAACTCCCCGGCTACATGCTGGCGCCGGCCTTTATCGACCTCCAGATCTATGGTGGGAACGGCCTCCTGTTCTCCGCCGAACTCTCGACTGCCGCATTGGAAGCCACGTACGAGTATTGCCTCGAAGGCGGCTGCACGCAGTTCATGATTACGCTCGCTACCAACTCCATCGACAAATTCCTGCGCGGTCTCGAAGCGGCCCGCGAATATCAGCGCAACGGCGGGAAAGGCCTGCTGGGGGTCCACCTGGAAGGGCCTTATATCAACCCCGCCAAACGCGGGGCCCACCTCGAACGATTTATAAAGACCCCCACTCCGGATGAAATTGGCCTGCTGCTGCAAAAGGGAAAGGATGTGTTCCGGATGATGACCCTTGCACCCGAACGTTGTGACGCCGCCTGTATCGAATTGTTGCTGCGTAACGGGATCATCGTCTCCGCCGGCCACAGCAACGCCACCTATGAAGAAGCGATCGACGGATTCTATCAGGGTATCCCGGCGGCCACCCACCTCTTTAACGCCATGTCACCGCTCCAGGGCCGCCAGCCGGGCATGCTCGGCGCGATCTATGACCACAATGAAGTCCGCAGCAGCATCGTCTGTGACGGGGTCCATGTCGACTTTGCTTCCGTCCGCATCAGTAAAAAGATCATGGGGGACCGGCTTTTCTTCATCACCGACGCCGTAACCGAAATTCAGTATGGCGAATACAGCCATCTTTTTAAAGGAGACCGGTATACGCTTCCCGACGGCACGCTCTCGGGTTCCTGCCTGACCATGCTCCGCGCGGTCCAAAACGGCGTGGAAAAAGCCGGCTTTCCCCTGCCCGAAGCCCTCCGCATGGCCTCGCTTTACCCGGCCGCCGTCCTCGGCGAGACGGAAACGCGCGGCTGCATCCGTCCCGGCGCCTTCGCTGACCTGATCCTGCTGGACGACCAGCTTAACCTGCTGCAGGTCATTGTGGACGGGGAGGAGTAGGGGGCCGGCGCGGGGACCGAATAAAAGCCAGGGGCGGCCCGGCCGGATATGGGCCAAAAACTAATAGTATTCCTTTAACCCAAACATCGCTTTCTCTTATTCGGCGGAAAAACCGGCGCCGAGATTTCATTATTGGGGCGATCAGGCGTTAATATCGTACTACGTACTATGGAAAACCCGATAAACTTTTCGACCGCCTACCCCCTGACCATTCTTGTCGCGGAACCCTTTCACGATTCCCGGTCCGCCACGCATGACATCCTGATCCAAATGGGATACCGGCCCGAACTGGCGACCACCAGCCAGGAAATGCTGAGCCTTACCAGTCAAAAGTCTTATGACGTCGTGCTGATGGATGTTCGTTTGCCCGAAGCGGAAAATATCGTCGCGTCCTGTGTCGCCGGTTCCGATGAGAAACGCCCGATCTTTATCGCCATGACCACCGGCGGGCGAACCAACTTCAGGGAAATTCATCTTAGCGAGGGAATGGACCACACGATCGACAAACCGGTCGACCGGGAAGAGTTGGGCCTTCAGCTCATGGCTTGTTCGGTGCTGACGGGAAACCGCCGCATCCGGTCCGCTAGTTGAATAAAACTCCCGCGCCCTATTGCGTCCCCGCGCTATTCGCCGACTTCAGCCGGATCAGCTCCTTCACCTTGGCGGTCTTGAAATCGAGGCCCTTGCTGATGGCGTCAGCGCTGGGCAACGCCGGCACATCCGGCAAAACGCCCCGCCCATCCTTTACCCGCTGCCGGTCTACGACTAAACGATACCGCGGCAGCCGGAACCGCACCCCCGTCACCGGTAGCGTGACGTCGGGGATCATCCATGCGGTGTTGCCATAATACCCCCCGCCGGTTTCTTCCCCGACAAGCGTGATATTGGCCTGACCCTTCAGCGCGCCGGCAAACAGACAGGTCGCCGAAAAGGAATACCCCCCCGTCAGGATATAGACCGAACCGTCAAAATGATCTTCTTTTACCGGCGAATAGTAGTGACGCTCGAACCGCCGGAAATGATAGTTGCCGTCCGACTCGCGCTTGCTGGTAAAGAAGGTGAGCACATCGTAGATAAAACCATACCGGATGTAGCGATCGTACGGACTGTGCCGCCGGACGGCATACAACGAATCGGCTAGCTTGAATTTTTTGTCGATGAGGTAACGGGTAAGCAGGGTCGAAATCGACGCATCGCCGCCGCCATTTGTCCGGACGTCGATCACGAGGTTCTTCACCTGTTTTTCCCGCAGCGTCCGGAACGATCTCCGGAAGAATCGCCGGAGATGGTAGCCGTGTTCAAAGGTGTTGAGGGTCAGGAAGGCGGAATGGCTGGCGCTGTCCAGCTGCAGACTGCGGGTGAACAAAAGCTCCCTCGATCTTCTGGCCTTGCGGCCCGGCGGCCTCGTCGGGTGCGGCTGACCCGGGCGGATTTGCCCCGTACCCGGCAAGAGCTCCCGGCCGAGACTTCTTCGCATCGTGTCGGCCCGCGGATCATAGACGGGAATGCGCACTTCGCGGATCTCGCCCGCGGTGTCCCGGTAACGGATGTCATAGCCGGAATCGCAACCGAATATATCCTTATACCAGGAGGAAAAATGAAAACCCGAACTGAGATATTGATACTTCCCGGTTAGGTTATAGCCGTCGGAGACGATATAGGGGAAGATCGTGTCGGTCAGCTCCCGGGCCGTTCTGCCATTGATGCTGTAAATAAGCGTTCCCCGCCGGAGGACGGTGTCCTGCCGGTTTAAATTGTTGGCGACAACCATCGTGTCCGGCCACCACTTCAGGATAAGCGGGAACTGCCGTAGTTTGGCGGTGTCGAGATAATGGGAATAGTCTTTGGAGGCGCTGACCGAGGTGTGGCCGCAGTGGATCCGGGCGATCACATAGCTCAACACGCTCCTGAATTCGGGCTCCGTCATCGAATCGGTTAGCTTCGCATACCCCTCGTCAAAATAGCGGTCCATGCTGTCGCGGCCCGTATACCAATAGAGACTTGGATGCCAGGCCTCGAGGGTGCCGCGGAACACCCGGTAGTCTTTTTGCAGCTCCGCGGGAGAGTACTTGCGGTCGGACCGGAAGCCTTCGCGGGACGTTCCGCACGCCAGCAAGCCGAGACACGAAGCTAATATAATGAATGACAAGAATTTATGCATGTACAGCTCATTTGGAGGCAAAGGCATTCCACCCCTGCGCCGTAATATCAAACGTATTGCCTCCCTTGGTAATTATCTTTTTTCCCGATTCCGGCCCGGTCATATAGCCGATCACGCTGACCTGCTCGTTGAGAACCAGTTTGTCATAGTCCTGCTGGGCGATCGTAAATAGCAGCTCGTAGTCTTCGCCGCCGCTGAGCGCACAGGCCGTGGGGTCCAGCTCGAATTTATAGGCGGCCTTTCGCGTCTCCTCCGCGATGGGGATCTTCTCCTCGTAAAGGATGCAACCCAGGTTGCTTTGCCGGCAGATATGCAGGATCTCCGAGCTGAGCCCATCGCTGATATCCATCATCGCGGTCGGCATCAGACCGGCCTGCTGAAAGAACTCGATCAGGTCCTTTCTGGCTTCCGGCTTCAACAAGCGCCCGATCACATATTTCTCGCCTTCGAGGTCCGCCTTTACATCGGGACTTTCGAGGAAGATCTTTTTTTCCCTTTCCAGCAGGATCAGCCCGATGTACGCCGCTCCCAGGTCTCCCGTACAACAAAGCAGGTCGCCCTTTTGCGCCGTACTGCGGCGGACCCAACGATCCGGGGCTACCTCGCCGATCGCCGTCACCGAAATGATAAACCCCTTTCGGGATGAGACCGTATCGCCGCCGACAAGGTCGACCCCATATGCGTCGCATGCCGCATATACCCCCTCGTAAAATTCGTCCAGCGCTTCCACGCTAAACCGGTTGCTGATGCCCAGACCCATCGTGATCTGCGTGGGGATGGCATTCATCGCATAGATATCGCTGAGGTTTACGATCACCGACTTGTATCCCAGATGCTGCAAGGGAGTATATACCAGGTCGAAATGGACGCCTTCGACGAGCAGATCGGTGCTGATCACCGTTTGCCTGCCAAAATGATCGATCACCGCGGCATCGTCGCCGACACCCACCAGCGTCGAAGCATTTTTTATTTCGATGTTCGCCGTAAGCCGGTCGATCAATCCGAATTCACCAAGCGATGATATTTCGGTCCTGCTTTCACTCATTGGCTATTATTTTCGCGATCTCAAATCGGGGTGCCGGTCCTGCTCAAGTCGGGGTGCCGGTCCTGCTCAAATCGGGATGCCGGTCATTCACCACCCGGACCAGCTCGTCATGTATCCTGCCGTTCGTCGCAATGATATGCGGCTGATAGGGCGAATAGGTTCCCCCGGTAAAGTCCGACACCCGGCCACCCGCCTCTTCCACGATCAAATATCCCGCGGCGCTGTCCCAGGCATTCAGCTTGTGCTCATAAAATCCGTCAAAACGCCCGGCCGCCACCCAGCAAAGATCCATGGCCGCCGACCCCAGCCGCCGAACCGGCACCCCGGCACGGATAAGCCGCGAGAAAACCTCCAGCGGCCCGTTTGGCTGATCCAGGTAGGTATAGGGGAAACCCGTCACCAGGCACGACTTCAATACCGTTTCCTCTTTACTGACCACGATCTTCCGTTCATTCAGCGTTGCCCCGTACCCGCGCTGCGCAAAATAGAACTCGCGGATGAAGGGATTATATACCGCCCCCATGATCATCTGCCCTTCCTGCTCGATCCCGATCGAGACGCAACAGATCGGAAGTCCATGGGCAAAATTGACGGTTCCGTCGATGGGGTCGATGATCCACTTGAAACTCGAGTCCATGTACACCTCGCCCGTCTCCTCGCTCAACAGAAAATGATCGGGAAAATCATGCCGGATAACCTCAAAAATGGCTTTTTCCGAAGCATGATCCGCTTCGGTGACCAGGTTATTAATGCCCTCCTTGTGGGAGACAACGAACTCTCCTTCGAAGTATCGCTGCATCACCGCCGCCCCCGCTTCTGCCGCCCGGATAAGTGTTGATTTTAGCATGGCGCAAAAGTACGCAGCTTCTTCAACTCCTCGAGATATTCATTGAGCACATCGCCATTCAGGGTGTAGGAATAATTTCTCCCTTCCTTCTCGCCGTTGATCAGCCCCGACTCGACGAGGATCTTCACATGATGCGAAATGGAAGGTTGCGCAAGATCGATCACGCCCTGCAGCGCCGAACATTCCCCGCAGCCCCCTTTGCCGGCGAGATAGTAGAGGATTTTGAGCCGGTTGATGTCGCCCAGGGCCTTTGACACTTTTTCGATCTGCTTAAAAGAAAGAGCCATAAATAATTTACATTGACGAATGCAAATATATCAATTTTATCCCATGTTCCCAAAAAAATCGTATATCGCAGCTTCACTATGGTGCTCTCGGTTATCATCGTCCATTATCGCGTCCCATACTTTCTCGACGGCTGTCTTCGGTCCCTCGGGAAGGCGCTCGAAGGCCTCGACGCCGAGATCCTTGTCGTGGATAATCATTCCGCCGACGGGAGCCTGGAGATCCTCCGCCCTTCGTTCCCCAACGTCCATTGGATCCTGAATCCCGTCAACACCGGGTTTGCCCACGCCAACAACCTGGCGTTGCAACAGGCGACAGGCGAATATATCCTCTTTCTGAATCCCGATACGATCGTTCCCGAAGACTTCGGCCGCCGTTGCCTCGCCGCTATTCATTCCTTGCCGCACCCGGGCGCGCTTGGCGTCCGGATGATCGACGGGGGCGGTCATTTTTTAAAGGAATCGCGGCGCGGGTTTCCCACGCCCTGGGTTGCCTTTTGCCGGTTGGCCGGCCTGGCCGCGCTCTTTCCCCGGTCCCGTTTTTTTGCCGGTTACTATCTGGGCAACATTCCCGCCGGCCAGACGCACCGTGCGCCGGTGATATCCGGCGCCTGCTTTTTTGTATCCCGTGCGGCGCTCACCGAAACCGGGGCCTTTGACGAAACATTCTTTATGTATGCCGAAGACATCGACCTCAGTTACCGGCTCGAAAAAGCGGGTTATATCAATTACTATTACCCGGACATCACCATCATCCATTTTAAAGGAGAGAGTACGCAAAGGAACATTTCCTACACCCGTCAATTCTACAAGGCCATGATCCAGTTCCGGCGCAAGCATTTTCGGGCGGGTCTGCCCGGCCTTGTTCTGCTGGAGCCGGCGATCTGGTTACGGGCAGGACTAAGCGCTGTTGCGAGATGGGGGGTTGGCGTTCGCCCGTCCCGACCCCGCCGCAGCTGGCTCACCGGCGATCCCGCGGCCATGGCGCAACTCAAAGCGGCCTTCGCCGCACTGCCCTTGGCCGCGGCGCCATTGGCCGAGCCGCCCTTGACCGCGGCGCCCTCCCGGCGCACGCTCGCAACCGATCTGGCTCACGCCGACGAGATCATCTATTGTATCGGCAACGATTTTTCCTTTAAATCCGCCATTGACGCGCTGGAAAAAAAAGACCCGGCAAAGACAGCCGCCTTTTATGCCGCCGGCAGCCGCGCCGTCATCGGCAGCGCGCGATCCGACCGGCAAGGGGAGATCTGGATCCTGTAAGGGAGACCCGGATCCTGTAAGGAGAGATCTGGATCGGGAGACCCGGATCCTACAGGGAGAGCTCCCTGATCAACCCTTTTAGCTGTCTCCGGGTCAGAAAGAACCCGATCGTCAGCACCAGCAGCCAGCCGCCGACAAGCGCATAGGCTTGCCACTGTCCCGTCTCCGGCCCGATCAGCCATTTGTTGAGCTGATGGTTCGATAACCGGTCCAGCCAGTCCGGCAGGAGGAACAGCAACGGAAAAGCGATCAGCTTGCCTTTATACCCCGGCAACCGGAAAAAAGCCCGGACGAGCGGCGGGACGTTCAACAGCAACACGATCACCAACCCGAGCCCGCGCGCGAAACCCCGGTTGGACATCGGGCCATGCCGTTGCAGCCATTGGACGCACTGCGTGATATCGCTGTAGCCGCCAAACGCCTCGATCAGATTTTTCAACGGCAGCGCGGCAAACACCAGCGCGACACCCAGGGAGTGCTCCTCCGGCGAATTCTCCGAATTCAGCAGGCTCCAGCCCGCCAATAGCAACACCACATCGATCACCGGACCGGAGACTGCGATCAGCGCGTGCTGACCGGCAGACGGACTGCCGCAAAGCACCCAGGAGCCGAATTCCCGCAACGGCCAGCAATGGCAGGTCACCCGAACCATAAGGAAATGCGCCCAGTCGTGGAGCTCCTGTACCAGGAATGCCAATATTAAGAATGCCAGGATATACAGCGGGGGGGCTTTCAGGTTCATATGAAATGGGAACAGGATCTCCGTTCAGTAAATAAATGTAATAAAAATATCATCCAAAACATTAATTTCGCCGCAGATAAAAGACGGGTTTCTTTAATGGCATTGATTGAAATTCAATTACCTAAATCGCTGGCAAAAACGCTGCGCCTGCCCCAGAAATCTCCGCGGCGGCAACAGCTTAAAGTTTTGCGGAAGCTGCTGCGGAAGGCGAGGTTCACCGAATTCGGTCAGAAATACCGCTTTGACGAGATCCTGCTGGACCGCCACCCCGGCAAGAAATTCCAGGAGATCGTCCCGACCTACGATTACAGCTCCATCTATGCCCGGTGGTGGAATCAGACCCTCGAGGGGAAGGCCGACGTGTGCTGGCCCGGGAAAATAAAATACTATGCCCTGTCTTCCGGCACCTCCGAAGCAGGCAGCAAATACATCCCGATCACCAACGATATGCTTCGGGGAAACCGGATCGTGATGATCAAACAGCTCCTGACCCTTCGGACCTACCGCGACATCCCGGTCAAAAGCCTGAGCAAGGGCTGGCTGATGATCGGCGGTTCGACCAGCCTGCAAAAAGGCTCCGGCTACTACTCCGGCGACCTGAGCGGCATAACGGCCAGGAAGGTCCCGTTCTGGTTCCAACCGTTTTACAAGCCCGGCAAAAAGATCGCGCGCACGACCGACTGGTCAAAAAAACTGGAGGAGGTCGTCCGGCTGGCCCCGCAATGGGATATCGGATTTGTCGTCGGCGTGCCGGGGTGGATCCAGCTGTGCATGGAAAAGATCATCGAGCGATACAAACTGAACAATATCCACGAGATCTGGCCTAACCTCGCCTTCTTCGTACACGGCGGCGTTTCCTTCGAACCGTATCGCATCGGCTTTGAGAAACTGCTCGGCAAACCGCTGACGTATATAGAGACCTATCTGGCCTCGGAGGGTTTTATTGCATACCAGGATACGCAGTACGGCCGCGGGATGCGCCTCGTCACCAACCAGCATATCTTCTTTGAATTCGTCCCTTTCGATAGCAGGAACTTCGATGCCGACGGGAACCTGGTGAAGGACCCGGAAGTGTTTATGATCGATGAAGTCGAAGAAGGCCGCGACTATGCGCTCCTGCTGAGCACCGCCGCCGGCGCCTGGCGCTACCTGATCGGCGATACCATCCGCTTCCTGGATAAAGACCGGTGCGAGATCATTATCACGGGCAGGACCAAACATTTCCTGAGCCTCGTCGGCGAACACCTGAGCGTCGACAACATGAACAAGGCCATCAAGGTCGTCAGCGAGGAAATGGACCTTTCCATACCCGAGTTTACCGTCGCCGGCGTGCCCCATGGCCTTTTTTTTGCACACCAATGGTGGTTGTCCTGCAACGATCCGGCGGACGCAAACGTCATTCGCGCGAAGATCGACGACAAGCTGAAACAGCTCAACGATGACTATGCTGTCGAACGAAACAGCGCGCTAAAGGACATCTATGTGGAAGTACTGCCGGAACAAAAATTCATGGATTTTATGCGGCTGAAAGGGAAGATCGGCGGCCAGCATAAATTTCCCCGTGTGCTGAAAGGGAAAATGCTGCAGGATTGGCAAACCTTCCTCGAGACCGGAAATATTTGACAGACATTTGGATTGACAGACACCACAGACACCAACCATTATGATGGAGGCCATATTGAAAGGACTGGCGCTCGGACTTGTTCTAGCCTTATCGGTAGGGCCCGTCATTTTCACCATAATCAAACAAAGCCTGAACAACGGGCACACCGGCGGATTCAGTTTCGTCGCCGGCGTATGGATCAGCGATATCCTCCTGGTCACGCTCAGTAATACCCTGACCTCCCTCGTCACCTCGTTGCAGGAACATTCCACCACCATCGCCTATAGCGGCGGCGCCTTTCTCATCGCCATGGGGGTCTATTTTGCATTCTTCAAAAAAGCGGTGGTAGCCGGTGACAACGTCGGCCCCGAAGGACGATTCCGCAAACGGGATATGGCCCGCATCTTCGCCTCCGGGTTTATCATCAATACCCTCAACCCCGGGGTGATCCTTTTCTGGCTGGGGAATGCCACCGCACTCTCGGCGAGCCACACGCTGCGCGAGCGGATCATCATCTTCTCGGTTTGCCTCCTGATCAATATGGCCGCGGATGTCGGCAAGGTCATGGCCGCGGGTACGCTTAGACGGAAGCTGACGGCGCGAACGCTGTCCATCATCAATAAGATCGCCGGCACCATTCTGATCGGCTTCGGAGTTGCGCTCATCTGGGATGTCATCGTCTTTCATCATCTGCCGAAGTAGCATTAACAGCAGCGGATTAACAAACAAGTTCCTTATTTTTGAAAACCATGATCCGGAAGATACTCATATTACTGATTTGCGCGATCCCAATGGCTGTCGAGGCGCAACGCGACGTCCTGGTGATCACTCGCAGAGGCATGCATGAAAAAGCCTTCACCGTCGGCGACCCCATGACCTTCGAGACCATCTACGGCCAATGGTTTAGCGGGACCATCGAAGATCTGCATCACGATACGGTGTATATCTCCGGCCAGGCCTTTAACTACAACGAGATCGGGGCGATCAGGCGTTCGGACAACAAAGGCGAGCTGAACGGCCTGGGGATAAAAATGATGGTCGCCGGCGCGGGGCTGGCGGTCATCAGCGCGGTCAACGGAGCACTTCGCCAGGATCACCCGAACCAATGGTTCACCACCAGCGGTTATATCATTTCCGGCGCCTTGCTGGCCGGCGGTTTCATCCTGGCGGAATTAAGGCCTAAAACGTACAAGCTCGGTGGGCGGTTCAAGCTGACCTACCTGCAAATATCAAAGTGACAACCCGGAAGAAAAGCGCCCATCCACAAAACGACCGACTGCTTTCCCGCATCTGGAGAGTAACCAAACGCGTCTTCCTCATCCTGTTCATTTTACAATTCGTCTATATCGTTCTCCTGAAATGGATCGACCCGCCCATCACCCTGACCCAACTGGGCAGCCTCCTCGGCGGGGAGGGCCTGCATCGAACCTATGTCAGCATGAACAATATTTCGCCAAACGCGAAATTGGCCGTCATCAGCACCGAAGACCAATTGTTTCCGGATCACGACGGGTTCGATTTCAAGAATATCGAAAAGGCGCTAAAACATAATCAGAAAAGCAAATCCCTCCACGGCGCCAGCACCATCAGCCAGCAGGTGGCGAAAAACGTTTTCCTCTGGCAGGGGCGCACCTGGCTCCGGAAAGGCCTCGAAGTCTACTTCACGTTTATGATCGAACTGGTCTGGGGAAAAAAACGCATCCTGGAAATGTACCTCAACGTCGCCGAAATGGGTAAAGGGATCTATGGCATCGAAGCCGCGTCCCGCGCCTACTACCACACGGCCGCAAAAAACCTCAGCCGGTTGCAGGCCGCGCGGATCGCCGCCTGTTTGCCGAATCCAAAGATATATACGGTAAAGCCGCTATCGGAACATGTCGCCACCCGCGCCGCCTGGGCGCTCGACCAGATGGCGCACCTCGAGACGGACCCCGATATCCAGAAGTTACTCGAGCAATCATCCGATAAATCATCGAAGTAACCGTTCCACCGCCCGGATGGCCGTCCGCACCCGCTCATCCCCCACTCCACCCACCTCCGCCCACGGAACGGTTTGATTGATCAGCAGGTCCTTGTAAATATGGTAAAGCCGCTCGCGTATTCCCGGATCGGGATACTCCCGCAGCGGATCCTCCGCCCAGGGCAGGTCCGTATTGCACAGCAGGTAGGCATCGTACTTCCGCCGGACGATCTCATCCAGGATCCACGCCTCGCACCGCCCGAATACATACTCGCTCCAAACCTTGATCACATACAGATCGGTGTCGATAAAAAGATTCCCGCCCCGTTCGGCCAGCCTCGCCGCCGCCTCGTCTTCCAGCGCCAGTTGACCCCGGGCGATCACCGCCAGGGTTTCATAACGATACCCCATCCCATGCTCCTCCAGGTACTCGCGCGCATACTCCCGCACCCACGCCGTCCGGAAATGCCCCGCCAGCGCCGCGCATAGCGACGACTTCCCTGTCGATTCCGGCCCGATGACGACGATTTTCCTAAGCGGCATATCGGATCTGTTTTGCCCGCCGCATCCACTCCGCCAAGCCCGACACCGCCATGATCAGCAGGATTAAATAGTAAACGCTGGTGAACGCATAATGCTTGACGAAATACAAGGGGATGGAGGCGATATTCGTCGCGATCCACCACATCCAGCTTTCCACCTTTTTTCTCGCCATCAGCCACATCCCCGTATAGGCCGTGGCGGAAGCAAAGGCATCCGCCCACGGGATGGCCAGCGGCGCAAACCCCCTTTTCAAATACGCAAGCGCCGCGAACACCACCAAATAAAAGAAGCCAAAAAAGGCGATCTCCTGCCACCACTCCCGGCGCGAGGAATACGTGATCTGTAATACATACTCCCGCCGCTCATTCTTCCGCGCCCACAAGATCCACCCATAGATACTGACAACGGTATAGTAGAAATTGACGCTCGCCTCGCCGATCAGCGAGGACTTAAAGCTCAGATAAATATAGATGATGGTGTTGACGAGGCCCGAGGGATAGACCCAGATATTCTCGATCCGGCTGAGCCAAACGCTCAAAATTCCGCTGATCACGGCCAAAAATTCAAGCAGGGATGTCTGTCGCAGATCGGTAATGAACTGAGACCAAAATTCCGTTATTGTCATTATTGGGATTCCGCCGCCGCTATTCCGACTCCGCCACTATTCCGATCCTGCCGCTATTCCGATCCCCGCACCGCTATTCCGACTCCGCCACCACTTCCTTTACCTCGGGGATCATCCGCTTCATCATGCCCTCGATCCCGGCCTTCAACGTGATCATCGACGAGGGGCAGCCGGAACAGGAACCCTGCAGCATGAGGTTGACCGTCCCCTCATTATAGCTTTTGAACTGGATCGCGCCGCCATCCATCTCCACCGCGGGCTTGACATAGTTTTCCAACAGCTCCTTGATCCGTTTTACGACATCGTCGTCGTCCGCGTCGATATGGTTCCCTTCCTGCCGGACCAACACGATCTCGTCCTCATTGATCACCGGCTTGTTCTCTTCGAGGTACTCCTTGAGGAATTGGCGGATCGCGGGGATCACATCGTCCCAATCGGTGTCAGGCGTTTTCGTGAGCGTCACAAAATTGCTGGCGATAAAGACGCTTTTTATAAACGGGAATCCGAACAGCTCGATGGCCAGCGGGGAAGGTTTTGCTGCCTCCGTATCGGGAAAATCGATGCTCTTCCCGGGATACAACAATTTGTTCGCCACGAATTTCATCGTTTCCGGATTGGGCGTCATTTCCGTATAAATGCTGATGATGGGATTTCCTGTTCTGATCATATGGCAAAGATAGCAAATCCTGCGTTAATACCTGCCAAAATGCAACGATGTTGCAATAAATAGGTTTTACCCGCCCCATCCTTACCTTTGTCATCGTATGAATAAGAAAAAAGTCGCTTTTTTCGCGGGGTTTTTCATCCTGCTGTTCGTGGCGTTCTATTTCGCATTGGTAAAGTGGGTGCCCGGTTTTGGAAAATCCGAGCTTCCGGTGCTTAGCCATGTTCCCGAGTTTGCTTTTGACAACCAGGAGGGGCAGGTCATCACCAACAAGGATGTGGCGGGCAAAGTCTATGTCGCCGAATATTTTTTCACGACCTGCAAGGGGATCTGCCCCAAGCTAAATGCCAACATGAAAAAGCTGGCCGAAGACTACGCCGGGGAGCCGGATTTCCGCATCCTTTCCTATACCGTCGACCCGGAAACGGACAGTGTGGCGCGGATGAAACGCTATGCGGACTCGCTGGGCGCCGACCCCCATCGATGGTGGTTTCTCACCGGCCGGAAAGACAGCCTTTATCATCTGGCCAGGAACGGATATTTATTGGACGACCCGAAAAACAACGCGCTGAACATCGGCGAACAGTTCCTGCACACCCAGTTCTGGGCGCTGGTTGACAGAGGCGGCCGGGTCAGAAAGATATATGACGGGTTAAAAAAGGAGGAAGTGCAGGAACTGGAGACGGACATAAAGGGATTGCTGACGGAAAGTCCATCCGCTCCGCGTTTCGCCAATTCGCTTTTCAATAACAATCCATAAACAATAACTCCGGCTGATATGGAAAAGAAGATAGACGAATTGCTGCGTAAGAGCCAATTGAGCGTCACCGGCGGCCGACGGAAGATCCTGGAACTTTTCTTACAGCAGGACGGCGCGCTGTCACACAGCGATATCGAAAAAAGGGCCGGGGAGAAATTCGATCGCGTAACCGTTTACCGCACCCTCCAGGCGTTTTTGGTAAAGGGCCTTATACATAGTATTCCGACCTCGGATAACTCTATCCGTTATGCGTTGTGCAAGGATGATTGCGCGGGCGGCCATCACCGGGATGATCATGTGCACTTTATTTGCAATCATTGCGGGAATGCGGTTTGCCTCGAAGATGTCGTCGTTCCATCCATCCGCCTGCCGCGCGGCTATATCGCACAACAAGTCGAAATGCTGGTCAGCGGGATTTGCAAGAGTTGCGCGAATCGTTGACCCGGCGATCGAGACGGCGGGTGCAAACCCGCCTTCGCTAAAGCTTCGGCGATCGAGACGGCGGGTGCAAACAGAAAGCCCCGATGTAGAAACACCGGGACTTTTGGTTAAGGCTCTGATTAGTAGCTTCTTTATTTCGAAGGCAGCTCACTGCCTGAAAAAAATCGAATCGTGCTTACAAATATAGCCGGAAAAAATCATTTGGACAAGTAGAAAAATTACTTTTCCATTTCTTCTTCCACAAATTTCATCAGCGTCCTGATCTGGTCTTTGGCAAAATCGAATTTCAGCCCCGCAGCCGCATATAATTCGGGCAGCGTGCGCGTTCCGCCGAGGCTCAGCGCCCGCACATAATTTTGTAAAGCATTCTCTTTATTGTGTTTATACTGCATCCAAAGTCCGAGCGCGCCTAACTGCGCGATCCCGTATTCGATGTAGTAAAACGGCACCTCATAAAGATGGAGCTGCTTTTGCCAACCAAACTCGCGGAATTCCTGTAACCCGCTCCAGTCAACGGAATGCGAAGAAAACTCATCCAGGATCTCCATCCACTTCTGTTTCCTTTCCTCCGGGCTGTGATGCGGGTTTTCGTATATCCAATGTTGAAATTTGTCAATAGTAGCGATCCAGGGAAAGATCGTGATGACACGTTCCAGTTGATGCTCGCGCGCCCGCGCTAAATCGTTTTTATCGCTGAAGAATATGTCCCAATTGTCCATGGTGAAAAGCTCCATCGACATGCTCGCCACTTCGGCGATCTCCATCGGGTACTCCTTGAAGGCGCTGAGCTTCAACGGATGCGTCAGGAAGGAATGGATCGCATGACCCCCCTCGTGTACCATGGTGGTCAGATCGCCCATCTGCCCCGACGCATTCATAAAAATAAAGGGCGCACCGGTCTCCGCTAACGGACAGTTATACCCGCCCGGGGCCTTTCCCTTACGGCTTTCAAGATCGAAGCGGCCCATTTTCAACATGGTGCGAAGACAATCGCCAAAAAAAGGATCCAGGCGGTTAAAACAGGCGATCGTTTTCGTCAGCAGATCATCCCCGTTCGTAAAGGGCCGGAGCGGTTTTATCCCTTCGGGTTCCGCTTCTACATCCCACGGTCTGAGCGTCTCCAGCCCGAGCTTCTTTCTTTTCTTTTCGTTGATCTTGTTGACCAGCGGAACGACATGTTCCTTCACCGCTTCATGGAAGCGGTAACAATCCTCCTTTGTATAATCAAAACGCCCAAGCTCCTGGAATTTGAAGTCCCGGTAGTTCTCGAATCCGGCATTCAATGCCTGCTGGTGCCGGATACCGATCAGTTTTGAATAAAGGTCGTTCAGCGCTTCCTTGTCCTGTAGCCGCCGCTCCTGCATCTTCCGGTAAACGCTTTCCCGCAGGGACCGGTCCGGGTTTTCCAGGAATTTACTTGCCTGCTGCAGCGTATACTCCCTGCCGTCCACCTCGACCGTCATCTTCCCGGAGATGACCCCGAACTGCTGCGCCGCCACACTGGCCTCGGCGTACAACGGAATGTTTGCTTCGCGGAACAATTCGATCCGCTTTCTAACCGACCGCAAATACGTAAAATACTCTTTTTGGTCCAGCTCCTGCGTGTGGGGATTCTCGACAAGCCTTCGGTTAAGCCGGTCAGCATACGGTTGGATCTTCGGCTGGATCTCCATAAAGAAGAAGTTGAACGACTCTTCCAGGCTTTTGTTCTCCGTGTCACAGGTCATCCGGATCTGCCGCCAGCACGCATCCTCGCTAACCACCGCTTCCAGCTCGCTCATATCGAGCAGCCATTTTTCCAACGCCGCGCGGGTCTCTAACGGCCTGCTCTCCAAATCCTGAAAATAAGGCTCCAGTCCGCTCCAGTCCGTCAACACAAATTCCGCCGGCAAAAAATGCCGCACCGGCTTTTTTAGATCAGCACTAATGGTCATCATGATTATTTCTTTTTGGCGGCCTTCTTTGGCTTGTCGGCGGTCTTCGCGCCGGCCTTCTTCGCAGGCGCGGATTTCCCCGCCTTGCCCGCCGCCTTCGCCTTTGCCGTTTCCGTCTTCTTCTTTTCTGCCGGTTTTTCGGTCTTCTCAGCCGCTTTCTTCTCAGCCGCTACTTTTTTCTCCGCCGACTTGTCCGCCGACTTGTCCGCCGGCTTGTCCGCCGGCTTGTCCGCCGAAGCTTTAGCGGAGGCGGAAGCCTTGGCGGAGGCGGAAGCTTTAGCGGAGGCTGCAGCTTTAGCGGAAGCGGGTTCCGCCTTTGTTTTCTTGGCCGCCGGCGCCGCCGTCTCTGTCTCCGCATCCGCCGTCTCCGTTTCCTCTTCCTCCGGTTCCGACAGTTTGATCTCGATATCGTTTGCCTTCAGCACCGAAAACCATTTTACCATTTTCTTCAGATCACTGCTATATACGCGGGTAAAATCCAGATCGGGATATACTTTGCTAAAGTAAGCCTTTAGCGCGCCGGCATCCTTGTCATCCGGCAGTTTGTCCGGGCCGGCTTCCATCGCTTTCAAAATATCCACCAGGTTGACATTGTCCCGAACGGTATACACCTCGATGCTTTCGAGATGCGAGAAATTGTGGATGCGACTCGAGACGAATCTTGTCGTCTTGTCATCCAGCGAACGAACGATAGCGCCATCGGATTTACTGCTCAGCAGCTCGTACAGTCCCGGCAGCCCGGTCACCGCAATGATCTTGTTATATTCCATATGCTAAAAACCCATTTGGGGACATGCAAGTTAATGTTAATCGCCCATTTGCGGACAATTATTTTGGCTGCAGACCCAATTCAGACAAGGCTTTATCCAAACTACCCTTGATGCTGTCGTGGTCGGTATAACCGCGGCTTAGCAAGTAAAACTTGGTGTCGCTGACCTGCAGGAAAACGGTGGGGAAACCCGTGACGTTCAATTGCTGCACCAGCGCGAACTCTTCGTATGCCTTCGCTTTGTATTGCGGATCGTGCAGCTTGCGGTAGAACTCCTGATCCGGGATCGCATATTTTTCCAGCAGGTGTCTGTACGCTTCATCATCCGTAAGGTCACGGCCTTCAAAGTGCAGCGCATACTGGAGCTCCGAGCTGAACGGCACGCAGAGCTCCGGATGATAATCCCGGAAAACACACATCGCGATCGCGGGCTTCTCCGAGCTGGGATACCAATCGCTTTCCTCCGGATGAAAAATGTGCCAGCGCCAGTCTTCGCCAAAGCGGATACCGGTGCGCTCTTCGACTGTTTTATAGGCCGTTTGAATATATCCCGCCATCACCCCGATCGGCTGCGGCTCCGCCGGCAGGATCATCCCGCCGGACAAGACTTCAAATGCAACCGACTGGCGGTATTCGTAAAAGATGCGGGTGATGACCGGACTGAACCCGTAGCACCACCCGCAATAAGCATCGTAACAATAATATATCGTTGGCGTCATGAATATATCGTTGGGGTCATGTCAGCGCCCGGTCGTCGCATCAGTGCCGCCGGCCGCCACCCCCGCCGCCACCGGAAGGTCTTGAACCCCCGCCGCCCGAAGGACGCGAACCGCCGCCGGAAGGACGCGAGAACCCGCCGCCGGCCGGCCGGGAAAAGCCCCGCGCCTGGTTAAAGTTCTGGCTCATCACCTGGCCTCGCGTCCGCATCTGCTGCTGCCGGTTTAAGTTCTGCTGGACCTGCGGATTGTTTTGTACCGGCCGCCAGGAATTGTTGCTCCGCTGCTGCCATTGATTCGTCGGCGTGCGCTGAAAAACATTTCCCGACCGGTCGCTGAATACATTGTTGTTTCCGCCCGGTCTTCCGGGATTGGCCATTCCGCCAGGCCGGCCGCCATTCAACGTGCCGCCCGGCCTTCCATTAAAGCCGCCCGGCTGTCCGCCATTGACCGCGCCACCCGGTCTTCCGCCCGTGAACCCGGGTCTTGTAAAACCCCGCTGGGCGAAACTATGGTTGTCACGCGTGATCACCCCCGGCCGGCTCGCATAGATATTTGTATGATAGTTGTTGACGAATACGTTCCGGTTCCGCGCAAAACCGGGGCCATAAAAGCCCGCCGTCCGGTACCGGTTCCAGGCATAGGCCGGATGGTACGCCGCGGGACCCCACCAGCCACCGCGCCAGCCACCCCAGCCGCCGTGCCAACCCGCGCCCCAGCCGAAATGGAACCAGCCGAAGCCATAGCCGAATCCGATCGACCAACCGACATACGGATTATAGCCGAAGCCAAAACCCCAGGTCCAGGGCCGTGGATAGTAGAAGCCGTTGAACCACGGATTGTAGTAGAATCCGGTTCCGTAAACGACCGTCGGACCATATATAAAGGCGTTGAGATAACCCGGCGTGTACCCCATATACACATAATCGGGTGTCACGTCATAGACGTAAACGTATTTTATGTTGTAAAGCGGAGACGTGGGCGGGATCTGATCGACCTCCTCCGGTCTGTCGGTTGCGACCGTCCAGGGCCCGTTCGGACCCGGCGCCTGAAACCAGACACCGTTGTCCACACAGTAATAAACCCCATTTTCCTCGATCACCGACGACCCGGTATTGGTGGCATATTGCATGTCCGTACCCGGCAGCTGCTGAAACTGCGGATCACCGTCATAATTGACCGACGTCGATGCGGTGTTCCTGTCCACCTTGGCGGTTTGCGGGATCTGCGCATCCATGATCGCCTCACGCGCCGCGTCCGTACCCGCTACGCTCGCCAGCACATTGTCTTTTGGCGAACCTTCCGGGATCTTTGCAAAATCGGGCGGCAACGCACCGGCCGCGACATAATGCCAACCGCCGCCAAGGGACGAAGAAGAATACCAGCGACCGGAGAGGAGCACATAGTACTTGCCGCCCTGGTCCTGGAATAGATCGTTTGATGAATTGCTGGCATAAGAAAGCGCCGTTCCGGGGATGGGCGTCCAGGCCGGCTGCCCGTTTGTCTGGATCAGCTCGGCCGGGCCCGTGGCGACGACGATATCCGACACTACATTATCCTGCGCGGCAGCCGCGGAATCAGTATAACCCGGTTGGGAGCTGTTCGCGTTGTCCACCGCGGTTTGAACGGGCTGGAGCTCGGACGGAACATTGCCGGCGGGGGAATAAGGTCCCGTCGGTTCCTGCGCCGTGTACCAGTGTTTGCCGCCATACAGGTAGTATTGGTTGTCATGCGCCTTGACAATGGTAAACGGCGTATTGACCACGACGTCCAGGTTCCAATCCTTGTTGGTTTGAATCTTGGGCTGGCCGTCGATCATGACCAGCAGCGACGGGTGGTCGGCATACCGGATCTGCGGCGCATTCGTATTAAGATTTTTGGAAAGTTTTTGTTGCTCGAGGTCCTGATCCAGCGAAGCAAGGACTTCGTCCAGCGACAGGTCGCCCGCCGTTGCCGGCAGATTCGCTTCGAGCGCCGTCTTCATGATATTGACGAAGTTTTCGTCGGGCTGGCCGGGAAACTTTACGTTCGGCACTTTCGCCGACTGGATCACCACCCGCCGCGCATCGCGGTCGGTTTCGACATTGGCCACCGACCAGAACGTCCCGAAGACGGGGTCCGTCTTGCCGGGTTGAAGGACCGATATCGCCCACCGGGACTTTAAAATATTATTGGAAAAAGACTCCGGCTGCGGTTGATAGATCTTTACGACCGTTCCATCGTCCATGGTAAAACTCCTTGGCCATTCCTGCTGCTGCCCGGCCTGCGGCGGCGGATCCGAGGGGGGCTGCTGGGCAAGAGCCGGAGCAGATAAGACGCTGACAGCCAATAGTATAGAGAAAACCATCGTCGTGCTTCTCATATTTAATTTTTTATACATTTCGAAAGGTTGGTTAGGAAGTACTTATGTATGACTGCCCGCGGGTCCCAAAGTTTGCCCGCATTTACAAATGAGATGTTAAAATGTGATTAATGCAAGTGATCAGATCAATGCGCCTCCAGCCAATTGATACCGGATCCGACCTCGGCGGTGGCCGGCACACCCTGCGGAAGCGGGAGCGCTGTCTGCATACAACGCATTATTATGGGTTTAATTATCTCCAACTCATCCTTGTGGGCGTCGAAGACCAGTTCGTCGTGAACCTGCAGGAGCATTTTTGAGCGCAGCCCCTGCCGCCGGAACTCGTCATGCACCTTGATCATCGCCATCTTGATCATGTCCGCGGCGGTTCCCTGGATGGGGGAGTTGATCGCGTTCCGCTCGGCAAAACCCCGGATGGTGAAATTCGCCGAATTGATATCCCGCAACCACCGTTTGCGCCCCATCAAGGTCTCCACATAGCCATGTTCCCGGGCAAAATTGATGGTGGCATCCATATAGCGTTGGATGCCGGCAAATTGTTTTTTGTAGTTGTCGATGATTTCTTTCGCCTCCGACCGGCTGATCCCGAGGTTGTCGGCCAAACCGAATGCGCCCTGGCCGTAGATGATCCCGAAGTTTACGCTCTTGGCCTTATAGCGCATCTCCTTTGTCACATCCTTCTCTTCCACCCCGAACACTTTCGCCGCGGTCGCCGTGTGGATGTCCTTCCCTTCGAGGAATGCGGCGCACATATTCGGGTCGGCGCTGATCGCCGCAACGATCCGAAGCTCGATCTGTGAATAGTCGGCCGAGAGAAGGACGAACTCTTCGTTCCGGGGAATAAACGCCTTTCGGATCTCGCGACCCCGCTCCGTACGGATGGGAATATTTTGCAGATTGGGGTTATTGGAACTCAACCGGCCGGTCACGGCCACCGCCTGTGCATAACTGGTATGAACGCGGCCGGTCTTCCGGTTGACCATCAGGGGCAGCGCATCGACATAGGTGGACCGCAGCTTGGTCAGCTCGCGGAAGGCGAGGATATCGTCCACGATCTGGTGCCGGACCGCCAGCTTTAGTAAAACATCTTCCCCTGTCGCGTATTGCCCCGTCTTTGTTTTTTTGGCCTTGGGATCGAGCTGCATCTTTTCAAAAAGCACCTCGCCCAGCTGCTTTGGCGACGACAGGTTGAATCGTTCCCCCGCTTGCTGATAGACCCGTTCCTCCGCCTGCCGGGCTTCCCGGTCGAGCTCCTTGGAATACTCCCGCAAAAACTCCATATCCACCCGGATGCCCTCGAACTCCATATCCGTCAACACCCGCACCAGCGGATTCTCGACCTCATAAAAGACCTTCTTCACCGCCTTTTTCTCCAGCTGCGGGTAGAACGCCTGTTTGAGCTGTAGCGTGATGTCGGCATCCTCCGCCGCATAGTCCTTTATTTTCTCCAGCTCCACATCCCGCATGTTCCCCTGCCCTTTTCCTTTTTTTCCGATCAGCTCCTCGATATGCACCGGCTCATAGCCCAGGTACTGCGCGCTGAGCAAGTCCATATTCCGCTTGCCTTCCGGTTCGATCATATAGTGCGCCAGCATCGTATCGAAGATCGGCCCCCGCGGTTCGACGCCATACCACTTCAGCATCAGCCAGTCATATTTCAGGTTCTGACCGATCCAGGTGATCGACCCCGAATCCCAAAGCGGCCGAAACGCCTCCAGGATCTTTTTTACGCCCGCCTCGTCCGCGGGAACCGGGACATACCACGCCTCGCCCGGCGTATACGCGAAACTCATCCCCACCATTTCCGCGTCATTCGGATCGATACCCGTCGTCTCCGTGTCAAAACAGATCTCCGTTTGCTGCGTTAACAAGCCCACGAGCTCCGCGATAGCCTTCTCCCCGACGACCGCCGTATAGGAATGCGGGGTGTTGTGGATGTTGCGCCCGCCATTCGGGACCGCCGCCTCCGCGGCGCCTTCGCTCGCCGCGCCCCCGTCCGCCGCGCCCCCGCTCACCGAGCCTTCGCCCGTCGCACCTTCGCCCCCGCTTCCCTCTCCCGCCCCCGCTTCTCCGCCCTCCGGGTTTTCCTCACCTCGCTCCACCGCCGCCTCCAGCCGGGTGCTGGCCTCTTCGAGTAATTCGAGTTTGTCAACCGCTTTCACCCCTTTTTTCGCCGGGCCCGCCGGCTTCACGGCGTGGCCGAACAAATCGGTCTGCACGCCTTCCGGTACCGGATAACCGCCGCCAGCCCCCCAATTTTCGCCCAGCACCCGCTTCCCCAGCGTTCTGAACTCCAGCGCGGTGAAGATCTCGTTCAATGCGGCCTTATCCCATTCCTTCAGCCGGAAATTCTCCTCATGGAATTCCACCGGGACACTGGTGATGATCGTCGCCAGCTTTTTGCTCATCAGCGCGAGCTCCTTGCCCGCGCGCACCTTCTCCCCCAACGCGCCCTTGATATTTTCCGCATTCGCCACCACATTTTCCAGCGTGCCCCACTCGCCGAGCAGCTTGGCCGCCGTCTTTTCCCCGACACCCCTGATACCCGGGATATTGTCGACCGCGTCGCCCATCAACCCGAGGATATCGATCACCTGGGAGACGTCTTTTATATTCCATTTTTCACAGACTTCTTTCGGGCCGAGGATCTCCGCCAGCCCACCCTGGTAACCCGGCTTGTAAATGCGGATCTTCTCCGTCACCAGCTGCCCATAGTCTTTGTCCGGCGTCACCATATACACTTCGTAACCGCTCGCCGCCGCCTGCTGGCTCAATGTGCCGATCACATCATCGGCCTCATAGCCGTCCAACTCAACGCAGGGAATATTAAAACCCTTGACGATCGCTTTGATGTCGGGTAGTGCGCTGATCAGGTCCTCCGGCGCTTCCTGCCGGTTTGCCTTGTAAGCCGCAAAATCCGTGTGCCGCTCGGTCGGCGCTTCCGTATCGAAACACACGGCCATATGCGAAGGCTTCTGATTGTTGATCAGATCGATCAACGCGTTCGTAAAGCCGAATTGTGCATTGGTGTTTCGTCCCTTCGACGTGATGCGCGGACTGCTGATCAGCGCATAATATGCCCGGAAGATCAACGCCATCGCGTCGAGAAGGAATACCCTTTTGTCCGTGTTTTCCATGCGGCGAATTTAGCCAAATTCCAGGGAAGCTTCGCCGGCGGAAGTACTAATTTTTTTAGCTGGATTGTTTTAAATGGCACCTATCCCTTCATCTCCTTCAGCAACTTCTGCAACCCGAACATCTCATCCCGCAATCGGGCGGCCTCCATGAAATCGAGGTCGCGCGCCGCTTTCTCCATCTCTTTTTTTGTCTTCGCAATGGCCTTCTCGACCTGCGGGATCGTCTGGTACACCTCCTGTTCCTCCGCCGCAACCGAGACCAGTTCTTCATCGGGGGCCACGGCATAGGGATCGGCGGGATTATAGCCCTTGATGTCCAGCACCGACGTCTGCGCGAATACCTGCTCCTTGGATTTCAATATTGTTCTCGGGACAATCCCGTGCGCTTCGTTGTAGGCCATCTGTTTCTCGCGCCGCCGCAGCGTCTCATCCATCGTCCGCTGCATGCTTTCCGTGATCGTGTCGGCATAGAAGATGACCAGCCCGTCCACATTTCGCGCTGCCCGGCCGGCCGTCTGCGTCAGCGACTTCTCATTCCGGAGGAACCCTTCCTTGTCCGCATCCAGGATAGCGACCAGCGAAACCTCCGGGAGATCGAGACCCTCCCGCAGCAGGTTTACGCCGACCAGCACATCGATCTCGCCGAGGCGGAGCTGCCGCAGGATCTCCACGCGCTCGAGCGTGTCCACCTCGCTATGGATATATTTTGATTTGATGTCGATGCGGTGCAGGTATTTGTCCATCTCTTCCGCCATCCGCTTGGTCAGCGTCGTCACGAGCACGCGGTCGCCTTTTTTTACGCGCTTGTCGATCTCATCCAGCAGGTCATCGATCTGGTTCACGCTCGGCCGCACTTCGATCGGGGGATCCAGCAAACCCGTCGGCCGCACAACCTGTTCTATTACCACGCCTTCCGTTTTCTCCAATT
>Ga0335085_10000580_pt1 | contig 99457 bp, 105 predicted proteins | sample Lox_Sample_45_FD_206712 | JGI IMG/M metagenome (GOLD analysis project Ga0335085, IMG submission 206712) | Soil microbial communities from Loxahatchee National Wildlife Refuge, Florida, United States - Lox_Sample_4.5 | ecosystem: Environmental > Terrestrial > Soil > Wetlands | place: USA...
GCAGGGCAATGCTGACCGCGCCTGAGCCGTGCGCAAAACTTACCAACGCGTAGCCGACGCCCCATCCCAGGAGTCCGAGCGTCATCGCATCCTTGGGTCCCAGCCGTTCCGCGGCGCGCACCGACAGTGCGGCCCCGAAAAATGACGCCGCGCCGCCAGTCGCGTAGATCACGCCCAAGGGGCCCGGCGTGAAGCCCAGCTCATTGATGAAGAAGAGCGTATAGACGGTGCCGAAAATTCCCCCCGCGACGCCGTTTATCGTTGCCGCTGACGCGAGGGCCAACAGGCGCTTGTCTTCGTTGATGGCCCGCGCGCCATCGCGGATTTCATGCTGGATGCGCGAGTCAGCGCGCGGTGGCGGTGGTTCTTCCGCTGTGCCGATAGACAACAGGAACGCGATAGAGAACAGGTACGATATCGAATCGACCAGGATGGCGATTGGCGCGGTAAGCCATTGGACCAGCCATCCGGCAATGCCAAATCCTCCCGTCTCGGCCGCCGCTTCGGTGGCGGTCAGGATGCTGTTGGCGCGCGCGATCCGTTCCCGTCCGACGAGCGTTGGCAGGTAGGCGTGATAGCTGACACCGAACAGGATGTCGGCGAGCGAAGTCAGGAACACCACGACATAGACCTGCTCGATTCTCAGGCGGCCGAACGCCGCCGCCGCGGGAATCGAACCTAGCAGCACCATGTTGGCCACATCCGCCGCGATCATCAGGGGACGTCGCCGCAGTCGGTCTACCCAAACCCCGGCAAAGGGGCTGAACAGCAACGCGGGCACCGTGCGCCATACGGTGAGCGCGCCCATCTGCGCTGGAGTCGCGTGCAAAGCGATCACAGCAAGGAAGCTGATCGAGACTCCACCTATGACCGAGCCGAACTGGGAGATGGTCTCTCCCGTCCACAGCTTCATAAAGTCGCGGTGCTGAAAGAGACTTTCCGAGCGGCCTGCATCAATTGCGAGGTCGCGGGCACTATCGAGAGGAGGATTGTTGCCGTCCATGAAATCCGCCGCCAAAAAAGAAAAGCCCCGGGCTTCGAAAGCGCGGGGCTTAAGTCCACGTCCGAAACGCGTCAGTCGATTTTTGGCGCGGCGATTATCATGGCCTTACTGGGACGGGCGCAAAATTACTCGGCGCTCCCGCTGCAGTCAATTCGCGGGACGACGTCATCGGGGTCTCCGAGACGAGAGACACGCCGGAAGGACCGGTCGGGCCTATTATACGGGGAAGAAGAAGGGCGGCTGCGACTGCAGCCGCCCTTTCGCAATCAAGTCAGGCAAACGTTACGGCGTGCTGGACGGAGCTGCAGCGCCGCTATCGGAAGCCGGAGCCTCGGCAGCCGCCTTCTTGTGACGGCGAGCCGGACGACGACGAGGAGCGGAGGCCATGGTCTTGGCCGCAATCGCTTCCGCGCGATCCGCCGCAGCCTTGGCATCGCTGGCCGCCTGCTCAACGCGACTTGCCGCCGCCTGAGCCGAAGCTGCCGCCTGCTGTGCCTTCTGGCTGGCCGCCTCAGCGCGTGAAGCAGCCTGGTCAGCGCGGTTCGCGGCGTTCACTGCACGCTGCGCCGGATCCGGCGCGTTCGAGCAGCCAGTAACCAACGAAAGGGCCAATACAGCCCCGGCTAACCCAACCAGTTTCGAAGATTTTAACCCTTTCATCTTTTCCTCCTGGAAAAATTGCGCGGCTCACCGATGGGTAGCGGGAGCGCGTACCGACCTGAATTTTGTCTCAAATCCTCAAGTCTCATGCAAGCCTACACAACGCAAACACCTACTGCAACGAGGTTCTCCGCATAAGCCGAATCGATTTCACGTTGCCGTAAACAGCCAATTGATGTGATCGCTAGCCTAGTAAGCACCTGGCTGGCGATCCATTAAAAATCATCGCCCCCAAAGTCGTCCATTCCACCCATGCCGCCCATTCCCGGCATGCCACCCATCCCGCCCATTCCGCCCATTCCTCCGCCCGGAGGCATCGCCGGCATCGGGGTCGCCTTCTTTGGCTTTTCCGCAATCGCAGCCTCGGTGGTTATCAGAAGCGAAGCGGCGCTGACCGCATTTTCGACCGCGCTGCGCACGACCTTGGCGGGATCGATCACGCCGGCATCGTCGAGGTTCACGAACTCCTCCGTGCGGGCATTAAAGCCGAAATCGCCCTTGCCTTCCTTGACCCTGTTCAGCACCACGCTCGGCTCATGTCCCGCGTTGTGCGCGATCTGGCGAAGCGGCTCCGTGATTGCCACCGCAACGATCTGCGCGCCCACCTTCCGCTCCTCTGGAAGCCTGAGTGCTTCGACGGCCGACACGGCTCGCACCAGCGCGACGCCGCCCCCAGGGACGGTTCCTTCCTCGACCGCGGCTCGCAACGCGTGGACAGCATCGTCAACGCGTGCCTTGCGCTCTTTCAATTCGACTTCGGTCACCGCGCCCACCTTGATGACCGCGACGCCGCCGGACAGCTTGGCCAGCCGCTCCTGCAATTTTTCGCGATCGTAGTCCGAGGTCGTTTCCTCGATCTGCTTGCGGATCTGCTGGATGCGCCCCTCGATGTCCACCTTCTTGCCGGATCCGCTGATGATGGTCGTGTTGTCCTTGTCGATCAGCACACGGCGGCACTTGCCAAGCATCTTCAGGTCGACGTTCTCGATCTTCATGCCCAGCTCCTCAGCGACAACGGTTCCTCCGGTGAGAATCGCGATGTCCTGAAGCATCTCCTTGCGGCGGTCGCCGAATCCCGGCGCCTTTACCGCCGCCACTTTCAGCGTTCCGCGCAGCTTGTTCACGACCAACGCCGCCAGCGCTTCGTTGTCGATATCTTCCGCCAGGATCAGCAGCGACCGCCCGGACTGCACAACTGTCTCCAGCAGCGGAAGAATTTCGCGCAGGTTAGAAAGCTTCTTTTCGTGCAGCAGGATGACCGGTTCTTCCAATTCGCAGGTCAGCCGCTCGGCATTGGTCACGAAGTACGGCGACAGGTAGCCGCGATCGAAGCGCATGCCTTCCACGTGATCGAGCACCGTCTCGAGTCCGCGCGCTTCCTCGACCGTGATGACGCCTTCCTTGCCAACCTTGTCCATCGCATCGGCAACGATCTTTCCGATCGATTCGTCGCCATTGGCCGACACCGTGGCGACTTGCAGCATCCGGGTGTGGTCCTTGACGGGCTTCGCCATGTCCTTCAGGACCGCGACCACCTTCTGGCATGCCGCATCCATGCCGCGCTTCAGATCGATGGGCGCGAATCCCGCCGATAGCAGCCTGATGCCCTCGCGCACCATCGCGCGCGCCAGCACCGTCGCGGTGGTCGTGCCGTCGCCCGCGATGTCGGAGGTCTTTTGCGCGACTTCGCGAATCAGCTTCGCGCCCATGTTCTGGAAGTGGTCTTCCAACTCGATTTCCTTCACCACGGTGACGCCGTCCTTGGTAACGGTCGGCGCTCCCCAGCTCTTCTGGATCATCACGTTGCGTCCCTTGGGACCCAGCGTGACCCGCGCCGCTTCGGCTACCAAGGTGGCGCCAGCGACAATTCCTTCGCGGGCCTTTTCATGCAATTCGATGCTTTTCGCGGCCATCCGAGCTTCTCCGTCCGGTTTTGCTTTTTAAAAATTTAGATGCGCTGGACCGTTGGCAGTCTCCCAGTCCGAGTGCCACACACAAGATTAAGCACGGGACCCGCCATTGCAAGCGGTTCGGACTTTAGTTGAAGAGCGATGCGTGTCAGGATGAGCGAGATGCCGGAGAAAAAGAAACATCTTGCCCCTGCCTTTCTCGCTTGTTTCATGATTTCCGCTCTCGCCGCGCCGATAGCCCCTGCGATATGCGCGGGAAGTCCAGGCACAATCGGAGCCGGGGCGTCGAGCTCATCGAGCCGGGCATTCATCGCCCAGGACGACGATGTTACCAGCGATGAAAATGATGTGGCGCCGCAGGACGTGGACAAGTACATCAAGGTCTACCAGGCCATGCAGCACGACCGGAACCTGACGGTCGAGCAGGCTACTGCGCAGCAAGGAATCACCGTCTCACAGTTCCGCACCATGGAGGACAAGATCGAGCGCAACGATGCTCTCCGCGAGCATGTTCGCGATGCGCTCAAGCCGAAGGCTGCTGCTTCTCCGGCAAAATGATTTGGATTTGCGGATGGCTGAAACGGCCGTTTCGCGCAAGCATGCAAAAAATGGCGGAAGGCACCAAGTACCTTCCGCCACTTACATTCCGAACAGAAATTGCGGACTTACTTCGTAACCGAGCTGGCGAAGTACGCCTCGAGGCGCGACACCGCATCGTTAGCGCGGTTGACCGCATCCTGGGCGCCCGAAGCCGCTGCATCTGCCTTTTGGGCAGCTGCGTCAGCCTGAGCGGCCGAGGCCTCTGCCGCGTTGGCAGCCGCTTCCGACTGGGTGGCATCGGCTTCCGCTTTTTCGCTCGCATTGTTGATGACGCGCATGTCAGGTCCGCACGCAGTCAGACCAACCGACAAGCCAAAAATCGCCAACGCACCAAGCGCATAAGTCAAAGTCTTCATTCGACCATTACCTCCTAAGTTCCGGTCCGATCAGCGAGTTCCAGTACAGCTCTGCAAGGCCTCCCGAACAGTCCAACACCAGACCATCCGGACAGCGGAAATAGTTACAAATCGAATGATCCAACGCAAGCACAGAGGTGTGACCTCGCAAATGTCGTGCGTTAGACAAAATTAGGAAGGCGCAGTTGACAGGTAAAACTTGCTACAGTTATCGTCCGATCGGTGCGATTCAGAACTCACCCTGACTATTATTTTCAGGTAACGATTTAGCCCGGGGTTCACGAATGTCGACGACAATCACGAGCGAGTGCATCAATTGCGGTGCGTGCGAGCCCGAATGCCCGAACACCGCAATCTACGGCGGCGGGGTGGAGTGGGAGCTCAACGGCCAGAAAAGCCCCGCAATTGCGCAGGATATCTATTACATCGTCCCGTCCAAATGCACCGAATGCGTCGGATTTCATGACCATGAAGCATGCGCGGCGGTATGCCCCGTCGATTGCTGCGTTCCAGATCCCGCCAATCCGGAGACCCAGGGTGTACTCTTGGCACGAGCGCGTCAGTTGCACCCGGAGCTGACGATTCCCGACGACGCGCCGTCTCGCTTTCTCAAGGAAGGCGGAGCTGAACCCGCCGCGGCTCCGGCCGCCGAGGCGAATGGTGCCGCTCCCGCAGCGGCGGCACCCCCAAAGCCCGCGCCGGTTGCAGCGGCACCAGCAGCGGCCCCGGTATCGACTGCGATAGCGGCGCCGATCGCGATGGTGAATTTGCCCAAGGACGTCGGCGCGCTTCCGGGCCCGATTGGAGAGAAGCACTTCGACAACGAGCTTGAAGAAGATTTCGATGCGGTCCTGGCGAAGGTCGACACCGCTCCAGTGCAAACCGCGCCCGGCATCGTTCAGATCGGACTGCGGCTGATGGAGCCAATCCTGGGTGCGATGCCGGATTCGACCAAGGCGATGCTGGAAGAGGCCGTGGGATCGCCGGCCGGTTTCTCCCGCGCGCGATCGACCGCACTCAACGTCATCCTGAACCTGATTCTGTATCCGGCTATTCTCACCGCTTTTTCCGTGACCGTGGTGGGAGACTCGCTCTTTTCGATCGGAACTCGTGGATGGATTTTCCTCGGCGTGATGATCGCGATCTGTGAGACGATATGGCGCCTGCGCGAGGGTATCCTGCACGCGAAGCCTGCCTCGGAGATGGTGTATCGCGCAGCGGCATACGGCCTGGCGATTGCACCGCTGGGAGCGATCCTCGCGCGTGGCGGCGCGATGGGCCGCAAGGTCGAACGCAAAGTGGCTTTCGACGGCTTCCAGACCAATCTGCATGACGAAAAGCTGGAACGCGATCGGCGTTACGGCACCGTCTACACCGTGAAGGAATACGCCAATGCGTACCTGGTGCGCCTGGAGATGCCCCGCAAGTTGCCCGCATCGTCGCTGAAACGGCTCTGGAACTTGCCGGATGAGATGCCGGACTACGACTACAGCATCGCGCTGGCCGACAACGTCCTGACCATCAATGCCAGCGTGCGCGGAGAAGCTTTGCGCCGCCTGTCTTACGTATCATCGGCATTCCCGGCCGATTTCATGACCCGCATCGAACTCGGCAAACAGGTGGCGTCATTCAAGCATCGGCTGCGCGATAAGGTTTTGGAGATTGTCGTTCTGAAGGGCGAGACTGCCGAACTCAAGAACGCTGCCTAGATTTTTTCATGGGGCCCGATGAGCTCGCGCTCGCTCGCCCCGCCCTGGTGGACTCGATGGCGATCCATATCCGGGACGCCGCTAATCGCGACCTCGCAAGAATCGTCGAGATCGAACAGCTCGCCTTCCCGACTCCGTGGAGCCTGAGCGCCTTTCGGCGCGAATTGACCCTGCCGTTTTCCCGGCTGACGGTGGCTATCGTCGGCGATGACCACGCGGCAGCCCCGGCGGGATTTCTGTGCCGATGGTTGGTCGCGGACGAATGCCATGTTCTGAATATCGCCGTGCACCCGGAACATCGCCGGTTCGGGCTCGGTGCGGAATTGCTTGGTTCAACTATTTCGGAGGCCCGGGAGAAGAGCGCTGACCTGGTCACGTTGGAGGTGCGACGCTCAAACCTTGCTGCTCGATGTCTGTATCGCAAGTTCGATTTTGAAGAACGACGTTTGAGGAGGCATTACTATGGCCCGGGGGAAGATGCTATCGTGATGGAACTTAGGCTATAACGAGCCTTACGACATAACTTCTCTCAAACGCTGTTATCATTCGATCGCTTTTCGAGCCTATTTCGCGGCCAAGGGTTACAACCGCCGCGAGAGTGTGTCATAATCAACATGCAATCCAGGCATCATCAGGAAGGTGATGAACCGGCGGTCGTCAACCGGACTGAAATCGAACGCCTGCGATGCCTCAGTATCCAGCGTGAAAGAACCTAATCTGTCGTTCAAAAAGGGTGAAAAGGTCGTATATCCGGCCCACGGCGTCGCCATTATCGACGACATCCAGGTTCGGGTAATCTCCGGGACCGAGCGCAAATTTTACATGTTGCGAATTCTCGGGACCGAAAAAATGACGATCATGATCCCGACCGAGCAGGTCCAGCATGTCGGGCTTCGCCGGGTAATCGGCAAGGACATGGTCGACAAAATCTATCGAATCCTTCGGCAGCGAAAGGTCGAGGTAGACACCCAGACCTGGAATCGCCGCTACCGCGAGTACACCGAGAAGATTAAGACCGGCTCGCCGCTCGAAATCGCCAAGGTGTTGCGCGATCTCCTGGTGCTCAAGGGCGACAAGGAATTGTCGTTCGGCGAGCGCAAGATGCTCGACACGGCGCGCAGCCTGCTGGTGAAAGAGCTCTCCATCGCCAAGTCGCATCCAGAAGAAAAGATCATGGAAGAGCTTAAGACGATCTTCGCCAACTGAGGCGATGTGTCGTTCCTGAAGGACTCGAAAGGGGTCGGCTAATCACCGACCCCTTTTCGTTTTTATCGGAAGCAATCTCTCAGGCTGACGCTCGCCCGGCGACCGCATTGATATTGATATTGTTGGCAAGAGCGCCGGGAATCTCCTGCGCGAGACCGGGAGCCGCGTCGGGCCGGGTGAAAATCTGGATGCTCTGCATAACCGGGCAAACACTTTTTGTTTCCTGCGGCCAGCCGCGCTAAGAAGATTGGCCATGATGAAGCAAGCGGGGCGATGGTACGTGGCGATAGCGGCGGCTATGGTCGTATCGATTTTCACTGCAATGCCGGCATCCTCCTCCGGAACCGCCGATCTGCGCTGCAATGAACTGCTGACGGCGCTCCGCGCAGGCGACTTCAGCGCAGCGACATCTCACTTCGACAGCACCATGAAAGCCGGGTTGACCCCCGACAAGCTGGGCTCCACATGGAACGCGATGGTCGCGACAAACGGGAAGTTGCTCGGTTGGGAAATAACTCAACACGCTAACACGGGCGGCGAGGAGATCGTGTTGGCTCCTATGAAGTTCGAGCGTACTTCCGCGCTCGCGGCGCAAGTCGCGGTCAATTCCCAGACCGGTGAGATTTCCGGATTCTACTTCGTTCCGTCACCAGGCGCTGCACCCGCGCCAACAAGCGCGGCGACGTCGCCGGCATATGCGGTGGCCAGCAACTTCTATTCGCTCGATGTCCATGTCGGCGGCGCGCCGTACGAATTGCCGGGAATCCTGACGATTCCAACCAACGGCAAGGGTCCATGGCCCGGGGTTGTGATGCTTGGCGGATCGGGTCCTAACGACATGGATGAGACCATCGGCCCGAACCATATCTTCAAGGACATCGCCGAAGGACTGAGCTCCCGCGGAATTGTCGTGCTGCGCTACTCCAAGCGCACCCTGATTTACGGCAAGCAGATGGATCTGCAGCACACCACCATCAAGGAAGAGTACCTCGATGATGCGGTTGCAGCGGTGAACCTGCTTCGATCGCGCAGCGACGTAGACAAGAACCGCATCTTTATTGCGGGCCACAGCCTCGGCGGGACTATCGCGCCGGAAGTCGCTCTCAAGGCGGCTCCCGTGCAGGGCTTGATTCTGCTCGCGCCTGGCGGCCGCCAGGAAGGCGCCGCGATAGTCCAGCAGATGCGTTTCCTCGGAGAGGCATCGCATCAGCAGCTCGACGAACTCGAGCGGAAGGCCAACGAGCTGGACAACCATCTGATGCCGCCCACGGAAATTTTCATGCACGCGCCGGCTTCGTACTGGTACAGCATCGATGCACGCAACGAAGTCGCGCTCGCGCGCCAGCTCAACGTTCCGATCCTCATCCTGCACGGAGGCCGCGACTACCAGGTCATCGACAAGGACATCGAGAACTGGCAGGAAGGGCTCAAGGGCGTGGCCCACGTTTACGTCAAGACATTTCCGCCGCTAAATCACCTGTTCATCGCCGGAACCGGCAAGCCCAACCCGCAGGAGTACAGCGTTGCAGGCCACGTGGATCAGCAAGTCATCGATGCGATGTCGGCGTTTATAGAGAACCCGGTTGCGAATTGAACGATGAAGGCATCCGCGGTCATCGTTGCGGCCGGCAGCGGCAAGCGCCTCGGTCGCAGAGAGCCCAAGGCTTTTGTGACGCTGGGCGGGCGCACGTTGCTATCCTGGTCGCTCGCAGCCGTCGCCAGGGTAGCAGCGATCGGCGAAGTCGTAATCGCGGTCCCCGAAGGGATGGAAGCCGCCGCGCGCCGTGAAGCTTCCGTGCTGTCGATTCCTGTGAAAACCACGCCGGGCGGCGTGGAGCGCCAGGACTCGGTGCGAATAGCGCTTGCGATTACCTCATCGCAAAGCGAGTTGGTAATCGTTCAAGACGCGGCGCGTCCCTTCGCGACCGCAGAAATGTTCGAAGCCTGCTTGCAAGCGGCGGAACGCGCCGGCGGCGCGATCGCGGCGGTTCCGGTCGCCGACACCCTGAAGCGCGTTGACGACCAGCGGGTGATAATCGCGACCGTTCCGCGCGCGAGCTTGTGGCAGGCGCAAACTCCCCAGGCTTTTCGCCGCGCCCTGCTTGTTTCCGCGCACGAGCATGCCGTGAAGGATCGCATCACCGCGACCGACGACGCGGACCTGGTGGAACGGATGGGCGGTCGGGTGGAAATAGTCGAATCCACCGGCTTCAACTTGAAGATTACAACCGCCGCGGATTTGGAGCTGGCGCAGGCTGTCGTCAACCGCCGCCCGGCCTGAGCTACTCTCTTTCGGTCGCGGGCGAAGAAACGATTCCCTCGTTGAGAGAACCGGAGCGGAACCCTTTCGGGTCAATTGTCACTGATCCGAATCCGATACGCTTGAGTTCGCGCTCGACGATGCCGCGAGTCTCCGGTTCCAACACCTGCGCGAGCTTGTCGCGTTCCACTTCGATTCGCGCAACGTCGCCATGATAGCGAACCCGCGCCACGCGGAACCCCAGCGAGTGGAGCACCTTCTCGCCTTCCGAAACCTTGCGCAGCCCGTCCGGCGTGATTTGCGTGCCGTAGGGAAACCGCGATGACAGGCAGGGCGATGCAGGCCGGTCCCACGTCTCCAGCCCCATCGAGCGCGACAGTTCGCGTATCTCCGCCTTGCTCATCTCCGCCTCGACCAGCGGATGGCGCACGCGTCGTTCGGCGGCGGCCTTCATGCCGGGACGGTAGTCGCGCAGATCGTCGAGATTGAGACCATCGACGATTTGCTCAATTTTCAACTGGATTGCCCTCGCCTCGCAGACTTCGAACAGGTTGCTCTTGCACAGGTAGCAGCGGTTGATGGGGTTAGCTGCGTAGCCGGGAATTTCGAGCTCGTTGGAATCGATCACGAGATGGCGGGCGCCGATCTCGGCGGCCATCTTGATGGCCGTAGCGCGATCCTGATCCGGCATCGTAGGCGAGGTCGTAGTCAAGGCGAGCACGCGATTGCCAATCGTGTCGTGCGCCACCTTCAGCACGAACGTGGAATCGACGCCGCCCGAGAACGCGACGATCACCGACTTCATCGGCGCGAAGATCGCGCGCAAGTTCTCGAGCTTGTTGTGCAGCTGTTCGGTCATCGCTCCGCGCCGGCCAATCAGATGCCTTCAGCCTGGAACAGATCGGTTGTCAGGTAGCGCTCGCCGGTATCGCAGAACACGACGGCCACGACCTTCCCCTTGCCCAGGCGGCGCGCGACTTGGGCGGCAGCGCAGCAATTGGCGCCCGAGGAAATCCCGACCAGGATTCCTTCCTCTCGCGCGAGGCGGCGCGAGAACGCTGCGGCATCTTCGTCACTCACCTTTATGATCTCATCGTAGGCGTGCGTGTCCAGGTTTTTCGGCACGAAGCCGGCCCCGATGCCCTGGATCTTGTGAAAGCCCGGCTCTCCACCCGACAGCACCGGGGAATTGGCCGGCTCCACTGCCACGACCTGTACTTTGTTCTTCAAATGCTCATGCAGATAGCGGCCCGCGCCCGAGATAGTGCCGCCAGTGCCGACTCCCGACACGAATGCATCGATTTGCGGGAGCTGCTCGATGAGCTCGGGACCCGTCGTGCGATAGTGCATGTCGGGGTTCGCCGGATTGCTGAACTGCTGCGGCATGAAATAGCCGGGATTTTCGCGGCACAGCTCCTCGGCCTTGGCGATCGCGCCGTGCATGCCCCGCGTGTCGGGGGTGAGCACCAGCTTGGCGCCGTATGCGACCAGCAAGGAGCGGCGTTCCTCGCTCATCGTGTCGGGCATCGTGAGAATGAGGTTGTAGCCCTTCACGGCGGCGACGAGAGCGAGACCGATTCCAGTATTGCCGGAAGTCGGCTCGACGATTGTATCGCCGGGCTTGATGCGGCCGGCCTTCTCGGCCGATTCCACCATCGCCAGGCAAATTCGATCCTTCACGCTGCCGCCAGGATTGAAATTTTCCAGCTTGGCCCAGATCTCGGCGTCGTCCTTGCCGGGAATGCGGTTGAGGCGAACTACAGGCGTGTGCCCGATAAGCTCAAGGGGAGAGTGCGCTACGCTGATCGGCATGCGCCAATTCTAGCCGTATTTCATCCCGGTTTGCGAGAATCCACGGATTACGCCGCTTCTGCTGGTTGATAGACTTCCGCAGGATGCGGGTTTTGGTCATTTTTCCGGGCGCATTGGGCGACTTGATTTGCCTGGTTCCCACGATTCGCGCGATCGCCCGCCGCCATCGCGATTCATCAATCGAATTGATGGCGCGCGCGGAACTCGCCCGTTTTGCGGTCGGAAGAATCGGAGTTGCAGCCGGTCACTCGATCGATCGGCGTGAAGTAAGCGCTCTGTTTCGCGATCAGTCGCGGCCTGACCAACCTGTGGCGGAGTTTTTCGGGCAATTCGGCGTGGTCTATTCATTCTTTGCGGCGGATGATCCGAACTTTCGCCGCTCGCTCGAAGCTTGCGCGCGCGGCTCGGTGTCGTTCCACCGCTTCCGTCCCGAGGGAGAGGGTCACATAAGCCGCCTTTACTGCGAAGCTGTCGATGGCGGACGGGAGCCACTCGACTCGCACATCGACCTTTCCACTGCCGATCTCTCGGCAGCCGGGCAGGTTCTTGATCAGGTCAATGCGACACCAGGAAAGTTCGTTCTGCTTTTTCCGGGTAGCGGCAGCCCGACAAAGAACTGGCCAGTCGATCGATTTCTCCAGCTCGCTAGAGACACTGCATCAATCACGAGACCGGTTGTGGTCCTTGGTCCGGCAGAAACCGGAATCAGCTCACGATTTCGGGAAACTCGTTTAGCGACCCTGGGGGGCCTCGATCTGCCGACCGTCGCGGCTCTCGCCCATCTCGCAGCCGCTTTCGTCGGAAATGATTCGGGAGTCTCCCATCTGGCGGCTGCATCCGGATGCCCCGGTATCGTTCTTTTTGGACCCACCGACCCTGCGCGATGGCAACCGATCGGCGACGTCACGGCGATACGGCGGCAACCGCTGGAAACCTTGCAAGTGGCCGAGGTCGTGAACATCCTGCGAGCGCGCCTCGTCTCTCCATAAGGCCCATTTGATGATTACATTGACTGTGAAAAACGCGTGTCATAGCTTTGGAACACGCGCTCTCCGGCGCGTTTTCCCGCGGTGCCTGTGAAATCATGAACAGTTTCTTCAAAACGACGTTCCTGCTCGGCGCAATGACCGGTCTGCTGATGGTGATTGGCGGCCTGCTCGGTGGTCGCAACGGAATCATGCTCGCGTTCATCTTCGCTGCGGTCTTCAACTTCGCCAGCTACTGGTTCTCGGACAAGATGGTGTTGGCGGCGTATCGCGCCCAACCGCTCGATGTTTCCAACGCACCCGAGCTGTACTCGATCGTCAACGAACTGGCGACTTCCGCCGGCATCCCGATGCCGCGGCTGTACCTGATCGATTCCGACACCCCCAACGCGTTTGCGACCGGGCGCAACCCGAAGCACGCGGCGGTAGCGGTTACGCGCGGAATCATGCGCATCTGCGATCGCGAAGAATTAAAGGGCGTGATCGGCCACGAACTCTCGCACGTGATCAATCGCGACATCCTCACCAGCTCGATCGCGGCGACCCTCGCGGGCGCAATCATGATGATTGGTTCGTTCGTGCGATGGGGTGCGATCTTCGGGATGGGCCGCGGCGACGACGACGAGGGCGGCGGCATCATCGGGCTCATCGTAATCGGCGTGCTGGCGCCTATCGCGGCCACCCTCATCCAGCTCGCCATCTCGCGCACCCGCGAATACCAGGCCGATGCGAGCGGAGCGCGCCTGACGCACAATCCGCTGAACCTCGCCAACGCTCTGCGCAAGCTCGAGGCATCGAACGAACGGATGCCGCTCGATGCGAGCCCGGCAACTGCTCATCTGTTCATCGTCAATCCCCTCAGCGCGCAGGGAATCGCGCGCCTGTTCTCGACCCATCCTCCAATCGAAGAGCGCATCCGGCGCCTCGAGCAGATGGCGGTGACTCCGTAGTCCGGCAATGGCAGAAGAAAAAGAAAAGGGCTTCACCGTACAGGATCGCCGCCGCTTCTCTTCGGAGGGCGAATCCAGGAGCGACCAGGCGGAAGAGAAGGCTGCGCCCGGGCCAACCCCGCAAGATAGTGCGGCAACGGCTCCTCAAGCGCAGCACCATCACGCAGAGGCCGAACTAACCTTCACTACCTTCATGGTTGGTCTCTCCACCCAGGCGTTGGCGGCGCTGGGTGAAATACCGGATCCGATGTCCGGAGAGCGCAGCAAGGATCTCAACGCTGCCCAGCAATTGATTGATATAATCGGGATGCTACGTGAGAAGACCCGTGGCAACCTCGACCGCGACGAAGATGGATTGATCGAAGCGATACTGTTCGATCTGCGTATGAAATACGTTGAAATTGCGCGTCAATCGGGCCGGTAAAAAGCATCGCCTCCTTGCAAATGCGTTTCAGCTTGATTCGATTTTCACCGGCGATGGTCGCGTCGGCGGCGCTGGTCTTGATAGCGGCTGCTCCTGCGCCCGCATCCGATGAACTCCAGTTCTGGACGGAAACTCCCGAAACCGGACACGTCGCCAAGGCCCAGACCCTTCCGGACTTCGTGGATTTGGCCGCCAAGCTGAGTCCCACCGTCGTCAACGTCTCCAGCGAAGAATCGGCGGAAGGCGGCAACCCGGAGGGCGGAGAATTTACCACTCCTCCCTTTGGCCATCAGCGTGGCAAATCGATGGGCTCGGGATTCATCGTCTCCCACGATGGCTACATCCTGACCAACGATCACGTCATCGAGAATCCCAACAAGGTTACCGTCACTCTACAGAACGGGCGCACCTATCCCGCCAAGGTCGTGGGCGGCGACAGCAAGACCGACGTCGCCCTGCTCAAGATCAATGCGGGCGACGACCTGCCCGTCGCTCCGCTGGGCAACTCCGACGATCTCAAGGTGGGGCAGTGGGTGATGGCGATCGGAAATCCCTTCGGCTTCGATCATTCGGTGACGGTGGGTGTCGTCAGCGCCAAAGGCCGCTTCCTGCCGGACAGCGTCGACCAATTCATCCAGACCGATGCGCAGATCAATCCGGGGAACTCGGGCGGTCCGCTGATCGACCTGAGCGGCGGCGTGGTCGGCGTCAACACCGCGATCTACACCAGCACGGGAAGAAGCATTGGCATCGGCTTCGCCATCCCAATCAACCTGGTCAAGTCGGAACTCTCCGAAATCCGTGGCTCCGGAAAGATCAAGCACGGCTGGCTTGGCGTCTATATACAGGAAGTGACGCCGGAGCTGGCCGAATCGATGGAGTTGAAAGACGTCCGTGGCGCGCTGGTCGCGGAGGTCCGCAAGGGCAGTCCCGCGGACCTCGCAGGAGTGAAGCGTGGCGACGTAATCGTCGAATTTGACGGCCATCCGATCAACGACCGGCGCGAGTTGCCGTTGCTGGTCACCGAGACTCCGCTCGGAAAGAACGTGACCTTCAAAATCATCCGCGACAAGCAGCCGCTCGAACTGCGCGCCAGTATCACCGAGATGCATCCCGAGGAGGTTGCCTCCGCCGGGGCCGAGCCCAAGCTCAGTGCCGGTGTGCCGTCGTCATTCGGGCTGCGTGTGCAGGATCTCAATCCCGACCTCGCGCGCCAGCTCGGGCTCGATACCGACAGCGGCGTGATGATCTCCGGTATCGATGCGGGCAGCCGCGGCGAGGAGGTGGGCCTGCAGAAGCGCGACGTGATCCTCGAGGTCAATCGCGCTCCGGTCAAGGACGTTAACTCCTTCCAGCAGGCGCTCAAGGCGAGCGGCAAGGGCAGTATCGTGCTGCTGCTGGTCAAGCGTGACAACGCAACCTTGTATTTCGCGCTCAAACCCGAAGCCTGACCGCGGCATTCGTTTCTTCGATGCCCACCGCACAACCCAAGCCGCCAGCAGCCCGCCGTTGGACGGTGTGGCGCATCGCGAAGATCCTGGTTCTCTGCTGCATGGCGCTGTTGTTGTTCACGGTGCCACCGGTTCTCTATTACTTCTCGTCGTATTACGACAATCTCGAACAGGAAGTCGTGGCGCGAATGTCCGGCAAGCGCTGGGATATCCCTTCGCGCATCTATTCCGATTCGACCATCGTCTACCCCGGCCAGAACCTGAAGGACATCGGGTTCTTCGAGCGGCTCGCGCGGCTCAACTACCATCGCACCGACCCGGGCAAGGTGCAGAGCCGCGGCGAGTACAGTTACGACGCGGGCGCCGGCAAGCTGGTCATTTTCCTGCACAGCTTTGCCTATCCCTATCGACAGTTCGGCGGCGAATTGATCGAACTCAACCTGTCGAAGAACGACATCATCCAGTCGATGCACGAGCCCGGCACCAGTAAGCCGACGTACTCGATGGAGCTGGAGCCCGAGTTGATCAGCGGCATCTTCCAGGGAAGCTGGGAGCAGCGCCGGCTCGTCCGCCTGAACCAGATCCCGCCCGCCTTCATCGATGCGATCCTCGCCGCAGAGGATCACCGGTTCTACGAGCATCACGGCGTCGACCCCGTGCGCATCATCAAGGCGGCGCTCGTCGACCTGACCTCGCGCCACATTCGCCAGGGTGGCTCGACGCTAACGCAGCAGTTGATGAAGAATTTCTTTCTCAGCAGCGAGCGCAGCTACAAGCGCAAGGTCAAGGAAGCGCTGATGGCGTACATCGCGGAGAGGAAATACTCCAAGGACGAGATCCTGGAGAATTACATCAATGACATATACCTCGGACGCCGCGGCCAAGAGGGCATCGACGGCATCTGGGAGGCATCGGAATACTATTTCTCCAAGGAGCCGCGCGATCTGACTATCGGCGAGATGGCAACTATCGCGGGCATGATCAACTCGCCCAACCGGCTGAATCCGCTGCGCCATCCCGACGAGGCCCGGCAGCGTCGCAACGAAGTGCTCGCCCTCATGCTCCAGGAGGGCTACATCACGAAGGCCGCCTATGACGATGCGGTGGCTGAACCGCTGCACGCACGCGAGGCATACACCGAGAACAACGATGCGCCCTACTTCGTTGACTACGTAAAGAAGGAACTGGCGGATCGCTATCCGCCGGAAGTCCTGACCGCGGAGGGCCTGCGGATTTTCACTACCCTCGACGTGCACCTGGAAAAGCTCGCGGAAAAATCGGTGCGCGAGAACCTGGCCAACCTCGAAGCGAAGTATCCGCGCTTGCTGCACAAAGAAGAGAGTCACCGGCTCGAAGAGTGTCTCATTTCGCTGGAACCCCAGAGCGGAAAGATTCGCGCGATGGTTGGAGGGCGTGACTATCGCGAGAGCCAGCTCAATCGCATCACCCAATCAAAACGGCAGCCGGGGTCGGCGTTCAAGCCGTTTACCTACCTGGCGGCGTTCCAGGAAACCCTCGATGACGGCCCGGTCAAGCTGTTGCCGACCAGCTACGTCGATGACGAGCCGTGGACCTGGCAATACGCGGAGAACATGAGCTGGTCACCGCATAACTACAAGGATGAGTACTTCGGGCACGTTACGTTGATCAAAGCGCTCGAAGAATCGCTTAATGCCGCGACCTCGAAGATTGCCTACACCATCGGGCTCGATCGTGTGCTCGACATGGCCAAGCGGATGGGCTTTGGGGATCTGCCCGCGTACCCGTCGATCGTGCTCGGCGGAATCGAAGTGTCCCCGATGCAGATCGCGACCGCGTACTCGATAATCGCCGATTACGGCATGTCGGTTCCGCCATATGCGATCACAGCGGTGGTCGATGAGAATGGCAAAGTCATCGAGGGCCACGAGCTCAAGGCGGAGCAGGTCATCTCACCCGAACTCGCCTACATGGGCCAGTTCATGCTCGAGCAGGTCATCAACCACGGCACCGGGCATCCGGCGCGCGAAATGGGCTTCAAGATTCCCGCCGCGGGCAAGACCGGCACGACTAACGATCTCAAAGATGCCTGGTTCTCCGGCTTCACGCCCAATCTCCTGACCGTGGTCTGGACGGGATTCGATGCCAAGGAGGACCTGAACCTGACCGGTGCGCAGGCCTCGTTGCCGGCGTGGACCGCGTACATGAAGGCTGCAACGGCATCGCGACCCGTGCTCGACTTCACGGTCCCGCTGGGAATCGTCCAGGAGCGCGTTGACCCGACGACAGGCTACAAGGCGAGCCCGTGGTGTCCGACGACTATCGATGGAATCTTTCCGCGCGGTACGGAACCAACGCAGGTCTGCCCATTCCACAAGCCCGGGGTAATCACAGCCCAACATACGCCGCCGGACGAACCCGACACTTTGACTGACCCTCACGACTGACGTTAACCTCCCTTCCTTGCTGTTCCATCGTCGATCAATCGTCGCGGCTGTTTTGCTGCTGCTTGCCGGCGGGTCTGTCCAGGCCCGCGCGGCCGGCCCTCGTGTGCTTGCGCACCTCGAAGAGGAATCGATACCAGCGGCCGAAATGAGCGCAACACCGACTGACACTCCGTCGCCGGCTCCCGGCGCAACGCCGATTCCAACCGACACCCCGACTGCGACACCGACCACTTCGGAAGTTTTCCGCGAGCCCACTCCAATTCCGTCGACTTCCGAGGACGTAGCGCCGCTCGAAGCGGGCTCCGTTACGCCATCGCTGCGGGTCAGCGACTCATCGATCCAGGACGCGATCGACAAGGAGCAGAATCCCGCCAGGGCGGCCTCGATGAGAATCGCGGAACAGGCGCGCACGGAACTGCTCGATGGACATCCGGAGCAGGCCAGCCGCGACCTGCAGCGCGCGGTGGAAATCGACCCGAGCGACCCTTATGCATATTTTTACCTGGGGCGCGTTTACATCACGGAAAAGAACTACCCGCAGGCGATGACGTTCCTGAAGCGCGCGGAGATCGGCTTCGGAAGCGGCAACCCGCTGTGGCTGAGCGAGACGCTCGCGTTTGAGGGCCTGACCTATGAAGAATCGGGGCGAGACACCGGAGCCGCCGCCGCGTACCAGCAGGCCTTACAGGTAAATCCCGGAAATTTGATGGCGCGTGTCGGCTACACGCGACTGGCGCCGGCCCCACCCGCAGCTCCTGAAGGAGCGCCATCAGGCGGCGCTGACCTGGCACCCCCGTCGGGCGAAGCAGTGCCACCACCACCGGCCGAGGCGCCCCCTCCGCCACCACCGGGCTCCGCACCACCATCAACGGACTGACCCTTTCTCCGTTCGCAGCCCGCGACTATCGTCAAGCTGCTGACCAAAGATAACCAACGCAATGCTGATACTCGGAATCGAATCCTCCTGCGATGACGCCGCCGCCGCGGTTATCGAAACCGCGCGCGCCGGCACAGTGAAAGTGCTCGCAAGCTCAGTCGCAAACCAGGACGACATCCATCGCGCCTACGGCGGCATCGTTCCGGAACTCGCTTCGCGCAACCACGTGATAACCATCCTGCCGGTCGTCAGTCGCGCGCTCGATGGCGCAGGCACTTCGCTGGCGAACATCGATGGCGTTGCGGTTACGCGCGGTCCCGGTCTGGTCGGATCGCTGCTGGTCGGCCTGATGTGCGCCAAGGGTATTGCGCAGGCCACCGGCATCCCGATGGTTGGCGTCAATCATATCGAAGGCCATCTGCTCGCTCCGCTTATCGAACACGAAATCACGATGCCATACCTGGCGCTGGTGGTGTCGGGCGGCCACACTGCCTTGTTCGCGGTCGAGGACTACGGACGCTATCGACGGATCGGGACCACGCGCGACGATGCGGCCGGCGAGGCGTTCGACAAGGTCGCGAAGCTGATGGGCCTCGGCTATCCGGGCGGCAAAGTGATTGACGAGATGTCGAAGCATGGAAACCGCCGCAAGGTCAAAATACCGCGCGCTCGAGTGAAGGGGGCGCCGCTTGATTTCAGCTTCTCCGGCGTGAAGACAGCGGTAGCGACTTTCCTGCGCAGCGATGGAGCGCAAGCCACCACCCGGGAAGACCTGGCTGCATCGTTCCAGGAAGCGATCGTCGACATGTTGATCGCGCCGACGCTCAAGGCGGCACGTGAAATTGGCGCATCGACAATCGCGCTGACCGGTGGGGTCGCGGCCAACTCGCGCCTTCGGGAATGCCTGGCCGCAGCCGCGGCCGATGAGGGGCTGCGGGTCGTTGCACCGGCGTTCAAATACTGCACGGACAACGCCGCGATGATCGCGCTGGCGGGAAGCTGGCGCCTGCTGCGGGGCGAGCGCGACGATCTCACGATCGACGCCGCCGCGAACCTTCCGCTGTAGGGAAAGAATTCCGGCACCCCTTCCTTCTCAGGGAAGGGGTTAGAGGTTAGGTTATTGGGAGATGAAAATTTCCCGGGCGCGTACCGTGCCAGCACCTGATTCCGCCCTGCGTCCTCGCTCATCCCTGACCACCGCCGGCGTTCGACCCACGAAGTCGCGCGGGCAGAACTTCCTCGTTCAGGCCGCGATCGCGAATCGGATCGTCGATGCGGCCCGGCTCGCCTCCGGCGATTGCGTTATCGAAATTGGCCCCGGCCTCGGAATCCTGAGCGAGCGTATCGCGGCTCATCCAATCGCCCGCTTCACGCTGGTCGAACTTGAGCCGAAGTTGGCGGCGCGACTCGAAGAGCGCTTCACGGGCGATCGCCGGGTCAGGATCGTGACTGGAGATTTTCTCAGAATCGACTTCGCAACCTTGCGCGATCGTACCCCGGTCAAGGTCGTAGGGAATCTCCCATTCAATGCCGCCGCGGCAATCCTCGCCCGGCTGTGCTCGCATTACGGCGAGATCTCGCGGATGGTCCTGATGTTCCAGCGTGAAGTCGGAGAGCGGATCCGCGCCAACGTTGGTGACGACTCGTACGGCGCGCTCAGCGTGTACAGCGCGCTCTACTTCAGGATCGAATCGCATTTCCGGGTCGGCGCGGGAAATTTCCATCCTCGGCCCAAGATCGACGCAGAAGTGCTTACCTTCGCGCCACACGCGGACCTGGGCTTCGATGCCGCTGAAGAACCCGCCGTCCTGGCCGCCGTGCGCGCGGCGTTCTTTGCGCCGCGCAAGACCCTGCGCAATTCGATCGCGCACGCGACGCATCTGAATGCGAGCCTCGTGGATGAACTGCTGCGCGTGGCAGCGGTGGACCCGGGCGCTCGCGCCGAAACCCTGCACCCGCGGGACTTCATCCGCCTTGCGCGGCACCTCGGGCCTGTATTAACGGGGTCCAATGCCTGAACTCCCCGAGGTCGAATCGCTCCGGCAGATTCTCAAGCGCAGCGTAACTGGCAGGACAATTACCGGAACGCGAATCGGCCGCCTGCCGCTTCGCCGCAGGAAGACCGGCAACTTCGGCCCCCGCATCCACGGCAAGCGTATCGAGAAGGTTGACCGGCGCGCGAAGTACTTGATTCTCGATCTGAGCGGCGACGATGTAATCCTGGTGCATCTCGGGATGAGCGGCAGCCTGACCTGCCGCGATCGCGATTTCGATTCTTCTGAATTCAACCCGCGCCACGACCACGTCGAGTTCCGGCTCGATGACGGCAGCCGGCTGGTCTTCAATGATCCGCGGCGCTTCGGGATCGTACGCCTGGTGGCACGCGCGGGATTGCCAGCGTTGCGAGAGCTGAAAGATATCGGACCCGAGCCGCTTTCCGATGACTTCAATGCCGACTACCTGGCGAACAAGGCGCGGGGCCGCAAAGTCGCGATAAAAAATCTGATCATGGATCAGAAGATCGTCGCCGGCGTCGGCAACATCTACGCGTCCGAGGTGTTGTATCGCGCCAGGGTGCAGCCGACACGGCGCGCGGCAACATTGAAGCGCAGCGAGATCGACCTCATCGCGAAATTCATCCCCATCATCCTTCGCGATGCGATCGACGGCCGCGGCACCACTTTCCGCAACTACCGCGATTCCGAGGGCCGCCCCGGAACTTTCGCGGACCGCCTGCAGGTCTATGGGCGCGAGGGCGAGAAATGCTACCGATGTTCGACCGCGATCAAGAACGTAGTCGTCGGCCAACGCGCCAGCTTCTACTGTCCCAAATGCCAGAAATGACAAACATTCCTGAGAGCCTTCTTCCTCGGAGAGCGCCGAGCCGACGAGCTAGCGAGGAGTCCTGAGGAGCATCAGCGACGAAGGATCCGTATGAGCGAACCGTTTTGAGGAGTGAAAGGGCTTCCTTCTCTGTGTTGCGGCATGCACGCTCCGCCTGCCTTTCCCGACTGAGTCCCGAATTTCCGTCCGCCGCGAATATGAAACGCGTCAAATGCCCGAACTGCCGTCGAATGGTGCGCCCGATGCGCGGTCGGAACGGATATTCATGCCCGCTGTGTCCGTGGTACGGATTCGCGACTTGCGACGATGCGAAATGCGCCGAGTTCGCAACCGACCAGTGCGAGATGTGCGGCGCCAATTGCTGCGACAAACATCTGATAAGAGTGAAACGTGGCTGGCATGGCGCGCGTCACAAGGCCATTTCAGGAGTCGATCCGCGCCAGATGGTCTTCGATTTTGCACTGAGCAAAAAAACCAAGAAGCGAGACCTGCACTGACCATCTGCGGGTCTATGGAGATGAGGGCGAGAAGTGCTACCGATGTTCGACTGTGATCACGAAAATGCCTGACGCGTCTCAGCGGATTTCCAAATCTTCGCTTCCGCTCATCCTCCTCGTCCTTGCGGTTATCTTCGTTCCTCCGCCGTCTGCGCGGGCAATCGATCCCCCGTCACCCGACTGGAACGCGATCAACCAGGAAGCGCTCCCCTACTTCCAGACTTATCTCCGCTTCGACACTACCAACCCTCCCGACAACACCGCGCAGGCAATCGCTTTCATCAAGAGCATCCTCGACAAGGAAGGCATCGAGACGGCGACCTTCGAGAGCAAGCCGGGAGCGGTCAGCCTCGTCGCGCATCTGCCGGGACCCGCGGACAAGAAACCATTTCTATTGCTGTCACACGTCGATGTAGTTCCGGCCGTCGCCAAGGACTGGTCGCATCCGCCCTTCTCGGGTGATCTGGCAGATGGCTACGTGTGGGGACGCGGCGCGATCGACAACAAGGCCCACGGCATCATGGCGCTCATGACGATGCTCGCGCTGCATCGCAATCATGCGCCGCTGCGCCGCGGCGTGGTGATGATGATCAATCCCGATGAAGAGGCGGGCGGTGCGAATGGCGCCGAGTGGATGGCGGCGAATCACTGGGATGCGTTCGATCCGGCATTCGCGGTCAACGAGGGCGGAGTCGCGACTCCCGATCCCTTTGGTGGTCATGAAGATGTCTTCCAGGTGACGGTCGCGGAAAAGCGCGTGATGTGGTTGCATCTCACCGCGCACGGCCGCTCGGGCCATGGCTCGGTTCCCACACCCGACAATCCGACGCTCATCCTCGTCAACGCCCTCGCGCGCCTGCTCGCCAATCAGCCCGAAGTGCGCCTTACCTCGATCATGTCCGAGGCGCTGCCGGTATATGCCGAGCGGGAGTCATTTCCGACCTCGTTCGAGTTGGGCCATCTAGGTTGGCCCTTCGTGCTTGGCTTCGCGATGGAAGGGCCGCTCAAGCCCGATTTTCTCCAGGCACTGATGCGCGACACGATTTCGCCCACGATGTTGGCCGGCAGCCTGAAGGTGAACGTCATTCCTTCGACGGCAGAGGCTGGTCTCGACTGCCGCCTGCTGCCCGGCACCGACGCGGATGCCTTCCTGAATCACATGAAGGCTCTGCTCGCCGACGATCGGATCACCATCGATTTTCTCCAGAGGCCGGACAGCGGACCCATCTCGCCAACCACCGGTGAGGCGTGGGACGCGATCAAGAAGGTGGTTGCACAGGACTTTCCTGACACTTTCGTGGTGCCCTGGATGAGCACCGGGGGCACTGATTCGCGTTTTTTGCGTGACAAGGGCGTGCCCGCGTACGGCTTTGTGCCAATCGTCCTCGATGTGGGCGAGCGACGTCGCGTTCACGGCGTTGACGAGCGCCTCTCGGTCGAGAACCTGAATCGCGGCATCAAGGCGACCTACGACCTGACGACCATTCTCTGCGCACAACCCTAGGGTCCCGGCCTGGTAGCACGCGCGTCTCGCTTGTGCGCCATTTCGCTCCCTGGCGGAGTCCGCTTGCGTTTGCCGGGCGATTGTATAATGTCCCCATACAATAGTCATCGGCATCGCCGCCGAGGCCGTTCCCGAAGGAATAAGACCGTTGCGATGAGCTGCTGGATGCGGGAAGTGAACGCTGTGCGAATCGTATCGACAATCGCGCTGGCCACATTTGTGGCGGCTGGCGTGTTGGACGCACTCGCCCAGGGAAACGCCGTACCGACCGCATCCGCATCGCCTTCGGCGCTGGCGCCCGGCACAACGATCGACTCCAGCAACGCCGCCAGGTATAGCCAGTATCTTCCCGCTGCTGCCCAGGCAGCCGTGCAGCACGGACTCAGGATCCAGATCGTCCCTACGAAGCGGCTCGACTGGTCCGCGGGCTTCACGCAAGCGACGGAGAAGCACTCTTCGCAGGTCGGCCTCGACAAGGATGACTACATCACCAACTACGTCGCGGGTGCACCGTTTCCCACAGTCGATCTCACCGACCCGAAAGCCGCGGTGAAGATTGCCTACAACTGGCACATGGGGCCGTTCATGCCCGATGACTTCTCGCTCGCTCCGTGGGGCAGTTACGCATACCTCGAGCAATCGGGCTCGATTCAGCCGCAAGAAGACCATAACTACGAATGCGACCAATTCAACTTTCTGCGCTTCGCCCATCGCACCGAAATCGATCCCCGTCCCACCATCGGTTCCAACTCGCAGGGGTTCGATTGGAAGGCGCGGTGCAACGAGTGGGTGGGCACCTCGCTCGGCGACGCGGGCGAAGGCTCCGGAATATGGGTTCGCTATCTCGATCCGCGGCGCAGTGACGAATTCTATGGCTTCAACTCCGAGACGCGGCGCGTAAGACGCAGCGCTACATCGTTCCAGGCCGTCACCGAAGGCTGCCGTTCGTGTCATCAGCCCTACTGGGCGTACGCACTTCCCAAGACCGAGGAATACTCGTACCGAATTATCGGAACGACGGCGCTTGCGGCGTGCCTGACCGCCAACGAAGAACCGGCAGGATTGCAGGCGGGAGAGAGGGCGCTCTCGATGCGGGAGGAGCCCTTCGAGTTGCGCAACGCGTACATCCTGGAGATGCGTCCCAAGGCGAGCGATGCAGGCAACCTCCGCACGCTGGTCTTCATCGATACTGAAGCCTACGTCTGGATCGCGGCCGAGTTTTTCGACGGAAACGAGAGAACGGCCGCCGCAATTCCTCTCTGGCGATCACGGCCTTCTCCCGCAGGCGGAAATCTCTTCGACCTCGCGGGAGAATTTTATGTGCCTTATCGTCAGCCCGGGATGGCAACGACCCCGAATGCCCCCTGGTTTTTTCGCACGCTGATGCCCGCGCACGGCGATTTCACCCAGAAGATCGACACCGGCGATGTGTCGGAAGCGATGTTCAATCCGCAATCGCTGTCGCGATAGCGGGTCCGCGATGGGCGACATGAAGAGGGGCCTCATCGCGGCATTCACAATCCTGGCAGCACTGGGGGCCGGCGTGCCGCCGAATCGCGCCCGCGCTGCTGATCCGAGTACGGGAGATTGGCTGGGACAGATCAATCGCTATCGCGCGATGCCTGACCTCGAGCCCGTCGTGGAAGATCCGTCCGTGAGCGCGGGAGACCTGAATCATGCGCGGTATCTCGTAAAGCGCTTCGCGGAAGAATTGCCGGAGACCGTCGACACTCACGACGAGGGGCGCGAGACATCGTGGTCAACTCCGTCGGGTGCGCTGGCTGCGTCGTTGAGCGACATCGCATTCCGCGCGGGGTCGCCGGACTCGGTGGACCTGGCGGCCCAGATCAAGGAAGTCATCAACGACTGGATGGCCGATCCATTCGAGCGGCTTCCAATTCTCGATCCGGATCTCCGCAAGGTCGGACTTGGCACCTATCGCGAAAAAGATTTCACCGTGATCGTCCTGCAGGTGCGCACTCCCCCGCCGTCGCCGGAAGAGATGGTGATGGGCGGCAGCGAGGAATATCGAAAGCAACAGCCTCCGGCGCCATCCTCGAAATATCCTCTCATGTTCCCTCCGAATGGAGCCATCGTGCCGCTGGCCGCGTACCAGGGTGGCGGATCGCCCAACCCGCTGGCGTCATGCGCGAATTATGTCACACCGACCGGACTGCCTATCACGCTCGAACTCGGTCCGTCGGCGCAGGGCGAGACGATAGTGAGTCACACAGTAGTGTCGGGCGCAATTGTTTTGGAACATTGCATATTCACCCCCGGCACCTATGTCGGCTTTGGGGACGACCAAACGATCGTCGGGCGGCGCAACCTGGCAACTTTCGGAGCGATCGTCATGGTTCCGCGCGTCTCGTTTCACAACGGCGGCCAGTACACGGTAACCATCAAAACCGACAAGCGTGAATACAAATGGTCGTTCACGGTGCGCCTGGAATGACAGGGCGTGCGATGCGCGCACCTTCGGCCAGAGAGCATGTACGTTTCAGCTCGTGAGTGGGCAATCGAGCGCTAGCTCGTCGAGCGGCGGCACCTCGATCATTTCGTGGAAACCCAACCCCAGCGACACTCATTGCGGCGCGTACCTCGGAGGACTGCCGAATCTCGGATTCACCCAAAGCCCGCGCGACTATCGAATCTTTACGACCACCAGCCAGTATTTCCTGGAACCAAACGGGGCTTCGAAATGGATCGGCGCAAGCGCGGTCGGCGTATCAATAGGCATATGTAAACCGATGCCCTGACCCCATACCCTTGCACGACAGCCGAGCGAGACCGAGAGTAGCAACTATGGAGTTTCGAACGTTCGAGAAACGCGACCTGGATAGCATCGTTCGTATCTGCAATGCCGAAGGATGGGAGTCCTACTACGACCCCGAACGGACTTTTCGCGCGCTGGATGGGGCCGGAGTCGTAACGGTCGTGGCAATCGAAAACCAGGAGGTCCTGGGGTTCGCGCAGGTGCTGACCGACGGCGCGATACGCGCTTACCTGGCGAACATGGCCGTCGTTCCGGAACAGCGCGGCAGAGGCATCGGCCGACAACTCATCAGGGAGGTGTTCGCGCGCCTCGATGCGGTCTACCTCGATCTGCTTTCGACCGGCGATGCCAACGAGTTCTACGAGCGCTTCGAGTACCGGCGACTTCCCGGATATCGGCTGTACCCGTCTGACCCGACTTTCGTGAAAAAGTAAGCGTGTGGCTAGGCCGCGGGAGCGGCGGCGCGCACGAATCGCAGATCGTTGAAACCCGCATCACCGCTTTCGATTCCGCCAAGCCCTACCTGGCTCAACTCCGGCACGACGCGATTCAAATCGAAATGCTCATGATTGTGCATCCGACCGGCGCGCGTGTGCCGTTCATGAGCGTGCCCGCCAAAGTCCAGCGCGAGGAAACGACCGCCCGGCTTCAACACGCGGCGCACCTCCTCGATGCACTTCTGGCGCGTGTCCTCGGGCAGGTGATGCAACATCAGCGTGCCCATCACGATGTCGAAGCTGGCCGCTTCGAACGGCAGCTTCTCGGCGACCGCGGTGTCGAAAGTTACGTTTGCGCCGGCCCGGCGGGCTTTCCGGCGCGCCCGCGCGATCATCTCCGGGGACGGATCGATGCCGGCGACCTTGGCCGCAGATCCGACGCGACGCCTGGCAGCGATCGCCAGCGTGCCGGTGCCGCATCCGATGTCGAGGACGGACTCACCTTCGGCGAGTCGCGCCAGATCCAATGTCTTCTCGCGAAAGCTCCGATCGCGGCCGAGCGTCAGCATCCAGACCAGCGGATCGTAAGCCCACGCCCAATGGATCACGCGACCGCTGGTAGCAGGTGTCTCGATCTCCATTGGCTGTCCGTGAATCCACCGAACCACAAATCCGATCAGCGATGCGCCACCGAAGCCGAACGCTATCGCCATCAAAACGATATGGATTCCAACCGCGATCGCCGCTGCACCCGCGCCGAACAGCAGCCACTTCTTTCCGAACAGGTATACAGTCACCGCCGTCACCCAGACGATCGCTGCGATCAGGAGGAACAACCGTCGATGCTGGATCATGCCGCGCCTCCTTCCGGCGCACGAATTCCGACGTGCATCGCGTGAATGCCGGGAACGTGATGCATCACTTCCTCCTTAAAACGATCGGCGATCTCGACTCCCTCGCTGACCGACAGCATCGGGTCGACCGCGATGTCCGCCTCGGCGTGCAGACGATGTCCTATCCAGCGCGCGCGCACGTGAAATACGTCTCGAATCCCCGGCATCCGCTGGCCCCTCCCGCGAATATCGGCGGTGAGCCCGGGTTCGACGCCATCGAGCAGGCGGGTAAAGACCGTCATTGCCGACTCGCGGACGATGCCGAAAATCGCGACCGAGATCGCAAGCGCGATGATTGGATCGGCGATCGGATAACCGAGCTTCACTGCTCCCGCGCCCGCCGCAACTGCCAGGCTCGTCAATCCATCGATGCGCGCGTGCTCGCCATCCGCCACCAGCGCGGCGCTATGAATCTCCCTGCCGGTCCGTATCCGCAGGAACGCCGCCGCTTCATTTGCGAAAAAGCCGATCAACCCTGCGGCGGCCACCGCCCCCAGGGCTTCCACCGGATGTGGGTGAAACAGGCGCGACACTGCCTCGTAACCGGCGGCGATCGCGCTCAGCAGGACCACAAGCACCACGACCAGCCCGGCCAAATCCTCGACTCGCCCGTAGCCGTACGTAAAACGTTCGGTCGCGTTTCGGCGCATCAGCACGAAGGCGATGCCCAATGGAATCGCCGTCGCTGCATCTGCTCCATTGTGGATCGCATCCGCAAGCAGCGCGACGCTCCCAGACACCATCACGACGCCGGCCTGCAGAGCAGCGCCAATCGCCAGCACGGCGAACGACCATTTCAGCGCATGCAGCCCGCGCTCCGTGGTCATCAGGTGCCGATCGATCACGCCGTGCGTGTGCGGATGCGAATCATGATGGTGTCCGACCAGCACCCCACCGCTCTCTTGAATCGCGTGTTCCACCGCATTGCTCCGTCAGAGATACTTCGCGATTTCCTTGAATTCAGTGAGCGAGCTGCGCACCTCACGCGGCATCGCACCGGTCGCCTCCTCGAGACAATTGTCGATGTGATCCTGGATATAGATGCGCTTGGCGTTCTGGACCGCCTTCTCCACCGCGTGAAGCTGCTGCGCTACGACAACGCATTCGCGATGGTTTTCGATCATCTCGATGATGGTGCGCAGATGGCCGTCGGCGCGACGGAGGCGGTTGAGAATCTCGGGATGGCTGGTGTGGAGCATGCTATTATCCTATCCCCCTGGAGGGGATATGCCAAGGCCCCGGATAGCGGTTAATCACCGGCGGTCGTAAACTTATCTTTGATGGCGGAATTTACGGTAAAGACTCCCGCACGCGCGGCCTTCGTCGATATCACCGAGCAGGTGAATCGCGCCGTCGCAAGCGCGCGTGTCGATCGGGGCCTGTGCAATCTATTCGTTCCACACACCACCTGTGCGGTGATCGTCTCGGAGAATTGGGACCCCGATGTCACAACCGACATGCTGGGCCACCTGGAAAAGCTCGTGCCCCGCAATGGCGGCTTTCGTCACGGCGAGGGCAACTCGCAGGCGCACATTCTGTCCGTGATGCTGTCGACGTCGATCAATATCCCGATTGCAGCCGGGAAGCCTGCACTCGGGCGATGGCAAGGAATCATGCTCGCTGAATGGGACGGCCCGCGAGAGCGGAAGGTCCTCGTCAGCGTGGTAAAGGCGGAAGGCTGATGGATCTGCCGGAGGGCATCGGAGGCGCGCTCGCATTCGTGCTGGGCGCCGTTACCGGAAGCTTTGTGTCGGTAATCGCGTATCGCGTGCCGCGCGAAATGTCGATCGTAGCGCCCGCATCTTTCTGCGAAAGCTGCGAGCGCTCGCTCCCCATATGGACCAACCTGCCGATTCTCGCCTACATCGGACTGCGCGGCCGTTGCATCATGTGCGGCGCCACGATTCCGTTTCGCAATTTCCTGGCCGAGATTGGGCTAGCCGTCGCCGCCCTGTTCCTCTATCTCAATTTTCCGCTCGGCAGCGCGATCGCGCGTCTGGTTCTGTGTGCGGCCCTCTTCCCAATCGCGCTCATCGACTACGACTGGCGAATCATCCCCAATGCGATCACGATACCCGGCATCGTCGTTGGCATCGCCAGCGCATCGCTTCTGATGCCCGACGAGGTCGGGTGGCAAAGCTCGCTCATCGGGCTGGCGATCGGCGGGTCCGTATTGTTCCTCATCGGCTATCTCTACGAATTGGTCCGCGGGCGGGAAGGCGTTGGGATGGGTGATGTCTGGCTGCTCGCGATGATCGGGGCATTCCTGGGTTGGCCGGGCGTTGTCTTCACGCTCTTTTTCGGGTCGCTGTTGGGTGCAGTGGGAGGTCTTGCGATGGTGCTAAGCGGGGGTCGCGGCACCGCAGAACCGATGGCGGATCCTGCGACCGATTTGCCGGAGACCGACATCTCGATTTTGCGCACCGAGGTTCCCTTCGGCCCTTTTCTTTCGCTCGCCGCCGGCTTCTATGCCCTGTTTCAGCCGCAGCTGATGCGCTGGTATCTTGGCGGGTAATGTCAGGCGGTCTGTTCATCACGCTCGAAGGTGTCGAGGGGTCCGGCAAGACCACGCAAGCTGCAATCCTGGCCGATGCGCTCCGGCGCGAAGGCCATCGCGTGACCGTAACTCACGAGCCCGGGGGCACCCGCGCGGGCGAGGCAATCCGGTCGATCTTTCTCGATCCTGCCGTCTCGCTCGATGTCGCCGCGGAGCTGCTGCTCGTGCTGGCAGATCGCGCGCAACACGTGCGCGAGAAACTGCGCCCCGCCATCGCGGCCGGCGAGATCGTCATCTCCGATCGCTACTCCGACTCGACGATCGCCTACCAGGGTTATGGTCGCGGCTTCGATCTGAAACTGCTGGCTGAGTTGAACAACCTCGCCAGCGATACGATGAAACCCGACTTTACTCTCGTGCTCGATCTTCCCGTCGAGACCGGCATCGAGCGTACCCGCGCCCGCGTGAAGGGCACCACGCGCGGTCCCGATCGATTCGAAGGACAAGCGCTCGAGTTTCACAGCCGCGTGCGCAGCGGCTTTCTGGAAATCGCCCGCACCGAACCGGAGCGCGTGCGGGTAGTCGATGCCTCCCGCCCGCTGGAGCGAGTCCGCACCGACATCTTCAATGCCGTCTCCGCGTTTGTGAAGCAGCGATGCCACTGAGCGGCCTGCGCGCGCATCGTGAGACGGCGGAACGTCTGCTTGCCGAACTGAAGCGGCGGCCATCGCACGCCTATCTGCTCACGGGACCGCGCGGAATCGGCAAGTCTATCGTCGCGGCGGCGATGGCTCACGGCCTTCTTTGCGAGCGATCCAGCGGTCCCGACTTTTGCTGTCAGATCGATCGATGCCCCGTGCGATCCGCGCCTCCTCCAAGCGCAACCGGTCGGCGGCGCGCATCCAGCGCGGAACCGCCTCGATGCGAGTGCTGTGCATCGTGCGTTCAGATCGCGTCGGGAGTGCATCCCGATTTCACGCGCATCGGGCGCGCCGCCAATCGCACCGACGTCTTGATTGAACAGGTTCGCGCGTTGATCTCGGACCTGGGGCTCAAGCCTACGCGATCGAATGTGCGCGTCGCGATTATCGACGATGCCGAGACGCTCAACATCCCGGCGCAAAACGCGCTCCTGAAGACCCTGGAAGAACCGCCCGGGCATGCGATCATCTTCATGATCGCTTCCGCCGAACGCATGCTGCTCGACACCGTGCGATCGCGGATGCGCCCGGTCCGGTTTGGTGCCCTCTCAACCGCTGACCTCGAAGCGATTCTCGCCGAGCGCGGAATCGGCGACGCCGGCCAGCGAGCGGCCGCCGCACGCCGGGCGCGGGGAAGTGCGTCGCGAGCGCTGGCACTCGCCGAGTCCGAAGAGCCGGCGATGAACGAACTGCTCGATGCTCTCTCCAGGGCGCGCGGCTTCGATTTCGTATCCGCCCAGCAGCTCGCGCAAGAGCATTTTCGCAGTCGCGATGAAGCCGCGGAGAACTTCGAGCTGATCGCGCGTCTGCTCGAGGAAGTGCTATGCTGCAAGCTGCTTGGGGCTGAAGGGATGGATTATCCCAAAGTCATCACGGAGCTGGCGGGTGCGATGCCCACCGAGGCGATTCTTAGTTGCCTCGATGGCGCCGTCAAAGCATGCGGCGCCGTGGACGCGATGGCGAATCCTCGTCTGCAAGCCGAGCAATACTGGATGAATGCGGCGCTGGCGCTGCGGGGCGAATAGGTGAGCGGTCAAATCGATCCTTTCGAAGGCGGAATTCAGCTTCCCAAGATAGTTGCGGTCGCCTTTCAGCCTACCGGCCATCTGCACAACTACCTGGTCGGCGGCCTCACGCTGAATCGCGGCGATCGCGTGCTGGTCGATGCCGAAAGCGGCGAGCGCATTGGCACAGTGGTCGTGGAACCGCACGAGCCCGCGCAAACCATCGACCTGTCGGTACTGAAACAGGTCCGCCGCATCGCCAGCATCACCGATCTGGATATCGAGGAAAGTAATCTCACCCAGGAGGCGCGAGCACGCCGCCTGTGCATCGACCGCCTCCACGAACGCCGCCTGCAGATGAAGCTGGTTACCGCGGAATATTCGCACGATGCGCGCAAGGTGACTTTCTATTTCATCGCCGAGGGCAGGATCGACTTCCGTGACCTGGTGCGCGATCTCGCCAACACCCTGCGCATCCGCGTCGAGATGAAACAGATCGGCGCGCGCGACGAGACCAAGGTCACGGGCGGCGTGGGACCGTGCGGGCGCGAACTCTGTTGCTCGTCGTGGCTGCGCGACTTCGATGCGGTGACGGTGAAGATGGCGCGTGAGCAGGGGCTCGCGCTGAACCCCTCGCGCCTGGCGGGGATGTGCGGCCGCCTGAAGTGCTGCCTCAAGTACGAATACGCGACTTACGTGGAGCTCAAGCGCAGCCTGCCCAACCAGGGCAAGCGCGTGCAATCGGTCAAAGGCGATGGCAAGGTGGTTCGCCAGAACATCCTGAAGCAGACGGTATCCATTCAGCTCGACAACGAGGGCGGCATCGTTGAGGCCACGCTCGAAGACCTGGTCGATTCGCGTAACCCCGATCGCCCACCCCCAGCCCAGCAATAGCCTGGTCCTGAAGTGGGCGCGGACTTCAGTCTGCGCCGTAACGATTCGAGTGATTTCGCCCATGTCGCGTCGGTCATCCAGCCGCGCTATGCTTTTTTGTTCCGATGGCTGAGCGCATCCACATCACTACCGCAATCACCTACAGCAACGGACCGCCGCACGTTGGCCATGCGCTGGAATATCTCGCGACCGACGCGTTCGTACGCCATCAGCGCCGCAAGCTCGGCCGCGAAAACGTCACCTTCGTCACCGGCACCGACGAACACGGGCAGAAGAACCGCGATGCGGCGGTCGCGGCGGGCCTTTCACCGAAAGCATTCGCCGACAAGATCAGCGATTTGTTCAAGGCGGCACACGCCGGATTGGACATCAGCTACGACTTCTTCGTGCGCACTACCGACGACGTTCACAAGAAGTTCGTTCAGCGCATGTTGGCAAAGACCTACGAGTCGGGCGACATCGTCTTCAAGGAATACGAAGGGCTTTACTGCATCGGCTGCGAGCGCTTTTACACCGAAAAGGAATTGATCGACGGCAAGATCTGCCCCGATCACAAGAAACCGGTCGAGTTCCTCAAGGAAGCGAACTACTTCCTCAAGCTGGAGAAGCATCGGCAGCGTCTGCGCGAACACATCGAGAAGAACCCGGACTTCATCCGGCCGGAGCGCTATCGCAACGAAGCGCTGCGGATGCTGGATGAGCCGCTCGACGATCTCTGCATCTCCCGCCCCAAGACCCGACTCGACTGGGGCATCGAGATGCCGTTCGATGACAAGTACGTCACCTATGTCTGGTACGACGCGTTCTGGGCGTATGTCAGCGAGTTGCCTGACACCAGCGATGGGGCATTGAAGGAAATCCTTCCGGTCACCGAGCACTTCATCGGCAAGGACATCCTGAAGACGCACTCGATCTACTGGCCCTCGATGCTGTGGGCGCTCGGATTGCCGATCTACCGGCATCTCAACGTACACGGATGGATGAACTTCGGCGGCGAGCGGCTGTCCAAAAGTTCCGGCAACATTCTGGACCCGCTCGCGTATGGCAAGACCTACGGTCCCGACGTGCTGCGCTATTTCGTGTTGCGAGAAACCGCGTATGGGCTCGACGTGGACTTCACCGAGGAGCGGCTGATCGAGCGTTACAACTCCGAACTCGCCAACGACCTGGGGAACCTGACCAGCCGCGTGCTCTCGATGGCGCAGCGCTACTTCGCCGGAGAAATCAAAGCCGCGCCGGGAGCAAACCCGGAGGACCGCGCCTTGTGCGGTGCATTCTCGTCGATCGCAGAGAAGGCCGGCCCGCTCATCGATGACCTCGGCTTCAATCGCGCGCTGGAAGTTATCTGGCAGGCGCTGGATGCGGGCAACAAGTACATCGTCGCCACTTCGCCGTTTACCCTGGCGAAGGATCCGGCGAAACTGCCGCGGGTCGCGGAGATTCTCGCGAATCTCGTCGAAGGTCTGCGGGTGGTTGGCGATACGCTCGAGCCGTTCATGCCGGTTACCTCGGGACGCTTGCTTGATCTGCTCGGGGTCGACGAGGCGACAGCGCACGCTCCGTATGGGAAGGGCATCAAGCAAGGGCATCGCGTGAAGGCGCCAGTGCCCCTCTTCCCGCGAATCGAAAAGCCCAAAGCATAGCTCGCGAGCGAGCGCGCATGATTCCGATCATCGACACGCATTGCCACCTGGCGGACAAGCGCATCGACCCTGACCTCGACAGCGTGCTGGAGCGCGCGGCCGAGGCCGGAATCTGGAAAATCGTTTCGGTCGGTGCGATCGGCACGATCGAAACCGACAGGCGAACTGTCGAAATTGCGGAAAAACATCCGCACGTCTTCGCGGCGATCGGAATCCATCCGCATGACGCCAGGGGCTGCACCGTCGAACGACTTGCGCAACTGCGCGAGCTTGCGAAATCGCCGAAGGTGGTCGCGATCGGCGAGAGCGGACTGGATTTTTTCTACCAGCACTCCCCGCAGGACGCGCAAGAGCAATCGCTGCGCGCGCATCTCGCGCTTGCGGCCGAGCTGGGCAAACCGATTGTGATCCACTGCCGCGATGCGGAAGAACGCCTGGCGGCGATCGTTCGTGAGGAAAGGTTGCCGCCGGCTGGCGGAGTAATCCACTGCTTCACCGGCGACACAAAGGCCGCCGAGACATTCCTGGGGCTCGGCTTTCACATCTCGTTTTCGGGAATTCTGACTTTCAAAAACGCGAGCAAGCTCCGCGAAGCGGCACGGATCGTACCGGCCGGACGCGTGATGGTCGAAACGGACGCACCCTACCTCGCTCCCGAGCCGTACCGCGGCAAACCCAACGAACCCGCCTTCGTCCGCCGCACGCTGGAAGTGCTGGCGGAGGTACGCCAGACCGACGCGGATGAGCTCGCAGCTATCACTGCCGCCAACTCGACTGCCCTGTTCCGAATCTAGAAGCGGGCTCGGGCGAAACTCACCCCAGCGGCTGGCCGCCGAAGAGCCACGGATGCACCACTACGGTCACGATCGCCAGCGCAATACCGACTAGAATTCCCGCCCACGGGACGTCCGCCGCACTCCATTTCTGTCGTCCGCTGAGTAAGGCCGCGCCGGGGAAGAATGACGTCTCGCTCATGAACTTGCGGTAGTTCGCGCCAATTTCGCGGAGCTTCCTGGCATCCTGAACCTTGCCGCCGACAATCCCGAGTACTGGAAAAGTTCCGAAGAAAATCACGTCGCCGATCCATCCGTTCATCAGCATGTGCGCGATTCCGAACAGCGCGAATGCCACGAACGACGGATGCCGCGATACTTTCAGCAGCCCGCGCGGCGTCTGCTTGCTCGCGGACTCCGCCCCGATGCTCGCGGGGCTCGGCGTGACCAGCCCCGAGACCAGCATGATAAACGAGATCACCATCAGCGCCCAGGTCAGCCATCGCGCGGGAGGCATCGCGCGCAGATACCAGAGCATCGGGCCGCTGTGCTTGTGCCTGGCGAATACAATTATCAGCGGGACCAGGGTTGCGAAGCTGATCAGCGAATAAATGCCGCGATAGGGCTGCTCGCCGACCCTGGCGATCAGCCACGGACGTATCGCGGTTGAGGAGATGACCAGATGGCTTCCAACGAACAGAACCGCCCACAGGGCGATCGACGCGACTGGATCCATGCCCTTGCCCTCGCCCGAATCTTCTTCCCGAGGCTCAAACGAGGCAATATGCACTGCCTTTCACATCGGCGACTGAGTGGGGTTCTATTAGCTTAGATGGCATCGCAGCGGCTCAATCTTCCACCGCCATTTGAAGACGCGATGCGGTCGCTGGAGCGCGAGCTCATGCGTTTCCTGCTGCGTTCGACCGGCGATCGCGAGGACAGCCTCGACCTGTTCCAGGAAACCTGGCTGCGGGCTTATCGCGCCTACACCAAGCTGAAGTCCGAAGACGGGCTTCGGCCGTGGGTCTTCAGCATAGCCGCCAACCTCTGCCGTAATCGCGCCCGCGACCGCGCCCGACGTGCGCGGGTAATCGCAAGCGATGGACGCGATCCTGCCGCCGCAGCCGAGCTGCCCGCGGCGGCCGTGCACGATTCTCCCGAGGTGTCGATAACGCTGCGCCGTGCCTTGCGGTCGCTACCCGGCAAACAGGGGCGCGCCTTCCTGATGCGCCAGTTCGCCGGATTCGAGTACCACGAAATTGCGTCGGCCCTTGATTGCTCTCCCGAAAGCGCGCGCGCCAGCGTGTACCAGGCGCTCAAGAAATTGAAGACGCTACGGTGATTACGATGAACGCTTCAAGCAAACGGATCGAAGTGAACGACCGAACGATAGACGCGATGGTGCGCAGCGCGCGGCCGCATCTGCATCGCGCGATGAAGCTGGTGCGCCGTCTCGAGGCGCGGGTCGCGATTGCGCCTTCCCCCATAGGCAACCTGTTCGTGGCCGAGGGACCGCGCGGCCTCGTGAATGTTCACTTCCTCGCCATCCGCGATGCCGACCGATCGCTGGAAACGCTCCGGCGCAAGTTCGACCTGGTCGAGAATGAACCATCTACCGCCGTGCTGCGGGGCTATATCGATCGCTACTTCGCCGGCGACCTGAGTGTGCTTGCCCATGCTGTTGACCTGAGCCTCGTCGCCAGCGACTTCCAGCGCCAGGCTCTCATTCACCTGCGCACCGTCCCTCCCGGCGCGGTCATCAGCTACCAGGGGCTGGCGGCGGCGCTTGGACATCCCGACGCGCAACGCGCAATCGGCAACACGATGGCATCGAATCCGATTCCGATATTCGTCCCGTGTCATCGAGTGATTAAGTCCGACGGCACTATCGGGAACTACGGTGGAGGTGTGAAGCGAAAGATAATCCTGCTGCGAAACGAGGGCTTCGTCGTCAAGCCGGACCTGAAGGTTCCGGCGCGCGCGGTGCTCGGGCATCGAAAGACGAGAATTTTCTGCCGACCTGAATGCACCGCCGCGAGGCGGGCCGCACAGGAAAATCAGCTAATCTTCGCCGATGCATCCCAAGCGCGCGGCGCCGGCCTGCGCCCGTGCAAACTCTGCCGTCCGGATGATTTGAAAAAATAGACAGCGACTCTCTTGCGGGGGAGAGTCTTCGGATTACTGCTTCGTCACGTCAAAGGTGCCTGTGCCCCGGCACCCTTTGCCTTTCGTCACCCACGCCCCTGACATCGAGTTGTTCTCGGGGTCCAGAGTGGCCATCACGGTACCCTTGCAATGGTTCTTCGTACCCGTCTTTGCCTGAAAAGTCATCTTGATGTTGTTTCCGCTGACGACTCCCGTCATCGTTCCAGCAGGCTCTTCGTCTGCAGTTGTCAGGCTGAAAGAACCACTAAAGTTCTTTGCATCCTGCCGGGTGACGTCGAGGGTCATGGGGCAGCCGTTGCAATTGCCGGCGCCGGGATCCCGGGCATCGTCGGTTCCACTCCAGTTCCCTACCATCTGAAAGATCTTCGGCTTGGATTTGATCTCCGGCTGGGCGGGCTGATCGTCCGCGCTTTGAGCGTGAGCTGCACCCGCCCAAACCAGGATCAGTATGGAAAGAAGCAGCCCGAGCTTACGCCTCATAGCACGAATCCTCCAAAGATCTTTGGCTTTCTGACCCGGGCTATCGTACTAACCTCTCGTAACTTGGGCAATTCACTCCCTGTGTATCCAAAGGATGCATAGCCAACCACAGGTCGGCTGCGCACCGAAATCGTTGAAAACTACTCGGTCTCGTTCTGCTGACGGAGTTGCTCGATCTCCATCCGCTGCTGTTCGATTTCCTGTTGCTGCTGCTGAACCTGGGTTTGGGTCTGCTGATTCGCAACCTCGTTGTTCTGTATCGAGTTGCTGACTGCGAATCCTGTCAGCCCACCGAGACCGCCACCGATGGCGGCGCCTGCTCCGGGATGATGGACAGCGGCGCCGACTATCGCGCCTGCTCCGGCGCCGAGCGCAGCACCTCCGAGGGTGCCCTCTTCACGAGTTGACAGTGGCTGGCCGGTGCATCCCGCAACCAAGAGGGAAAAAGCCAACGCAGCGACGATCGCGAGTCTGGTACGCATATGCGGCCTCCTCAAGATTAGATACGAGGAGGCCGTGATACGGTTTCGTTCTACTCAGTTTCCTGCTGTGACTTGAGCTGCTGAATCTGCTGACGCTGCTGCTCGATTTGCTGCTGCTGCTGGTTGATCTGCGCCTGGGTCTGGGCGTTCTGGTTCTGCTGATTCTGCATCGCGTTGCCTACGGCATAGCCGCCAACACCGCCGATGGCGCCGCCTATCGCTGCGCCCGCCCCGGGCGAACCCACGGCAGCTCCGATTATCGCGCCGGTACCAGCGCCGATTGCCGCACCGCCAAGGGTTCCTTCCTCACGCGTTGAGAGAGGCTCTCCCGAGCAGGCCACCATCAGCAGGCAGGCGGCCAACACCAACATACCGGTTGCGAGAGATTTCACGCGCATAGCGGGGCTCCCTCCATGGAGCTACTCGGTCTCTTGCTGCGACTTAAGCTGATTGATCTCCTGCTGCTGGCGCTGAATCTGCTGTTGCTGGGAGGAAATTTGGGACTGCGTCTGTTTTTGCTGATTTTCGTTGTTCTGCATCGCATTGCCCACCGCGAAGCCGCCTACGCCGCCAATTGCACCGCCAATCGCGGCACCCGCGCCGGGAGCACCCACCGCAGCGCCAATGATTGCGCCCGTAGCAGCGCCGACACCGCCGCCGATCAAGGTACCTTTTTCACGGGTCGAGAGCGGCTCGCCGGAGCATCCCGCCACTACCAGGAGTGCAATCGCGGCCATGATCACACATATCGTCTGCCCTACACGTCGCTTCACGGTTTTTTCTCCCAGATGTTCTCGCAGAAGTCGTGCCCACCTTCGACTCTAGCCGATCCGGGCCGCTTCCGGCTGTTCAAGCCGAGTTTTCTCCAATTCCAGCCCGGTGATCAACCCATTTGGTGCCGAGTACCCACTTGACCTTACGCCTGATTTGGTCGCCGCGCAGCAAAACTCGTTGCCGCATCCGTCACCATCCTATCACCTGTGCGGCCATAACCGGTCGTGCCTGGCCGCGCGGGTCGCAACCCCCCTGCACGATTCCCCGCTCGCGATCGACAGAAACCGCCAGCACGTGCCCTTCGAACCATGCGGGCCGGAGCTCGATTTTGTGACCTCGCGCCGCGAGCTGGGAGCGGGTTTCGGCGTCGATTCGTTCCTCGATGCGCGCGACGGCCGGCATGGCGTTGTGCGGGTAAAACGTCGATGGGAAATGCGCGGTCGAAAATTTTGGCGCCTCAATCGCCTCCTGGAGGTTCATGCTGAAGTCCACCACGTTGAGGAAGAATTGCAGCGTCCATTGATCCTGCTGATCTCCCCCGGGAGTGCCGAACGCCAGGTATGGCTCCCCGCCCCGCATCGCCATCGAGGGCGACAGCGTCGTCCGCGGACGCTTTCCCGGCATGAGGGCATTGGGATGCTTTTCATCGAGGTAGAAGGTCTGCATCCGCGTGCCCAGCGGAAAGCCCAGCGACTCGATAACCGGCGAGGTCGGAATCCAGGCACCGCTGGCCGTGACCGCGATCATGTTGCCGCTGCGATCGCATGCCGTGACGTGAATCGTGCCGGGGCCCCATGGCCGCGCATCACCCGCGGCGCCATCGCGCAACGCACGCATCGCGATTGGATCGCCGGGGCGCTGCTCGGTCGAGGCGCGCCGCGGATCGATCAGACCGCGGCGCATCTCGGCATACCGTCGCGATAGCAGACCCTCCATCGGCACTTGGGTGAATTCGGGATCGGCGTAGTAAGCCTCGCGATCGGCGAAGGCCAGCTTCGCTCCCTCGAGAACCGTGTGGATGTAGTCCGCCGAGTTATGGCCCATCGCGCGCAGATCGAATCCTTCCAGAATTCCAAGCTGCTGGAGAAACACAGGACCCTGCGACCATGGCCCGCACTTGAACACTGTCACGCCCCGATAGTCGGCCGACACCGGCGCTTCGATGCGAGTCGTGAAGCCTGCCAGGTCTGATTCCGCGAGGAGTCCGCCGTTCGCTTCAGACCAGGCGACGATCTCGCGCGCGATGTCGCCGCTGTAGAAGCGATCGCGCACCGCCTTGAGAGCGCCTTCGCGGCCGCGCGATCGCGCCGATGCTTCCGCATCGATGAGGCGCGTGAAGAATTTTCCCAGTGCGGGATTGCGTATGACGTCGCCGAGGCGCGGAACGTTGTCGTCGGGCAGGTAGATACGCGCCGTCGATGGGTACTTCGCGCGGAACAGGTCGGCGAAAGTTCTCAAGGAAGCACCCGCGCCGGCCATGTCGCCCTGCCCCGAGGGCTCTTCACCGGCGAGGCCGACATGCATCGGAAATCCATCGACCGCCAGCGCGAGGGCAGGCTCGGCGACCTCGGCGAAGGTCTTGGTGCCGAACTCCGAGAGCACCGTGATGAGCGCATCGAGCGCCGCCGGCACGCCCGCGGCAAGCAGCCCGTGGGCGGGAATCAACTCGATGCCGCGGCTGCGATACTCAGCGATAGTCGCGCGCGCCGGCGCCATCATGTTGCCGTTGATCGCGACCACCCTTCGCGCCTTCGCGGAGTAGATGAGCATCGGCGCTTCACCGCCGATGGTGTGCATGTGGGGATTTACGATGCCCTCGACCAGGGTCGCGGCGACGGCGGCATCGATCGCGTTGCCTCCGCGCGCGAAGATGCGCGCGCCGGCAGATGCCGACAGGTAGTGCTCGGTGGAAACGACTGCTTCACGGCCAATAACCAGCGGATAGGTGGTAGCCATTAGAACTCCCGCGCATAGCCCCGAATGCGGACCGGGCTGCATTGGCAGATTGCAGAATGATTCGCCAGGTTGTCCAGAGTCATTTTTCGCCCGTTTTTTGGCTCCGATTTAGCTGCCATTCTTTCTCGCAATCGCTGCTCGAATTTGCATCGAGGACCGTGCTTTAGAGTCTCCAAAAGCAAGCGAAACGGTGAATGCCCATGAACAGAGACCCGTCTAAATCACAGGTCCAGTGTTTGCTATACTAAACCCGGTGGAACAAAGAGTCCCGGCCACGGAGCCGGACTCGAAGGGTTGGAGCTGATGGCGAGTATAAATGAGGAGGCGGTGGTGGGGCGGCATTGCCGGCTGTTGCGGCCCGTGCGCGATCATGCGGGACGCACCCGGTTCAGTGAAAAGCCGAAGGTTCTGCGCGAAGTAAACAACCTCGAACGCCACATGTTGCTCGTGCAGTTTGATGACGGTGCAACCACCTTCCTCTTCCCGGACGAAGTAGTCGTCGAAAACTGACGCGGTCCGGATTCGATCCGGACTCCGGGAAAATTTCCCCACTTTGCGTGCGAACTATCCGGTTCGCGCGAACCGAGTACCTGTCACTCTTGCCGGCCGTGGTTATCCGCGTCGCGGACGATCGTCCCGGCCGTCGCTCTGCACACGGCGCCAATAGCCCCACGGGAAGTGCACGACCTCAAGCTTGATCCCGTCGGGATCGGCAAAGAACACCGCGTAGTAGCCCTTGCCGTACTGCGGATATTCCGCCGGGGTATCGAGCACACTCAGCCCTTCGTCGCGCAGGAATTGATGGAATGAGTCGACCTGCTCGCGTGAGCGGACCTTGAACGCCAGGTGATGCAGTCCCACGCGATAGCGATCGAACGCCGCGCCTGCGTGTTCGGGCGCGACGGCACGAATTGCGATCGTGAGATGCGCATTGCCCCAGCGAATGTCGTGCTCGCCGGCGTCATCTTCGTCCAGGCGCTTGAAGCCGAGCGAACCCAGCACTCGATCATAAAACGCTGCCGACCTCTTCAGATCGTTCACCGTCAGATCGATGTGCTCGATGCCGAGAACTTCAGCGGGTTCCATCTTCATTCTCCCGAATCTCGTGAAAGAAAATCGCGCGCGCGGTACAGGGCCGCGATCGTCTTGGCATCAACGATCTCGCCCCGATCGATCATCTCGAATGTCTCCACGAACGGCACCCGCGTAACGCGGATTACTTCATCGTGATCCAGCTCGCCGACGCCGGCCGACAGGTCGCGCGCCAGGAACAGCTCGATGCGTTCATCGCAGAAGCTCGGGATCGTGACGATACCGCCCAGGTGGTCCCATCGCGAGGCCGCAAGCCCCGCTTCTTCGCCGAGCTCGCGCCGCGCACACGCAAGGTAATCTTCACCGGCATTGCGGCATCCCGCCGGAATCTCACGCAGCCAGGTTCCAATCGCATGCCGCCACTGACTCAGCATCGCGACTGTCCCATCGCGATCGAGCGCGACGATCGCGGATGCACCCGGATGCCGAATCACGGCGAGATCGACGGTGACGCCGCTGGGCAGCGATGCGGTCTCGACCCCGAGGTCGACCACTCCCAGCTTCAGGACAGGACGGCGGTTGGACTCCATGGAATGAGCTTCTATCGCGCGCATCGGGCGCGCAAGGCGATTGCGCGCGATCGTCAAACGGAGCACTATCTCGGCGCGCCGCCGCCATGCCCATCACGATTCCCATCTATTTCGACTACGCATCGACGCTCTGCTACATCGCGTGGCGAATCGTGCGCGAGCTGGAAGCGGAGCTGGGCTTCGAGGCGATGTGGAAAGGCGTACCGATTGCACTGCGCGACCATCGCGCGAAAGCCGGCCGCACGCTCGGCGAACTCGAGCGGCAGAAAGTCCTGATGGTCGCGGCGGAGACCGGCATCCCGGTCGCGCCTCCATCGCAATGGATCGATTCGACGGCGGCGCTGGAAGGATCGGAGGTCGCCCGCGATGCGGGTGTTTTCCGCGCCTACCACGACGCGATATTTCACGCGGCGTTCGAGGATCGCGTCGATATCGCGCAGCCGGCGGTGCTCGACGCGCTCGCGGCGCGCGCGGGACTCGATGTTGCGCGGTTCAGGGCGGCGGTCGACTCGCGCGCGATGGCCGCGCGGATCGAGGATTATCGTCGCGAGGCTGACGAATTCTCCGCGCTCGGCTATCCGACTTTCATTCTCGGCGACTACCCGCTGATCGGGATCCAGCCTATCGCGACCATGCGGCAGGTGATCGCGCGTTTCATGCAGCAGCGGACGTCCGAGCCCCAGGCCTAGGGTGGCGGCGACTATTTCTCACTTCACTGAAAGACCCATCATTGGAAAAACGTACTGAAAGGATTGGAGCACCGAGCCGATCAGAACGAGGATCGCGCCGTACGCGCCAAGACGGTACGTGGGCAGGTTGTCGACCCACAGCTCTATGGTCGGAGCGACCGCGACCAGGACACCGCTGGTCATTCCGGTGACCAAGCCCACCTCGATCCCATACGAGAGCGCGTGCGCCTCGCGGTGAAGGGCGCCGCTCAGGATCGCGGCGATACCGATCGAGAACCCGCGTACGATGCCGCGCCTGATCGCGATGAATCTGCGGCCGGTGACCGAGTCGCCCGGCGGACCGACGATAAGGTACGCAACCACCAGCCCCACCGCCGAGAAGACTCCAAAGTAGATTCCGAACTCGGCATCTTTCGAGAGCCATCCTGCCACTCCGAAGCTGATCGCCCGCACGACTCCGAACACCACCGCGCTCACGAACGGGCGCGATGCCCGACTGTGGCGGCGTTCGATCTCGAGGCTGAGCGCCGGACCGGAGGCCAGCAACCCCGCGAGGCCGAACCACACCCCCAGCAGGAGCGCGTACCCCACTCCGAACAACGCGCCGTAGCTTATGCTCTTGGTTATGGTACGCAGCGGACCTCTCTTTCCGCCCAGCAGATCGTAGGCGAGATAGAGCCCGCCCAGGGCGTCCAGGACCACGCCCACCAGGCTCAGAATCGGTATCAGGTCACGCTGCATCAGGTATCCGCCGGTTCCTCAAGCAGCGGACAGAATATCCCGCCATGCTCTCCACGGGGAGACGGGGCCCAAGAGGACGGCAGGTGGTGGCGGCTATCGCCGGGCGCGAGGAAAGGTGACGCGGGCGCGGCGCTTGAACTTCTGGAATTTTTTATCGAGGCGATCCTGGATGAGATAGATCTCACGATGCTTCTCGCTCAGCAGCCCCGCGCGGCACAGCGCATCCACTTCCGTCTCGGCTTCGTGGGAATGCCAGAACAACCAGCCGACCGCGAAGAACAATCGCGTTCGCGCCAGGTCATCGAGCGACTCCAGCTTGGCAAGCAGCGCGCCCTTCTCGATGTCATACAGGAAGGTTTGCTCGAAGTTCTCCGGCAGCGACTCGCTGAACGCCGAGATCGCATCGCCGACCGCGAGCACGATTGCCTGCCGATCTTCCTCGAAGATAGTCGCGGCGGCCCTCTCGGTATCTTCAACCGGCGGACACGACTCGTGGCGATCGTAGAGCCGCCTGAGTCCCAGGTCTTGCAGCAGACACTGACTGATCAGCAGCGCCTCGTGAAAAGAAAACGGCGGAAATGGAATTTCCATGGAACTTGCCTCAGCCAGTCGCACCCCTGCCGATGCTCGCAATGGAGCTGCGACAGAGCGACCCGTAAGACAGGCTCGCGTTCGTTACCACCTCGTGAAATCGAAGCCGAGATAGACGGGAATTTCAATGCGTGCTAGTGGCGCGCGTTCGCTCTTGTTTTTGCAGGGCCCTGGTCGGCCTCCTGCGACCACCGGAACCGAGGCGCTCTCATGCAGGCGTCGCATCGGGACGCCAGTTCCCGTGGAATCCTACCGGCACGCGATGATCCAGATGCGCTCGCGCGATCGGCCCGCGCCCAATCTCCTCTGCATCGAATATCGCCAGGTGACTCGTGTTGCGATCTTCATCGTAGATGTTGGTAAGCACGTAGCCTTCGCCCTCTTTCGCATCGGCGCTCCGCGCGACGAACACCGGCTCTGCGACAGCGCAGCGCGGTCCCGCAGCGTAGACCTGCATCTGGCGACCGCGATGATCGAAGCGGGCAATCCCGCGGTGAAAAATGTCGTCGCTGCCCGGACCGCCGATACAGGCCAGGAATCCATAACGATAGTCTTTGCCCAGGTATCGGTCGTCGATTCGCGGGTACTCGCATCGCTCGTCGCTCAGCATCTCAACCGAAAAGCTGCCCGGAGTTGACCAGTCGAACTCCCATCGCGTGAGTAGTTGCGTGGCGCGGCGCGGATCGATCGGCGACCCATCGGCGCGAGGAAACATCGCCGCCTCCTGCTGGCATAGGTCGACGACAACGCGGTCGCCCCGGTTGAACGCGTTCATCGAATGCCACGCCATACACGCATCGCCGGTAAACCATCGCACCTCGTCTTGATCACTTTTCCTGCCGATGATCGCGACATGGGTGCCCAGTTCCGGCTCCCACGCGATCGCCGGTCCTCCAGCCATCGCGCGCTGGATCGAAACCGTCACGGGACAAAATGCGACGATGATGAAGTCATCGGTCACCGCAAAGTCGTGCACCAGTGCCGGGAACGGCCCCGCGATCATTCGCGATCGAGTCAGGATGCCGTCCGCGTTGGCAAAGTACAGCTCGATGTCGCCGGTCAACTTGCCGGTCGGAAAGTTCGCAAAGAAGATCATTTCTCCGGATTCGGGGTCGAGCTTGGGATGGGCCGTCATGTTGCGGGGCAAACGGTCGTTGAATGACCATCGACCGACCGTCTCCAGCGACATCGGATCGATCTCGATAGGTCCGTGGCCCTCTTCCAGCGCGAGCAAGCGCCCGCCGTGCCATACGATGTTGGTGTTTGCGACGCCGTCGGTCCGCAACCGCGCGACGCTGGCGTCGCTGTCCGCCGGCATTCCGGAGGTCCCGAACAGCGCCCGGCCCGCTGCGCGATCCATCGCCCACTGTTGCGTCCTTACCCATCGGTTTCGATACGAGACGCGCCCGTCGCCAAGGCGAAATGCGTGAACCATCCCGTCTCCGTTGAGCGGGTTGTAACTGCCGCGCGGCGTAAATTGCGGATTCGGCCCGATACGATAGAAGGTTCCGCTGAGTTGTCGCGGAATCGCTCCTTCGACCAGGACATGCGAGTACTCGCATTCCATTCCGATAGGTTTGAAGCCACCGGACAAAAATGGATTGACGGCCGTCCTGCTTTCCATAGGCGTCCCTCCGCTGTGTTGCCTTCGATGAGATTGGCAACCCGTGCCGGCCGCGCGCGCCGGTGAAATGTCTCAGATGTGGATTGAGCAGGCGGTCAAGCTAACAACGCGGGTGCTCGCTCGCAATGTCGAAAACCGGAATTTGTCGGGATCGCGCTTCTCGGCGGAAAATTTTTTTTCTGTCAATACCTCCGCGCCGGAAAAACTTTTCGGATTCGCCCCGAAAATCACCGGGAGCCGATCCGCGTCAGCGCCTCCGCGGCAAGAGTCCGAGTCAGGTCTCCGGCTGATAGTCCGCGCCGCGAGAGTCGCGCGGCCTGCCCCGACCACAAGGTCGAAAAATCCGAGGAGCCGGCCCCTTCCGCCCGGGTGCGCAGCGGTCCGGTCGCGCTGCTGGCCAGCGGGAAGGTTGGCGCCATTGCTGTGATCGCACCCAGCTCGCGAATGAATCGATTGACGATTCCTCGGGCGGGACGGCCAGTAAAGGCGTTTGTGATGACCGTGTCGTCGTCGTTTGCGGATTCCAGCGCCTTGAGATGCACCGGCGGCACCTTCGCTTCGGGACAGAAGAGGTATGCGGTTCCGATTTGCACGGCGGAGGCGCCCAAGGCGAATGCCGCGACGATTCCGCGCGCATCGGCGACTGCGCCCGCAGCGATCACGGGCACCTTCACCGCATCGGCGATCTGCGGCACCAGCGCGAAGGTTCCAACCTGGCGCGCGGCTTCCATGGAGAGGAAATTTCCGCGATGGCCCCCCGCTTCGGCGCCCATCGCGACTATCGCGTCGCATCCGCGCTCATCGAGCCATCGCGCTTCCGCCACCGTGGTGGCAGATGCAATCACTTTGGCGCCTGCGGCCCGCACGCGGTCGAGCAGCGGCTTCGGCGGCAGACCAAAATGAAAACTCGCGACGGCGGGCTTGAACTCCTCGATGAGCGCGCAGAACTCCGCATCGAAGGGTTTGCGGGCCGGCGCTCCGAGAGCGGCTTTGAGATCCAGTCCCAGTTCCGCGTAATAGGGAGCGAGGCGTTCGCGCCATTTTGCTTCGCGCTCGGGCTCTGGCTGGGGATTCGTGTGACAAAAGAAATTGACGTTAAACGGGTTCGAGGTGCGGCTGCGAATCAGCTTGAGCGCATCGCGGGTCTGCTCGAGGTTGAGCTGCGCGCACGGCAGGGAACCGAGTCCGCCGGCCTCGCTCACCGCGATCGCCAGCTCCGCGGTCCCCGGCCCCGCCATCGGCGCAAGGATGATCGGCAATTCGATTCCAAAGAGATCGAGGATGCGGTTATCCGGCCAGGTACTCATGACGACCCTCCGAAGGGCGGTATGTGCCTTTTTCGACGCTTGCCAATTAGCCTGCTTCAAGCAAGATAGCCAAACCAAATGACGGCAGACGAGGAGAAATATCCGGCTTTCAAGCTGTTCGGATCGCTGCGGCCGCTGACCCGCGCCAATTCCATCCGCGATGCCCTTGCGGGCTTTCAGCTTGCGGCGATGAATATCCCGCAGGCGCTTGGCTACACCAAGATCGCCGGCACTCCCGTCATCACCGGATTCTACACGCTGCTGTTCCCGATGGTGGCGTTCGCGGCGTTCGGCTCATCGCGCTACCTGGTCGTCGCGGCAGACTCCGCAACCGCCGCGATCCTCGCAAGCGGGCTCACCGAGCTGGCGCCTTTGGCCAGTCCACACTATGTCGAACTCGCATCTACCGTCGCGTTGCTGACCGGCGCGCTGCTGCTGGTCGCACGTCTGCTCGACCTGGGCTTCCTGGCTGATTTCCTTTCGCAGACCGTGCTGGTTGGATTTCTCACCGGCGTCGGATTCCAGGTTGGAATCGCGGTGCTCGGTGAGATGCTCGGCATAGATGTTCAGGCGCACCGTTCCATTGGCCAGCTAGCCGAAGTGATTGGGCATCTGCACCGGGTCCATCTACTCACCGTTTCGATTTCGATCAGCGTGGTGGTTCTCCTGCTCGTGCTTCGCAGCGTGGCTCCAAGAATTCCGGCCGCCCTAATCGCCGTGGCCGGCACTATCGCAGCCAGTGCGTTCTGGAACCTCGCCGCGCGCGGCGTAGCGATCGTCGGCCCGGTGACCGGCGGACTGCCCAGCTTCGCGATACCCACACTGGCCTGGCACGACATCGACGCTCTCGTTCCAATCGCAGGGTCGTGCTTCGTGATGATCGTGGCGCAGAGCGCGGCGACGGCGCGCTTTTATGCTGCGCGCCATCACGAGCACCTCGATGAAAATTCAGACCTGGTGGGACTCTCTGCCGCGAACCTCGCAGCCGCTGTGACGGGCACGTTCGTGGTCGATGGCAGCCCGACGCAGACCGCGATGGTCGAAAGCTCGGGCGGGCAAAGCCAGCTCGCGCAGGTTTCCACCGCGGTCGTGGTTGCGCTGGTATTGCTGTTCTTCACGGGGCCGCTCCAATACCTGCCGCGATGCGTACTCGGCGCGATTGTTTTCGTGATCGCGATTCGACTGATCGACCTGCGCAGCCTGCGCGACATCCTGATCGAGAGCCCGGGCGAACACGCGCTGGCGGTGTTCACCGCGGCGATCGTGGTGGTGGTGGGCGTCGAGCAAGCGATCGTGCTTGCGATGGTTTTGTCCCTGGTGCGGGTACTGAGTCACAGCTACCGCCCGCAGACGGGAGTCCTGGTAGCAGGCGAGACGGGATCGTGGGAAACCAGGCCTCCGGTTGCCGGCACCAAAACGCGTCCGGGGTTGGTGATCTATCGCTTCGGCGCATCGCTCTTCTACGCGAATGCGGGCCTGTTTTCGGAGGAGATCACCCGGCTCACGGAAGGTGGCGGGGTGCGATGGCTTATCGTGGATGCCGAGGCGATCGCCAATATCGACTTCACTGCGGCGCGAACCCTTCGCGAACTCAGCGATCACCTGACGCATACCGGGATATTTCTCGGCTTCGCGCGCGTCGCACCGTCGCTGCGATCCGACCTGGTGCGCCATCGCGTCATCAGGGCCAACGATACTTCGCACGTGTTCGCGCGGCTGCACGATGCCCTCGACGCGTTCGAGAGATCTCCGGGCCTGACGCCTCCGTAGTTCTCGTTCCCCGAATTCGCTTGGGACCCTACCCCTGAAAGGGGGAGGACGCCGCGCATCATTTTGCGCGGAAGGAGCGGGAGCTTGTTCAGCGCGAGCAAAGCTCGCGCGGCCAGGGAATTCCGTTCGTTTGATCGTTGGATTCTTCCGCTTGCCTGAGCTTCGAAAATCAGATGAATATCCGATTAGCAGAGCAGCGCATCGCGCGCTGGTATGAAGATGCCACCCGAAGCAGCCCCCGCTACGACCGTCGTCAACGTTCCGGAAATCTCCCGCGACGATTTCAGGCGCGGCGTGAAAGCGCATTCGTTCAAAGTGATCGATGTGCTCCCGTCGGAGTCGTACGCGAACGGCCACGTCCCCGGCGCGCTGAGCATGCCGGTCCCGGAGATCGCTGCTCTCGCCCCGCGGCTGCTGCCCGACCTTAACGAAGCGATCGTCGCGTATTGCGCGAAATTCACCTGACACCTGGCCGAGCAGGCTGTCAGCCTGCTGCGCGAACTCGGCTACACCAACGTCCGCGATTACCGCGGAGGCCTGGCGGACTGGACTGAGTCCGGCGGTGAGCTCGAAGCGCTCGATGCTCCTCAATCCGCCGCGATGCCATCCGTCAGCGGTCCCGCGTTGACTATGGCAGCGGATGGGCAGATCGGCAGAGGCCAGGCGCGCGTCGTGCAGCGTCATCGATGGAACGATTCGATCCTCGGGCTCGTCGACAGCATGTCTACGGCGCAGTTGTTCCTGGTCTGGCTCCTGATGATCCTGCTGAGCGGAATTGCGTATTGGCTCGGCGCGGTCATCGGTGAGCACGGATTGCTGGAAGGCGGCAGGTCGGTTGGCACGGACTTCAGAGGATTCGCCGATGCAATCTACTTCAGTTTCGTGACCGCAACGTCGGTGGGGTACGGCGACGTGGTGCCGGTGGGGTTTGCGCGGCCAATCGCCATGGCCGAAGCGATCACCGCGTTGCTCATCTTCGGCGCGGTCATCTCCAAGTTCGTGTCGCATCGGCAGGACGAGTTGGTCGGCGAGATTCATCGCATCACCTTCGATGAGCGCCTGGATCGGGTGCAGAGCAATCTGCACGTGGTGATATCCGAGCTGCTGGCGATGACCTCGATCTGCGAAGGGACGGCGGCGCCGCCGAATCGCCTCAGCGCTCGCCTGGACAGCACGGTGCTGATGTTCCAGGGCGAAGCGCGCACAACGCACGACCTTCTTTACCAGCCGCGGCTGATGGTGGAGGAAGGGGTGCTCGCATCGATCCTGGCAAACTTCGCATCGGCACTCGAAGTGCTGGCGGAGCTGATCACGTGCCTGCCGCCGGAATTCCTGAGATCGCAATCGTTCCAGATCGCACTGACGAACACCGTCCGCCTGGCCGACGACATCTGCAGCAACTGCGTGCCGCATGAATACACGCCGCGCCTGAAATTCTGGATGGACAGAATCCAGGCGACGGCGCGTAAGATCCACTAGGCCCAATTCAGTGGCGTGGGCGCTCCGCCCGTGTATCGACGCGCGATGGTTTCGCGGCACCCTTCCTGTAGCAGCGAAACTTTCGAGTTGTTCTTCTCGACAACGTTGACCCTTAACTTTATCCGGTCGGCTTCAGTCGATGGCTCAGAGATAACCTGCACCTTGCTGAACAGGCGCAAATTCTCCAGCCGCTGTTTCGCTTCGCGAATTGCCTTCCCGGAATAGATGTCGCCTTCGCGAATCTTCAGCTCATTGCGAACTACGTCCTCACGGGTTGTCTTGTTACCAACAATCACCACCTTGCCGATGAACAGCTCGGTTCCGGGCTTAAGGTAAAAGGTGACATCTATCAGGCGGTTCTCCGCCTCCATTCGGGTCCGTGGATCCACGTTCACAGACCCGTACCCACGGTCAGCATAAAAGTCGGCGAGCGCGAGTACGTTCTCCTGTAAGAGAGGACCTACGAATTGGTCTCCTGTCTTGATCGTTAGAATCGACTGGACCCTGTTCTGCGGGAACTTCAGGTCGCCGGCGAACCCAATCGATCCGAAGTGAAACGGCTTGCCCTCGTAAATCGAAATGGAAACCTTTGCGTTGCTTCCATCGCGAATGATTCTCGGCTCATCGACCTGGACGTCCAGATAACCCTGGTCGTAGTAATACGTGGTGATCTTGTCGACTCCCACATACAAGTCATGTCGATTGAAGGTCCGCCCGAGGGCCATCCTTGCAAGCAGCTCTTGAGTTCTAAAACGAGTATTGCCCGTGAACTCAATTGAACTGATCGCAAACTTGGGCCCCTCGTCCACGTGGAAGATCACCGCGATAGCGCTGCCAGTTCCGGGGACCAGACGATACGTCACCTTAGCATCGAGATATCCTTCGTCCTGGTAGAACTTCGTAAGTCCATTAACCGTCTCCTCAATTGGAGCCGGATCAAACAAAGCATCTCTTCGGACCTTGATCAGGGGACCAATCCTGTCCTCCGGAGAAGCAACGGCAACCGCACCCTCCACGCGCACGTCTGATACACGCAAGGGCTCGCCCAACTTCTTGGCCCGTGACCCCTCCTTTACCTCATAGACCAGTATTGTCCCTCCGCTGGTCTTTTTCAGAACGGCCTGAACGCTGTCGAAAAAACCCATTCGATAGATGTTCTTTATGTCGGTATCCACCCGCTCCGCGTCCATAGGTTGCCCATCCTGCTGAGAGACGTGAACTCGGATCGCATCACTCTGAACCTGATGATTGCCTTCAATTGCTATGCGCGCGATCACCGGGCCGGGCTGTGCCGCTTGAACTGCTCGAGGAAGGGCCATCGAAACGGGTGGTAGAGCGAGAGCGATCAGTAAACAAATGCGGGTAAACTCGCGGAGTACTCGCCGAGCTTTCTTCGCCAGGAAATTCTGCGCTCTGCTGTTCAGCGCCATCACCAACCAGATCATAGACGCTGACCACTCCACGTCAAAAGCCGCCCCTCCGTCATCCTGAGCGAAGCAAAGGATCTCAGCCAGTCCTCCGGACGCCAGGCGGCGGGTGTGGCTCCGACTCTCTCCATGGCCGGCAATGCCATACCGTTGGCCCAAATCACGTGCCAGTCAGCAGAAATCCTTAATCGCGCGAGCTTCGCTTCGCGCTGACAGCGGTCCCCCAACCGGAGCCAAAAAAAGGGGGCAACCTCTTCCCACGGAGAGAGATCAGGACAGGACGCCTGGTTGCGGGCCAACTCCCAGAACATCTTTGTTGGCGACCAGCCCCGCTTCAGGATGCATCGCTCGAGTGAAGGTTTCGACAAGGTCAGAGCGAGGATCCGGCAAGATCTGGCCAGGACCGAGACGCACTGAGTGCCTGGAAACGCCGCGCTTTTTCTCAGCAATCCTGTGGAAAAGCTAACAATTGCTAACATTTCGGGAATTGTGGTTCCTGGCGCGAGTACAACATTTGACAACATTTTCGGGAGGGACAGTCGACCACCGCAAGATTCCGTAAGATTTTGGCCGCGGCGAAATCTGGGGAGCGGCAGGATTCTGCCGGTCGCACGTATCGAGATCTTGCCTTTCTGTTTCATCGTCCAAGGCTCCGATGAGCGATGGTGCGCCAAACGCATTTTGCTCGCAAATCGGCTGCGCGTGCGATGTCCAGTTGTACACAGGTTGTCAACCGAAAACGGCAGAAATGCGCAGATTTGAAGTGATAGACACCAGCCCCGCACCCCGCCGGACGCCCGGAGGACCGGGCGAGATCCTTCGCTTCGCTCAGGATGACGGAAGCGTGACGGCTGTGACTCTCATTTGGCGGTTGGAGTAGAGGTTGCGCGAAAAGATCGCACGCAATCCTCGGGGCGGGACGCCCGCGCCACCCAAATCACCCTCTCCACCCGTCCGGGCGCAATAAGAGGCCATCAACATCATTGACAGCCTTACCGATACGCCGACAAACTATCCCGCAACACCGGCCTGTTCCTGCTCTGCTGGCGGGCGATCAGCCGTAATAAATCAGCTATTCTTGCGGGGAAATCTTCAGCCACATGAGTCGATGGATACCGCTCACCACCCTGCTTGCTCTCACCCTGATCGCAATTGCTCCCGCTCGCGCCGATGACGGCAACAAGCTGGTCGATTCGCGCGAGTCGCTCTACAACAACATCTACGTCTACCGCGAAGGCCCCTACCTCGCGATGACGTTTGGGTACAACAAGAACCTGTACACGGAGAGCCTTTACAATCCGCTCGATGATCGCGAGCTACCGGTACCGTACACGCGCTTCATGACCGTTGGCCTCGCATACCCCAGGAAGGTCGATTCGATTCTCGAGATCGGCTTCGGCGGAGGGCGCACTTCATGGTACCTGCACAAGTTCCTGCCCGATGCGTCGGTGACGTCGGCCGAGCTCGACCCCGCGGTGATGGAACTCGCGCAGAAATATTTCGGTATCAAGGCTGAACAGAACTTCAACGTCGTCCAGCAGGATGGACGCATCTTCCTCAGCTCATCGCCTCGGCTCTATGATCTGATCCTCATCGATGCGTACCGCGGGCCGTTCGTGCCGTTCCAGCTTCTGACCAAGCAGTTCTACGAGATCGTCAAGCAGCATCTCGCGGCAGGCGGAGTCGTGGCGCAGAATATCGAGCCGACCACGATGCTCTTCGATTCCGCGGTGAATACGATTCATTCGGTGTTCGCCAACCTGGATTTCTACCCCGCCGAGGGCAACATCGTGGTCATCGCCTATGACGGGAAGCCGCGCACCGAACAGGAACTCGCCGCCATCGCGGCCGAGCGCCAATCGGCGCTGCATCTCCGCTATGACCTGACGCAGCTCGTCACCTCGCGGCAGAGCTATGCGAGTGCGGCGGCCAACGTGGATCCCAAGGCGGCAATCCTCACCGACGACTTCGCGCCGGTCGAGGCATTGAAGGCAATCAAGAAGCACAACCAGAAATGGACCAGCAATAAGTGACGGCGCGCCCACTATCGTTCTACGTCATCTGCGCCAATGTCTTTGTGGTGGGCGCCGTGCTGATGGGCTTCGAGATGCTGGGGAGCCGCTACCTGGTGCCCTACTTCGGCGGGGGCATCAACACCTGGGCCGGACTGATCTCGGTGGTGCTGTGCGGGCTGGCGATTGGCTACCTCGCCGGCGGCGCGCTGGTCGATCGCGATGCATCGCCGCGAATGGTCGGAATCCCGGTGGCGATCGCCGCACTGTATCTCGCGATGGTGCCGCCCACGGTCGATCACATCCTGCGCTGGGTGATGGACACGATGGGCTATGGCGCGGTCGCGATCTTGTTCGCCGCTTCGGTGCTGTTGCTGGCGCCGTTCTCGCTGCTCGGGATCCTGTCGCCGGCGGCGGTGCGCCTGATGATTCGATCGACGCAAGAGAGCGGGCGTGTCGCGGGAATCGTCTATGGCGTTTCGACTATCGGCAACGTGCTGGGCGTGCTGCTCACGACCTTTTGGCTGATTCCAACTATCGGGGTCCGCCCGATCACGCTGGTCTATGCCGCACTGCTCGCGATCTGCGCGCTGAGCCTGCTGATGCTGCCGCGGAATGAAGCATGAGGTTCCGTTGGATTGTCGCGGGATGCATCGCGCTTGCGATGAGCGCGTTCGCACCGCTCGCTCAAGCGCAGACGACTCCATCTCCGCAAGCACTAGATGCGCGATGGAGCGGCGCGCGCGCGATGAAAGATATCGCGACGCAGCTCAGCTTCGGCCGCCGCGGAATCGGCACCGACGGCCATGCAAAGACGATCGAGTTCATCAAGCGAGAGCTGGCAAAGGCAGGCGCCGCCAAAATCGAACTCCAGAGCTGGAGCGAGCACGATGACACGGGTCGGGCGCTGAATCTCACCAACATCGTCGGACGCTTCAACATGATGCGCACCAATCGCATCATCGTGGGGACGCATTACGACAGTATCGTGCGCGCTTACGCCGACAAGCAGAATCCGCAGGCGCCGATGCCGGGAGCGAACAACTCGGCGTCGGGCGTCGCATTGCTGCTGGAGACGGCGCGCGCGCTCAGCAAGCTGCCGCCGCCCGCGTATGGAATCGATTTCGTGTTCTTCGATGGCGAAGAAGGCCCCAAGTCGCTCGGCGCGGGCGATCCCAACTGGCGCGCACTGGGTTCGCCCTACTTCTCCGCGCACCTGGCGCAGTTCTATCCCGACCAGAAGCCGGCGCAGGCGATCATTTTCGACATGGTGTGCTTCAGAGAGTTGAAGCTGATCCCCGATGCGTCCTCGGTGTCATTCGCGAAGGACGACGTGGACCGCTTCTGGGAAATCGGGCACCAGGTTGCGCCCTCGGTCTTCACGTCCACCGTTCCGGGTCACGTAATCGGCGACGACCAGTTCGCGCTCGCCCAGGCCGGCATCCCGAGCTTCCTCGTAATCGACTTCGACTACGACCCGTGGTTCAACACCACCCAGGACACCATCGACAAGTGCTCGGCCCAAAGCCTCGACGCGGTGGGCCACACGCTGATGCGGTACCTGTATTCGAAGTAGCCCGAGCCATCAGTCCCCAAACTGGCGGCAAATGCGGGGAGTGCGAGGCTCCGAAGCTGTGAATTGCAGACCTCGCCAAGTCTCGAATAACCCGGTTTCGCCGTGTATTCTCCCTCCTTGTGAAAGGGTTCGTGCCCACCCCCGCGAAAGTCGTTGACGAAATCATCGCGTTGCTCTTTCGCCAATCTCCGCCAAAAGCCACAGATCGCTTGCTGGACCCAGGGTGCGGAATAGGTGCCTTCATAGAAGGGGTCATAAGGTGGTGCGAGAGACGAAAAGCGCCTGTGCCTCAAATCTTTGGGGTCGAATCGGACCCAAGTCTCGCAGCACAAGCCCGCCAAAACCTTAGCCGCGTCCGGAATGTAACGATTTCGGATTACGACTTCCTGACTGCTCGACTTGGGAAATTCAAATACGTTGTCGGCAATCCTCCCTACGTCCCAATTACCGAGTTGTCAGAAGCAGAAAAGCAAATTTATCGACAGCGATTTCGTACCGCCGTCGAGCGGTTTGACCTATATCTGTTGTTTTTCGAGCAAGCGCTCGGTTGCCTCGCGCCGCGTGGCCGTTTGGCCTTTATCACTCCAGAGAAGTTCATGTATGTGGCTACGGCCGCACCGCTCCGACGGCTTCTTGGGGAACAAGATGTCAAAGAAATTCGGCTGTTGAATGAATCGGTTTTCCCCAATCTAGTAACTTATCCCACGGTCACTCTCGTCTCGGCGAAAAAGCCCACCGGGAGCACGGAGGTCAAGTTGCGGGACGGACGTCGCGCGCGGGTCCGCCTACCGGAGGATGGCTCATCATGGTTGCCCGCTATTCTCCAGCAGAAGACTACAAGCGGTTTGCTCCTTTTGTCCCAGATTTGTAGCCGCATTAGCTGCGGTGTCGCAACGGGAGCCGATTCCATATTCGTGAAAGAGACAAGCCTTATCGACGAGTCCCTTCGGCGGTTTGCATTTCCGACTATCTCAGGACGAGAGTTGAAGTCCCGTTCAGAACCGCGCTGTCGCTACTCAATGCTGATTCCCTATAGCTCGGACGCCAAGCTCCTGCCGATCGAAAGACTAGGCTCATTTCGATCATATCTCGAACAGCCCTGGCGAATAGAGCGCTTAAGGCAGCGCACGTGTACAGCCAAAAAACCCTGGTATTCGTTTCACGAAACCCCGCCCTTTGCCCAGATCTTTCGCCCGAAGATTCTGTGCAAGGACATCACCGCCAAACCCGAGTTTTGGGTAGATTGGAACGGAGAGATCGTTCCCAGGCACTCAGTGTATTACATCGTGCCGAGGAACCGTCTGGTTCTGAAACGACTAGCCGACTATCTCAACTCCGAGCCTGCACATGCTTGGTTAAGGGCCAATTGCCAACGGGCTGCCAACGGGTTCCTGAGGCTCCAGAGCCATGTCCTCAAAAATCTTCCAGTTCCACGCGACTTAGCCCCCGAACAGGAGTTTTCTCTCCCTCAACAAGATCGCTTCGCTCTCCAAGATTCTTCGGAGTCACGGCAACTCTCGAACTGATCAATGTCTCCCAAACGAGTTTCCCAAATACCCGGTTCGATTTCCGAGGCGATTCGTAACGCGGGGAAGAAGCCAGCTGACTCGGAGAAACAATCTGCAAAGAAGAACTATGCTGAACGTGTTTCGAACGAAGTAGCTAAGTACTTGTCTTCACGACTTCGTCAGTTAGGGCTTTCGGGTTGTCTGCCAGACGAGAGGAGCGGGCGAGAGCGACAGTTCGCCGGCGGTATCGGTCCTAAGAAGGTCGACGTCAGTTATGCGACCGACGAAGACGGATTGGTGCTTGCCGTTTCAGTCAAGAGCATCTGCTTTCGCGACAAGAAAACCAACAATTTTCAGAAGAACCTAACAAACAGGCGCAGCGATCTTTTGTCGGAAGCGACAACGCTTCACCAGAGATTTCCGTATGCTGTGGTTGGGGGTTTCTTCCTGTTCGAGGAGGGAGCGGCGGAAGATCACACGGCAAGGCGCGTATCAACGTTCATTACGGCCCACGAGTATTTCCGGACGTTTAATGATCGCGGCGATCAAGCGAACGCTGTCCAGAAGTTCGAAGTCTTGGGAATCGCGCTTTATTCGCCGCGCGATCCCTTTGAAGTGCGATATTTCAACGTCGGCAAACCAGAAACCCCTGCCTCAATCGAGGACTTTCTATTACGCCTTCTCGAACGAGTTGCCGAAAGAAACCCAGAGCGATTCCGCTTTTCAGGAGGCAGAATCGCGCGACGTCAATCAGGACCCGCTATTGTTGCCTCTTCGAACGAAGAGGACGCTGACTAGCCCTGGCACGCTTCGCTGCTAGCTTCTCCGGATCTGCGCTCGGTCCTAGTACGCATCGTGGTGACGCAGCCAATAGCCTGCCGATTCGTTGCGGCCTTTGGGTGCGCGGTCTAGCCATTGGTACATGCCCCAGAGGCCGTCGAGGCCTCGCGCGTACGTGGAATCGGTGTGGTAGACGATGCCGTCCTCGAGGGTGAATGCGCTCATGCCGGGGCGCTCGCGTGCGTAGGTCGGAACGTCGGTGCCGGTCTGGGCGGCGCCCTTGCCCGGGCCGTCCGATTTCGTTGTGCGCGCGGGTGTTTTGGCTGCGTCGCCGGGGCGCTGGTAGTTGTACGGGATACCGCCGGCGCGCTGTTGCTCCTCGGTGACATGAACGCTGAAGTCGGCGTTGAAATCGCCACCGAACGATGACGCCCACGGGAACGTCCAGCCCATCCGCTGCTTGAACTGCTGCAGCTTCTTAAGCGGCGCGCGTGACACCGCCCAGAGCATCACGTCGTGATGCGCCAGGTGCGGGACGATGCCGTTGAAGCCGTCGGCGATCGATGAACAGGATGGGCACCCCGCCGCGTAGTCGGGTCCGAACATGAAGTGATAGACCAGGAGCTGCGAGCGTCCCTTGAAAAGGTCCGGGAGCGACGCCTTCCCGTCGTCGGTTTCGAAGCGATAGTCCTTCTCAAGTCGCACCCAGGGCAGTTCCCGACGGCGCCGCGCCAGTTCGTCGCTGCGCCGGGTGAGTTCCTTCTCGGCTTTGAGTAGGTCGATTCGCGCCGCAAGCCACTCTTCGCGTGTTCCGACTTTGTGCTTCGCCATCTTCATTCTCCTGTTTCATAAGAGCTTCGCATCAATGTAATCGATGCGAGGCATGCCGAGGCCGTCGTTATGCGATCTGTTGCGAGTACTCCCACCACCGGGATTCTTCCTGAGAGAAACGGCGAGGTTCCGGTCTGACAGGCGCCTCGTGGCAGGTAAGATCGTCCATCCCGAACGGAACGCTGAGGAGATGTCCTTCCGGTTGTGTTCGAAGAATAGTGGCATGAGATTCCTCGACTTCGCTCGGAATGACGTAGTGCGCGTGCTTTCCTGGCGTGATGCGCTGCCGCTCTTCGCGTAAGCCCGTTCAAAAGAAGTTTCGGAATGATACGACTTGCGACTCGTGATCATCACTTTTCAACGAATTCGCGCAGGCGGCCGAGGGCGGCATCCCATTGTGCTGCGATCTGATCCAGGTACCGCCGCGTCTCCGCGAGGCGGTTTGGGCGCAGCTCCCAGATGGATTCGCGGCCCGAGCGTGCGCCGCGCGCCAGTCCCGCTTCTTCCAGAGCATGGAGATGCTTGGTAATCGCCTGGCGCGACACGGCAGTGCCGTCGGTCAGCGCCATGATCGACAATGGCCCTTCGCGGCATAGCCGGTCCACGATTTTCAGCCGCGTCTCATCGCCGAGCGCCGCGAAAACCACCGCGGCTTCGGCGCGCCTTGCCGGCCCTGCCGCCGCTGCTCGTGCAGTCATCGACGACTCAGGCCTGCGGATTCGGCGCGAGGTACTTTTCGATCAGCGTCATCTGCATGGTCCATCCTTCGCCGTTGCGTTCGAATGCTTTTGCGCGTCGTTCGAGCGGTATGCGATCGAAGCCCGACTCGGTAACGGTCAGCATCGTGCCTTCCGGCGCATCTTCCAGCTCGAACATCACCAGCGTCATCGGTTCCCTGGAATAATCCACGCCCGGCTCGACCGCGTACGGATGCCATCGGTAGGAAAACAGGCGCATCGGCTCGATTCGGTCGATCGCAAACTCGAAGATTTTGCGTGCGTTAGCCTGCTGCCGGGCCGCGACTGCCTCATCGACCTTGGTACCCACCAGCTTCCCGTTGATGCTCTTGCCGGGAGCGAATGCGCCGTTGAACTCGACGCCGAACCAGGTCCCGAATTGACGGGCATCCGAAATCGCATTCCACACGCGCTCGCGCGGCGCGCGCAGGAGAATCTTCCTGATGATTCGATCGGTGGCTGAAGCCATACGCAACCTCCCAGTTGCATATATACAGCCCCGCGCGGCCATATGCAACCCGGCGGTTGCATGATTCCTGTGCCGCGCGCAAGCGCTTCCCGGCTCGGCCGTCCTCTCAAGTTCCGATTGGCGCCGGTCCGCCGTTGCCGGCATCGGAGAGCTTCCGCGTCGTGCGCAGTGCGCGCTCCGGGGAAGTGTTGCGGGGCGTGGCGTGGGCGCCGGAGAGCGACTTCGACCACCAGGGCAATCACCACTTCCAGAAATCGGTTGGCAAGCGGGAGGGAGGCTGACCTTCACTGGTCAGCCTCCTATTTTTCCATGTCAGGAGCTCGCCAGCGTCCACGAGCGGCCCGGTTGTCGTAACTCGCGCCGGCGTCCAGAATCATCGTGATAGCCCGCAACGCTCCCGAGGTTGTCGCGATGAATTTCGGGGAATTTCACTTCGGCTCAATCACGATCGACGGCGTGGTCCACGAAAACGACGTGATCATCGACCGCGGCAAAGTCAGCAAGCGCAAGAAAAAGCCCTCGCGGAAATTTCGCGATCAGTTCGGGCACACTCCCTTGTCGGTCGAGGAAGCCATACCGTGGAAATGCCGGCGTCTCGTCATCGGCACCGGCAACTATGCTTCGCTTCCCGTGATGGATGAGGTCAAGCGCGAAGCTCATCGCCGTGACGTGGAGCTGGCGATCATGCCGACCGCCGAAGCGATTGAAACGCTGGCGCACAAGTCGAAACGCACCAACGCCATTCTGCACGTCACCTGTTAGCCTGCGTAACGCGAGCCATCGACGCTAGAACGGTTCGAGATATTGGTCTTCTGCCGGGTTGTAGCCGATGCCGAGCAGTTCCGATCGCCGCCGGAGCGCGCTCGAGGCTTGCGATGCGATGAGGAGCGCGTTGCGTAGCCTCCGCGCGAGAGGAGACCGCCACGATGCGACGACGCCCATCAGGTGCGATGCGGTCTGGATGCTGGTGGCGAACTTGCGCCGCACGCCCTCGTATTCAGCGGCCGCGCGATCGAGCGGCGTGCCGTCCTTCGTCGCCTTGCCGAGAATTCGCATCAGCACGAGCGCATCGACCATCGAGGAGTTCGCGCCCTGGCCGAGATTGGGCGTCATCGCATGCGCCGCATCGCCGGCGACGAAAATCGGCGGCTTCGCCCATCGATCGAGCCTGACCTCGTGCAACTCGTCATAGCTGACGGCGTTCCAATCACTCACCTTGCGGAGAAGATCGAGTACCTCGGCGCCAAATGGAGTCCACGTGTCGATCCATGCATCGAGGCGATGGTCGCGAATCTCGTTCCACTGCCCGAGCGGAACGTTGCAGAAGATATAGGTGCGATCGCCGGGCAGCGGGCAGATTCCGAACCTGCGCCCGTCGTCGCCCCATAGCTCGCGGATAACAGTGTCAGCCGTCGGGCGATCGGAGATCGCGCGCAGGTAGGCTTCGTTGATCGCGGTCTTGCGCGCGGCGATTCCGGATGCGGTCCGCGTCGCGGAATTGATCCCGTCGCAGGCCACAACGATCGCGGCGCGCCAGGCCTGGCCGTTGGCGAATCGCAGCTCGACTTCCGATCCCTGGCGGTTCAGCGCCTCGAGGCGATGGCCCATGCGCACATCGATGCCGCGATCGCGCGCGGCTTCAAACAAATATTCGTGCAGGATGTAGCGCATGACGACGCCGCATCGATTCTGCGGCACCGGAAGCCCGGCGTAGTCGACATCGCCGACCGATCGCCCATCGGAGAGCAGCGCGCGGAGGCGTTGTGTCGCGCGAAGGTTGCCTTCGAAGCCTTCGAGCACGCCGAGCGCATTCAACACCCGCAGGCCATTGCTGTGAATCAGGATGCCGCCGCCGATGCGGCGGAAGTTCTCGGTCTGCTCGAAGACGATCGCATCGAGCCCGGCGCGTTGCGCCGCCAGTCCCGCGATGAGGCCGGCTGGCCCTCCACCAATGATTGCGATTTTCATGGGACAGCCAAGCGGACGTTTTAACCACAAAGGCACCAAGACACCAAGGCGGAGAGGAAAGGCGCTCCCACCTATCTCGCAACCACCCTCTCAACGTCATCCCGAGCGAAGCCGAGGGACCTTATCTGAACGCGGCGTGGGCCATGAAGGGTCCAGACTGAAGATGCTACTGAAGCGTCACGCCCCACGTCCGAATCCCGTACTCTCGAAGCCCTTTAGTCTGCTCGGGTAGCTGCAAACGAACCATCGGCTGAGGTCCCTCGGCTCCGCATCGGAATGCTGCGCTCGGGATGACGTGGTGGAGGCGAGGCGATCGTTTGTCCTATCAGGGCAAAAAGAAACCCGAGCAGGGCAGCCTGCTCGGGTTGTTGTGCGGAACGGTCCAGAACTACGCGGGCTTGGCGACTATCATCGTGTCCTTGCCCTTCTTGCGCGAGCTGCGGATGAAGTAGATCGCGCCGTAGAGGCCCCAGATGACGGAGATTGCCACCGCCATCAGGGGTTCCTTCACGCTGCCCAGTCCTTCGATGGGTCCGATGATGTAGAAGGCCATGCAGGCGAAGTTTGCAATCGCGCCGAACACGGGGATGACCATGTGCTTCATGCCGGAGAACTCGTGATGCTCGCGGAAGGCCACGATGCAAACCACGTTGGTCAGTCCGTAGAGCATGAAGGTGCCGAAGTTCGAGACCAGCGTCACGAGCTGCAGGCCGTTGGGCAGCGATGCGAGGGCGGCGTTGGAGCTCATCCCGATCGCGTACCAGAGGTTATGCGGCAGGGTTGCGATCGTCTTGTCATCGGGGGCCGCGCCGCCGGCGAAAAAGTACAGTGCGGCATAGGCGCCCAGCACGGCGGAGATGGTCGCCAGGGTCCAGATTGCGCGATGGGGAGTCAGGTTGGTGCCGTGGAGGATACCGAAATGTTCCGGCACTTCCTCATCGCGGCCCATCGCGTAAGTCACGCGCGCGCCGGTGTTGATGCAGCTCAGGGTGGTGCCGATGAGGGCGAGGAACACGGTGAAGGCCTCGACCAGCATGAAGGCCTGGCCGTGGCCGCCCAACAACGCGTTGCCGAGAATCACCATCATGTCGCCGATCGGAGCCGCGGAGCCCTTCGCATCCGCCAGGCTGTAGGCGCTGCTCAGGAAGTAGTTGGCGGCGAAGTACTCGATCAGGTAGCAGAACAGGCACTGGATGGTGAGCGACAGCAGCACGCCGCGCGGGATGTCCTTCTTGGGGTTCTGCGCTTCTTCGCCGAGGGCGGTGACCGATTCGAAACCCACCAGCAGCAGGATCGCGACCGTCGCCTGCAGCATCACGTAGTTGAAACTGTGGGGCAGTATCACCGACATCCCGGTTGGATGGGCCGGAGTATCGCCGGTGAATGAGTAAGCGAGCGTCTTGGTGGTTCCATCGAGCGCCAGTCCGGTCGAGCCGGCCGGGTGACTCATGCGATAGGAAATCGCGAGCGCGGAGAAAAAGAGCAGCGCGATGATCTGGATCGCGTTGATCGCGATATTGACGTTGGTCGATCCGCTCACGCCCTGGTGCGCGATGTACGCGACCGCGAACGAGAAGATGACGGCGATCAGCGCCATGAAGACGGGGCCCGGAATGCCGGCGTTCATCGTCGAGGGCGCGATCGTTCCCACGATGTAACCGACCATCACGCCCATCGTCGCGACCATCACGCCCGGGTAGACCCAGTAGTAGAGGTGCGAGGCCCACCCGATGATGAACTTCGCGATCCTGGCAAAGCGGAAATGCGCGCTGTGGTTGAGAAACGCCTGCTCCGCGAAGAGGTAGGAACTGCCCGCGCCCGGGAAAAGCTTGGCCAGCTCGGAGTACGAAATCGCCGTCGCATATGCGAGCACCAACGCGGCGAAGATTCCGGCCCACATCGCCATGCCCGACGGGTAGGCATACCCGGCTTGCACGACGAATGTGATCCATAAGAACGCGCCCGGCGCGATCAGCGCCATCGCGTTGACCGTGACGCCGGTGAGACCCAGCGTCGGGACCATTTTAGCTTCTGACTTCTCTGCCATGCCTTTCCTCCTCGGGTTTGGCCACTACTCCCCGTGTAGTTCCAGTGCGCTCAAACCGATGACTGTGCAGCGCTACTACTCAAGAAGGATGCCAGTAGAAGTCGTGATGGGAATTTGCTGCAATTTGCAATACGCGCGATCAAACAGGCGCAGAGGTGCTTGCCTGCTCGCCAGGCAAGCGCAGCCCGTTTGTCATTCATACGAAATTAGTTGGACATTGTTTCTCCATCTTTAGTTGGATATCCACTAGCTCGGAATGCCGATACACTGGTTGTTACTAGCGCACGTCGAATCTCCATCTTTAGATGGAGCATGATTGGCTCGATGGTGGGAAGATCAGGAGAGGTTCTCGGCGGGCTTGCAGTCTCACTCGGTCGGTGGGAATCTGCCTGCGGCACGACGGTCGAAGGAATCGAGGATGCTATGGCAGACGGAAGAATCGCAAACAAAATCGCTATCGTCACGGGCGGTGGCTCGGGTATCGGAAAGGCAACCGCGGAGCTGTTCGCGAAGGAAGGCGCCAAGGTCACGATCGGAGATCTGCCCAGGAGCCACGGCGAGGAGGTCGCGAAAGCAATCGGCGCCACTTTTGTCGCGACCGACGTCAGCGATCCCAAGGCGATCGAAAAACTGGTGCGCAGCACGACCGACAAACACGGCCGCCTCGACATCATGTTCAACAACGCGGGCATCGGAATCGTGTCGCCGTTTCTCGACACCACGCATGAGACCTACTCGAAGACTATCGGGATCGACCTCGATGGCGTGTACTGGGGGGTGAAAGCGGCGGGACAGGTGATGGTCGCGCAGAAGAGCGGCGCAATCGTCAACACCGCCAGCGTCGCGGGCATCCGCGGCAGCATGGGACTCTCGGCCTACAACGCCGCCAAGCACGGCGTCGTGGGAATCACGCGCGCGGCGGCGCTGGAGTTCGCGCATGCGGGCGTGCGCGTCAACTGCATCTGCCCCGGAATCATCGACACTCCGCTCGTAGCGGTAGCATTCGGAGCGACGGAAGAGATTCGCGAGACGATGCATCGGTTCCATCCGCTTGGCCGGATGGGCAAGCCGGAAGAAATCGCCAAGTGCGTCCTGTTTCTCGCATCTGACGATGCATCATTCGTCACCGGTCACGCGCTGGTGGTAGATGGCGGCGTATCCGCGGGCGTCGGCACGACCGAGGGCATCACGTCGCACTAGGTCACTAATCCTCGCCCTGACACGGCGAGGGTTTAGGACTCAGAAGAAATTGCTGAGATTGCGCGAGAGCAAGACCGTTTGCTCGAGGAAAATCTTGCGATCGGCGATCTGAAAGGATCCCTCGACGCGACGCAGCACGTCGCGGCGCGATCCGATCCACGAGGTCTCTTCGGAGTTGAGCCGCGTGCGATAGACATGGAAGTTCGACTCGACTTCCAGCGTGCGACCATCGTCCTTCACGATGCGGATATTGGTGATCAGGTGCCGGGTGCGCGATGGCGGGTCTTCCGCCCACGACCTGCCGGTCTTGAGTTTCGCGATCCTGCCCGCCAGCAGCATCCTGGTATCGTCGAAGAACGCCATCTCGCCCGGCCTGGTGAATTCCTTGTCGATCTCGCGCAGGGTCCGGGTGCGCCGGATCGGCATGAAGTAGTGCGCATCGTCGCTGAACAGCGCGAGCCACTCGTCGTAACGATGCGCATCGAGCAGCGCGGCCTCGTCGTAATAGAAGCGTTCGACCTCGTGATGCAACAGCATCGCGGCGATGCGCTCCTCGCGCGATTTCATTTCCTCGGCCATCGCTTCCTCAGATGGAGTCGCCCGGCGTGGTCGCTTTCCTGAGCTCGTCCCAGCCGAGCCCCTTCATCCACTGCGCCCACGAATGATAGGTCCAGAGCTGAGCGTGCTCGCTGGTGACTCCGTCGATGCGCGCCAGCCCGCCTTCCTTGATTATCTTCCCGCGGCCGAGACCCATGTTGAGCAGATGCTTCATCTTGCGGCTGGCGAGGCCGCGAGTCTGCGCGGTCGCCTGCGCCCAATTCTCGCCGTCATCCTGCTCCAGGACGCCGGCGGGTCCGAACACGCGGTTGGCCATCGAGATCATGAAATCGCGCATCTCGCGCGGCATGTTGCGATCGACGAAGGTGAACCACCAGATCTCGGTGTGGCCCGGATCGCGCGGGATGCGGAGCGAGATTTGGGGATTGGTGACGGTGACCCACGCGGTGGGAAAGATATTCGGATGGCCCGCCACCTTGATTCCGACCGGACCCAGCGCCGCCCTGGCCTCCGGCGTATCGCGCCATCCGGGAGCGAATTCGAAATAGCCGGAGGAGGAGGTGCTTGGGCCGCCGATCGCGTGCCCGTATTCGCCGAGCACCACGGTCGTCTCGAACCTGGTGCCGATGATCCCGCTGCCCGGAAGATCCAGGTTGGCGCCGCTCTGCATGTTGACGCCGTTCAGGTCGATCTTCTCCTCGGTACGCTCGGGACGCATCGAGGTGGACGGAAGCACATTGGGCTGGAACGCGGATGCGTGGGTGATCTGCGGATGGTACCAGTCGAACAGGTTGTCGACGGCGATCTTCCAGTTGCACTCGATCACGAATTTCTGGATGCCGGGGACGACCTCCATGTCGCCGCGCACCGCGACGCTGTCGAGGGCGAGCCGCCCGGTGGCGCCGAGAAATTCCTCCAGGGGCGGCGCGGAGGCATCGTGGGTTCCGAAGACAAATCCCTTGTAATTCGCAACCTGCGCGACTTGCGCGAGTCCATGACGGGATTTATCGAGCGCGCCATCGTAGAAGGTGTTCAACCCGGGTACGCCGTTGAGACGCCCGTCTATACCGTAGGACCATCCATGGTAGGTGCAGAGAAAGCTCCGGGCGTTGCCTTCCTCGGCGCGGCATACGGCGTTGCCGCGATGCGCACAAGTATTGAGCATCGCCTTGATCGAGCGATCCTTCTGCCGGACGACCAGCACGTTGTCCCGGCCCATCACGGCCTGGAAGAAGTCGCCCGGCTCGGGGATCTGGGATTCATGACAAAGAAACAGCCATGCGCGGCCGAAAATCCGCTCCATCTCGAGCTCAAAGATGGCGGGGTCGCTGTAGATGCGCCGATCGACTTCTCCGCGCTCGACTGAAACCAGGTCTTCGATCTCGGCACTAAGCTGGCTCATAGACTTCTTCCTCGGCGGACTGGCGGACCGTCGCGGCATCGGGCGCAGTAATGCAGCCGCGTTCGGTCAGGATTGAGTTGGTACTACAAATCGACGGTTATGAAAATCTCAAGTCGCCATCAGGGCGGCGTAGCGCCGGGTATGCGATCGAAAGCCAGAATTTCCTCGCACCAGCGCGCGACGCCGAAGAGCCGGCCCTCCTCGAGCACCGCACCCGCAAGCTGGATCGCTATCGGAAGCCCCGAGGGAGCGAGCGCGCACGGCAGCGAGAGGACAGGATGGCCGCTGACGCTCCAGGGGCGGTTGAAGGAGGGGTCGCCGGTGGATTCGATTCCGGCCGGCGCGGGCGCGGGAGTGGCGGGGGTGAGGATCGCATCGAAGCGCATCAGCAGGCGATCGATCTCATCGCGAAAGCGCCGTTGCACCTCGAGCGCGCGGACATACTCCCACGCGGGAAGGTTGAGGCTGCGCTCCAGAAAAGCGCGCAGCTTCGGCCCGTACAAATCTTTCTTCTCCGCGAAGCGCTCGCGATGAACACTCGCTGCCTCGGCGCCCATCTCGATCATCGCATTCGCCTCGACGAGAGAGAACGTCGATGGTGCTTCCACCGCCTCGATTACCGCGCCGGCCCCGGCGAGCTTGCCTACAACCTCTGCGACCGCCGTGCGTGTCTGCTCATCCGCGCGATCATCGAACGCTTTGGGCATGATCGCGATGCGCGGACGCGCGATCGGGCGCGAGGCGGCGGAGAGATAATCGCCCACCGCGACGGCCCGGCTTGCGGGATCGCGCGAGTCGCCTCCAGCCATCGCCTGGAGCATCAGAGCAGCATCCGCCGTCGAGCGCGCGAAAATCCCGACGTGGTCGAGGCTCGACGCCAACGGCAGCATCCCGTAGCGGCTGATTCGGCCGAAGGTCGGCTTCATCCCGACTATTCCGCAATACGAGGCCGGGCGGACGACCGAACCGATCGTTTGCGAGCCAATCGCCGCCTGGCACATTCGCGCCGCAACCGCGGCGGCCGAGCCGCTGCTGGAACCTCCCGGTGTATGGTCCACATTCCATGGATTGCGGGTAGCCGGTGCATCCGCGAAGGCGAACTCGGCGGTTGCGAGCTTGCCCAGGATAATCGCACCGGCGCGCTTCAGGCGCGCGACCGCTTCCGCATCGTAGTCGGGAACGAAACCCGCGAGCACTTTGGAACCGGCCTCGGTCTTGATCCCCTCCGTATAGAAGATGTCCTTGATTCCGACCGGCACTCCGTGAAGCGGTCCGCGAAGGCGCCCCGCGCGCGCCTCCCGGTCCAGCTCCGCGGCGGCGCGCATCGCGCCCTCGCGATCGACGGCAGCCCAGGCCTTGATCGCCCCATCGAAGCAATCGATTCGCGCCAGCGAAGCCTCGAGCAGCTCGATCGGCGAGAGCTTGCGCTGGCGGATCAGGCGAACCGCCTGGGTAAGCGTGAGCTCGTGGAGGTCAGGCATCGGGTCTGCTTGAGGGTAACTCTACCGGAGAATCGAACAATACAGGATCAGCCATGTGAGGACGGATTCAGCACCTTAAGTTATGGCGCAGACGGCCCTCGCTCATCTATTTTGTGAAGCTGAAACCACTGATGAAGAAACGAATCGATGGGCGAACCGCCAAGGGTCTACGCATTCGGGAGCAGTTCCGCGAGCAAATCCTGGCCGCCTATATAGATCTGATTCGCACCGGCATTCCGGCGCCAACCGTCGCGGAAATTGCAAAGCGGGGCCGCTTCTCGCTGCGCGTAGTGTTCAAGCATTTCCCCGATTTGCGCACGCTGCGGCTCGCGGCGTTCAGCCAGATCCAGCAGCGGAGCGGCGAATTCTTCTCGCGCGATATACCGCAGACCGGGTCCGCCGCGGAAAGACTGAAGCTCTTCATCGACAGGCATCTGCGCCGGCTCGAGTACCTGATGCCGATTCGTCGGACTGCTACGATGGTGGAGGGTGTCGACCCGGACGTGGCGCTGGCGCTGAGGCAAGGACGGGCCGCCGCGCTGGTTGAACTAAAGGAATACCTGGGCCCAACCCTTAAGGCGTTCTCCCCGGCTGAAAGACGGGAAGTGCTGACGCGACTGCACATGGTCTGCTCGTGGGAAGCGCTGGAGTTTCTCCGCAACCACTATCGATTGTCGCCCGCACGCGCGCGCGCCCTCATCTCGGGCGTGGCGCTTAGCGTTCTGGCCGACGCCGAGCGCCGCGCCAAGGGGGGCTAGCCCGGCGTCCGCCTGCGATATAACGTGCATTATAACTGCACGCTACTCTGCGCCGGTTTCACTCGCGGAACCCGTACTGCGCGCAATGGTGGTGGCCGCTGTGTGAGCAAGGATAGTCGGAAGTTACGCCGCCCCCCTCGCAGGGCGAAAGACCCGTTGAAGGGATATCAACCAGTCACTATGGGTTGCCGAACCACTTGTCGTAGATTTGCTGATAGCTGCCGTTTTCGCGCAACGTAAGGAGCGCGAGGTTGACTTTCCTCCGCAGGGGACTGTCCAACTCAAAACAGAACGCAATCGGCGAGACGTTGAATTCGGGACCGACGAGCTTGACCAGCCCTTTCCCTTCGTGTGCTGCGTAATACAGAAGTACGGGTGACGTGAAGACCACCGCATCGACTCTCTTGCTTTGCAGGGCCTGAAACATCTGGCTCGCTTGCGGGAACTCCGAGACCTGGGCGTTCTGCGCACGGAGATAATCGGCCGCAACCGTATTCGCGATGGTGGCCACCTGCTTCCCGGGCAGATCTGCAGGTCCGCTAATCGATCCTTGAATCTGCTGGACCGTCAAGGTCGTGGTCAATTGCGCGGTGTAGAACGCAACGAACACCACCCCGGCGAACATCCAGAAAATGGAAAACGTTCGTGCGAGCCATTGGTGCGGCATGGTTTCCGCCTGTGCGGTCAGGCACGAGATTGCCCAATAGATCGCCTCGAAAATGCCGGGTATGTAGCTCCGGGATTTGATGATGCCATCCTCACGACCCCGTTCGAACATCCAGACCAAATGCGCCGGGATCAGAACCAGCAGCAGTGCGATGCCGAGCCACAGCAGCGTCGTTTTCGAGAAGAGCAAGCCAAGCAGATCCCGGAGAGGGTTTGGTGCGGCGGTTTGCCCGGAATCGCGCACCATAATCTGCAAGCCCGCCTGCATGATGGGTACCGAAAAGTCGAACTCTTCGTCCCGCGCCGCGGTTATGATGGCCGGGGCAGCAACAACCTCGACTCGTTTTGAGCGCATCGCTTCGAAAATTGACGCGGCATCGGGCATGGTCACGTAGTTCGTTTTCACGTTCATCCGCGCCGCGATCGCGTTCCACAGATCGATGCTGAATCCGGTTAGTGCACCGTCCCGTTGCATAACAAACGGTGCACCAATGGCCACTGCGACGTTGAGTTCCTGTGGGCTGGCCGGGCTCTGCGCTTGTGCCGACAAAGGCACCGCGAACAGCAGGGCCAGGGTAAAGATGAAGGGCTCGACGAAGTCTGCCAGTGACCGGTTGAGGATCATTTGTTCACTTCCAGCGCTGGTTACCCGCCTTCGCGCGGAACACCCAACCCCTGGCGGTCTTCCACTGAAGCCTCCAGCTTTTCCTCCTCGTCGGCAAAGCTTCGGGCAATAGTGGCATTCAGCCGTTCACGATGATGTTCCAGCGCCGGGCGGCGTTCTTGCGGCAGGGCGGTGAGCAGATCGCTGATCAGCGCTCGCATGCGTCGCATGACCTGTACGCTGGTCGCGCCGCAGAAGCGTATTTCGTCGAATGCCAGGCGCAGAAAGTCATCCCAGGTCGGATGGGGCACGACCAGCCTGAGAATTCCTTCGCTGTCGTGCATCGCGCCAATCTCCAGGCGCCGACGCCCTAACCGCAGCAGGTGATCCTGGATCTGGTCGAGCGCCTGAACGGCGGTGGTGGGGTCGTTTATCGCGGGTGACAGCGCTTTAATCGCGATGTCGACGAGCAGTCGAAGGGCGTACTTCGGATCCTGGACGAAGGTGCGATCAGGGCCGGTTTCGAACGCTCGCTTCCAGACTTCGTCTTTCACCACCTGATTGCCACCAAAGACGCGCAGCAGGGGCATCCCCGTGACCAAGGTATCGCCGACCGACGCCAGCACTTCCACGCGGCCACCAGTCCGTACCGCCAGAGCCAGCAGTGCGGGCATGTCAACGGCCTGTAAGGCCTGCGGTCCTCCGGAATGCGCGACGGTCTGCGTGACAGGGAATTTCGTGAATTCATCGGCATGAGGAACGCTCGCCGGCGTCTCGAGTGACGGATACATCTGCCCGATGACCTGCCGGCCGAGATTGCCGGTGAAGGTAAGCATTCGGCCAATCTGCAACAACGCGAGGCGCTGAATTAGCGCGATGAACATGCCAACGCTCGCCAGCGTCAGGAGAATCACGACCCAGGTACTGAAAAATGGAACCCTGCCGGAACCGGCGCGATCGATCCAGGCCATATCGGCTATCGCGTAAAGGAAAGTTGCCGTGAACACTCCGATCGAATGCCAGATGACCGGGTCACGAGAGATCCATGAAACGAGCCGTGGCGAATAGGCCACGGCACTGAACTGCACCATCACGAAGGCCAGAGAGAAGACGATGCCGGTCAATGCGATCATGCCCGAGGTGATCGACGAAAGGATCGTCAACGCGACGGCGACACTTATAGATGATGTAACGGTGACAAATCTCTGCTCCAGCCGGGGCAGGATCATGCCCGCCGGGACGGCGGCTATCGCATAGCAGAGGGGTATGATCCATTCCGGCAGTGCTGCGTGTCGCTTTCTGGCAAACATCGGTTTCAGCTATGACCTCGATTCCTCAGTGACATACAACGATTCACTTCGCCATCGCGTCAGTCGGTTTGTCAGCGCACGCGAAGCGGCGTAAGGGAAGGCAATGAGTACCGGTCCCAGGACCAGGGCGGCTGCGGGGTGAACCATTCGGAAGATGATCAACTGCGAGGCTATATCCAGAAGGATGGCCACCGCCACGAGATTGCGCACTGAGGCCAGCGCACTGCGCACGAGTTTGGATCGTTGCTTACTTCGAAACAGCAGGCTCCACAGGAACGGAGGGGTGCCGGCTCTGGCGTCCTTCACGCCGTCGCGGGCACCCAGCCCAATCGCAGCGGTGGGCTGAAGGATGAATCGCAACCGTCCAGGCCCGTGCAGGCGAGCCAGCATGTCATCCAAGAAGCGATGCGACAGTACGTACAGTTCGCCGGTATGGATAAACTCCCAGACTGCGAACGGTATCGCCGCGATCAGCGCCGCAATTGCCAGTCCAGTAAGAACTGTGGCGCACGAGACCGTCACCTTTAGCCTGGGCGATCCGAAAAAAGACAGTTCCATCGTGAATGATCCAGACTCTATTGGCCCCAGTGATCCCCGAACTGGGGAAAGGCCAGTGTCATACCGAAGTTTATCGTCGTCTGAGGCGCAACCGGAGCATATTGGCGATAGAGCATCGAGCTTGGCAGTGTCACCAACGCAAAGGTTGGCCGAATCAACTGTGTGAATGGGAGCAGCGATTGTTCAGCGATTGTTCCGTTCCGATTCAACGAATCGGTCTCTTCGATCTTCTAGGATTCAACAATTACCTTGACGCGGTCCTCCCGAACCGCTTTGACGAAGGCACGGTAGTCGCGCTGATTCTGGTCGGCATACTCAACCGCGAACTCGCCTATCGCGTCATCAAAAAGGCCGCTTGATCCCATGTAGCCCGAAATCATGGCGGCATCGCCGGAGCGGGCATGCGCACGCGCCAGAGCCCATCCACAAATTCTCACGTATGCACGCAAGACGTCGAAATCCCAATCCTCGATGATCGCGCTCATCTTCATGTCGCGCAGTTGGCGCACATAGACGTCGCGCCCGTTGGCTGCCCGTGTCCAACCCAGGAATATGTCGCTTGCCGACTGCATCAAACGCTGACCGGCAACAACCCGCTCGCCGTGGTTCTCGTGGACGCTCTTCCCCACATAGGGCTCGAGCACGGAGGCCCTTGCTTCTTTGACCTGCAGGAAAAGCGGGTCGTCGTCAGCCGCCAGGAAGAGCCCGACGGCGCACAGAGTGCCGACGCTACCGACTCCGACGGCTTTGACCGCCAAGTCACAAAAGTGAAACCGGTCAAACAGAACACGGACATGCTCGGGCAATGACTCACGGTAGCCACTGATAGCTTCGTGGTACCCGGCTTTCATTCCCGGCGCCAGCTCCGGCGTTGGATGAAATATGAGTGGCGGGTTGTCCTTGATGCGGGGAATCGCGCCGTGATGCTCGACCAGCTTGGGAAAGTCGTGTTCAGGAACGGTTCGGGCGCGCGTCTTTTCAACACGTTCTTCGACGCGCTCGCGAATTTCCTCGCTTGGCGCTTGCCGGAGAACCCGGTCTACATCGATCCGGTCGTACCAGACTTCGAGCGCTCGCATCGATGCATAGTCAGCCATGTGCTCCCGGTAAGACCGTACCATCGCGATAGCTGCACGAGACGATTCGCTCTCCGACAACCTTAAGAATTTACCTGCGATGACCACGCTGGCGGCCAAACGTTTCAGATCCCATTCCCACGGACCGGGAAGCGTCTCGTCAAAGTCGTTGATGTCGAAAATTACGTTGCGCTCGGGCGTCGCAAAAGCACCGAAGTTCATCAGGTGAGCATCACCGCACGCCTGCACCTTGAGTCCCGTGCGCGGCGTATGGGCCAGGTCAGCGGCCATGAGCGCGGCGGAACCGCGAAAGAATGCGAAGGGCGACTGCACCATCCGTCCGTGCCGAATCGGCACAAGTTCCGGGAGCCTTCCTTCATTAGACTCGAGCAGCAGCTCTACCGGGTTGCGGCGGTCCTTGGGCGGTTTCCATCCTCCATGCGCTTCGCGTGGCACCTCTTCGCGTAAGGCCTTGCCGTCAGCCCGGCGCTCCGGCGCGGTGCGGTACTGGTCAACGGCAGAAGAATGCGACGAGATCTCGCTCGTCTTCTTTGAGATCGGCTTTTGGGCAGTGCGTTCTACAAGACGCATATCCGGTTTCTCGGATACTTCCATTTGTGACGTCCTCGTAAGAGGGCCTAGAGCACTAAACATGCCGGATTTATTGACTTTTGGAAGGGAAATTTTCGCGTGAATTTGCTCCAGAGGGAAACATCATCCGCTTTTAAAGTTGGTTCCAATGGAGGCATCTTCGTCCCTTAGAAGGGGGACGTGATGTCGGATAGGAATGGCGTTTGGCGAGCGCTTTGGAGAGAGATTGCCGCCAAAGCGTGACGTGGCCCAGGATATCGGCCTTCTCCGATGCTGTTCGAGACTCGCAAGGAGCTTGATTTGATTGGTGGTGCGGAACGCGCAGTGGAGATAGTGGCCGGTGCCCCTACGAGCCAATAGTCAGGTGGCGATTTCCTGCAATCGCATCGGTGTGATCTCGGACACGCACGGGTTGATTCGGCCGGAGGCTGTACAAGCTCTCCGCGACTCGGACCTGATCATCCATTGTGGCGACATCGGTGATCCCTCCGTCTTGAAGGCGCTTCGAGCTATCGCACCGGTCCGGGCGATCCGCGGCAACAATGACCACGGTGCGTGGGCCGACCGTCTTCCTGAACATGACCTCGTCAAGATTGGGTCTCGGTCGATATACGTACTTCACAATCTTGCTGAACTCGAACTGGATCTGGAAGCCAACGGTGTGACCGCAGTGCTCAGCGGACATTCGCATAAGCCCGTCATCGAAAGAAAAGGTGGGATACTTTTTCTAAACCCGGGCAGCGCGGGACCGCGACGGTTCAAGCTGCCGGTGACGGTGGCGACGCTCGCGCTGCGGTCCGGGCATTGGGCGGCCAGGATCGTGCAGCTGCTCTGAGCCAATCTCAGGGACAACAACCCGACCAGCGGTGGCCAAGCTGAAGGCGTAATTGTAGAGCGATATTCCTAGTTCCGGCTTTTGTTTTCCTTTCTCGACTTCGGAATGAACTGTGATTGTTCGAGACGATAGAGCTTACTCATAGTCACTCACGCAGCCGAGGACCGCGTATCGCGTTCATCGCATCGTCGACCATGTCGAAAACCCGGAAGAGCGTGATCCAATCGCGAACCGGCGGCGGCGATGCCGCGCAGCATCCCCGCGAAAAGCAGCTGGTGCAGCGGAAAGGACAGGTACCAGTAGAGAAGTCCGAACAGCCCTTTGGGGTCAAATATCGCGGTCTGTCTGAGGGTCGATCCTTTCACGTTTGGTTCGACTTCGAAGTCAAGCCAAGCGCGGCCCGGCAGCTTCATTTCGGCCACGAGGGTCAGCTTGCGATCCGGTTCGAACGCCGAGACCCGCCAAAAATCGATCTGGTCGCCGATCTCGATGCTTTCCTCGTCGGACCGTCCCCGTCGCATTCCCGCGCCTCCAAGTACCCGGTCAGCGAGCGCGCGCAGCTCCCACAACCAGCGGCCGTAGTACCAACCGACCGAGCCGCCGATGTGTTGTATCGGCGCGAACGCCATCGCCGGTGGCCCGTCCACGTGTGTTGTCCGTGAGACAATTAAACGGTTACCGATACGGACGCCGCCCCAGGGAGAGGTGGACCGCGTCGCCGACAGCGCATCGGACCAGCGAGTTACCGCAAATTCGAGATCTTCGGCGCGCAGCGCATCGACAATCGCTTTTCGGATTCCAACCGGACGTATCGCGAAGAATCGCAGCGCGAGGTCGTCAGAGACGACGGTCGGGTGGCGAACGCCCTCGATCAGCTCCCGGCCCACCCGAGCTTGCAGGGGTGTCACCAATCTCAGCCACCAACTGGAGAGCCGTGGCGTCAGTACCGGCACGCGGATCATCGCCCGCCTAAGTCCACGCTGGCGGGCGTACTCGCGGAGGATGCCGCCGTAAGAAACCCGCTCCGCGCCGCCAATTTCGAAGACGCAATTGCCCGGGGTCTCAAGTGCGAGCGCGGCCACCAGGTAGCGGATAACGTCGTCGATCGCTATCGGCTGCGCCTCAATCGTCACCCAGCGCGGCGTGATCATTACAGGCAAGCGCTCCGCAAGCGCGCGAACCATTTCGAACGACAGGCTGCCGGCTCCGATAATCGCCGACGCGCGAAATTCGATCACCTGCGCTCCGGAGGCGCGCAACAGTTCTCCCACCTCAAGACGGCTCCGCAGGTGCGGTGAGAGTGCAGCGTTTGGGTTCCCGAGGCCGCCCAGATAAATGATTCGCTTAACTCCCTCGGCACGCGCAGCCTCTGCAAAATTGCGCGCGGCTTCGCGGTCGGTTTGCTCAAAAGACCGCTCCGAGTTCATTGAATGAACCAAATAGTAAGCGGTATGGACGCCACGCATCGCGGCGGCGAGGCTCTCGCTGTCCAGTACGTCCGCGCTCACCACCGTGGTTCGCGCCCCCGAGGTGTGCATCGACTCGGGGCGGCGGGCTGCGCAGCGTACACGATCTCCCGCCGCCTCGAGCGCTTTCAGCAGATGGCCGCCGACGTAGCCGCTCGCACCGGTGAGAAGAATGAGATTCCCGGAGGCATCCGGGAACCCATTCCTTATCTGCCGTTGAATCGACATTCGTATTCTCTCCGCGCGGCTGGCTCGTTTCGGCGACTACTCCGCTATTCGCTGCGGACCGTGCCCCGCAGCGCCACCAACTGGTAAAGACCTGAGAGTCCGACCAATCCATAGACCAGCGAACTGAGCATCGACGTCTGCCCGAAGCTCATCCCGAGCAGCGCGGCTACCAGGTCGAAGTGCGCGAGTGCGACCAGGCCCCAATTCAGAGCGCCCACAATCACGAGCACTGCGGCAATCACCTTCAAACCTTTCATCGTCTTAACGGCTCCTTTTCCTTATTCGCGGTCGGCCTGCCCTCTTGCTTTAGTGCACGTCCGCCGCGTATCTATGACCATAATGAAAATGGATTTAATTTAGAAGAAAATATATGCCCTTAAGGAAAAGTCGTTTAATTATGAAGACCAAAAACTCGCTTTTCTTTCATTTTGCTCAAACGGGTTTAAACGAATGCTCTCAGACACACTGACCGAGGGGCTCGAGAAATACGCGATCGGCGAGAAGCTCCGACGACTCAGGCTCAAAAAGAAAATGGGTCTTGTGGAACTGGGCCGCCATACGGGGCTGTCGGCCGCGATGCTGTCCAAGATCGAGCGCGGCAGGCTCTTTCCCACGTTGCCGACCTTGCTCAGAATCGCGATGGTCTTCAACGTTGGCCTCGAGCACTTCTTTATCGATGGCCGTCACGTCGCCGCGCTAGCGCGCAAAGAGGACCGGCTGGTGTTCGAGGAGAAGTTCGGCGGGCAGGAGGTCGCTTACCGCTTTGAATGCCTGGACTTCAACGCCGGGGATCGCAGGCTCAATGCGTTCTATGCCGAGTTTCCAAAGACTGCGCAGGGAGGCGTTCGTACCCACGAGCACGATGGGGTCGAATTCATCTACCTGCTGTCCGGCAGTCTTATCGTCAGAATCGGTGAGGAGGAGCACAAGCTGCGCAAGGAGGATGCGATCTATTTTGATTCAAGCGTAGCCCATAGTTATCGAGCGTCCGGGAACGCGCCCTGCTCGGCTGTGGTCGTAACGCTGGCACCGTAAGATAGCCTGTTTGGCCTCGGAATTTCTCTCGGATAGCTCTGAGAAATCCGTTTGACTCTTGCGATCAGCTGATTCTACGCGATCCGTCTCGCCGGCATGTGCCGGCCCGACTGATGGAGTGTAAGTTGGTTCGCCGAGCCGACAGCATCTACTTCGAATGTGATTTGGGCATCAGTAACTTTCAAGAAGTAGTCTCTCTCGCTTTCCGCGAATAACTCTAATTTCGACTGCCCAGTAGCTTGGACATACAGGCGATCGCCTTCACGCGTGATAGTCAGAATGAAATTCGGGGGCAACTCATACCGGCCCGCGAATCTATCGAAGAGACTCGGATCGACCGGGACTTCCTTCCGCTTTTCGAAATTCTCGTGTTTCATCGACCGAAACGAGCACCATTTCATGGGCTTCGGGGCAGGCTCGCTGAGGCCTTCCTTCTCCCATTTGGATGTTTGCTCCTCAAGCTGCTCGAATTGTTTGTCGACGGAGAGCGAATTAGCCGCAAGCGTTTCAGCGGCGACAAAGATAGGCGCGTCAGCGTATAGTGCCAGCGCGATCGCGTCGCTGGGGCGCGCATCCACTTCGTGGACTGCGCCGTTCGCTCGAATCCATATTGTCGCAAAATAAGTGCTCTCGCGAAGCGCCGTCACCGCGACCTTCTCGACTTGAACACCACCCGTTCTCAACAAGTTGGCCATCAGGTCAAAGGTCATGGGTCGGGGCGTCTCTATGTGCTCCAGTTGCATCGCGATAAGGTCACCTTCAATCGGACCCACCCAGATCGGTAGAACGCGGTCGCCTGACACTTCTTTTAAAAGCAGCACCCTGAAGATACCGAGCTTGTAGTAGTCCTTGACCGAAACCGGCCACTCGGCGTGTTCGCCCTTGGGTGCCTGCACTGCGATGTCGTGAACGTGTACCTCGATCATGCTTGGTCCTCCGTCAAACTCTTCGTGTCGTGCTCCTTCGATCTCGGCCAACAATGCCTGCCGTAGTGCGGCCCGCGCGCGATGAAGACGCGCCTTGATCGTTCCCGCCGGAGTCCCGATAAGAATCGCGATCTCACTGATTGTCAGGCCCCGAACATAGTGGAGAGCGACCATCTCCCGCTGTTCATCCGGCAGCGCCTGAATCGCGGCACGCAACATCTGGTGGATCTCTTTGGTCTCGTAAATGACCTCAGGGGATGGTTCGTGATCTTCGAGTGCAAATGCAGGAACGACTTCACCGCCAACAAGGTCATGGACATATCCTTCCCGGAGCAACCGCAGCCGATAACGGCACAGGTTCGCCGTAATTCCCAAAAGCCAAGAACGAAACCGTTCCCAGTCCCGAAGTTTGTGCAAGCTCAGGAAGGCGGCGAGGAAAGCTTCCTGAACGACATCCTCTGCGTCGAGTCGACGGAGCAATCGCATAGCAAAGGCCAAGGTTTCGGAGCGGTAACGGTCGATAAGATAGCTAAAGGCGGCTTTCTCACCCGCCAACACCTTTCGCACGATCTCGCTGTCATCCGCGATGCTCACGTCCCTACTTACATAGTGGCATCCAGGGTGAAAAAGGTTGCATGCCAGAGTTCGGCCCAAATGTTCCGTGTTTCGAGCGAGACCAGGATTCGAATTTGGCGCCCGGGATCGTGCAGCTGCTCCGAACCAAAGCAGCAAGAGAACCGTGATTAAACTGATGTTTTGATTGGTGGAGCTGACGCGGATCGAACGCGCGACCTCCTGAATGCCATTCAGGCGCTCTCCCAAACTGAGCTACAGCCCCACCGCGTTCGAGGAGACTTTTCAGCTAATCCGAACCGCCCCGTGGAGTCAATCTGACCTCGGCTAACTCCCCGATTTCCGCGGAGCTACTGAGGCAATGGCGGGAGACGCACTTCAATCGATCGCGCCAGCGCAAACAGCGCGTCGATCCGCTCGAGGACCGCGGCATTCGCCGTCTCGGAAGAATCGCGCAACTTTTCCAGCGCTGCCTGCATTTGCGCGACTTCACGCCGCAGGATCGCGCACTCCTGCATCAGGATTTCAATTTGGTCGCGCATATGAACCACCTTGGGAGAACACGAGGGTTCAGGTGACTATCACCCGCACCTCCAGCAGCAGGTTCCCTATCCCAGCCTGGCGAAGATCGACTTCCAATACCGCCCCATCGCGAACGCCGGGCGGAATCGCAAGAACCACCTCACGCTCGATTTCGACAACTCCCCGTCCGTAGCAACCCGGACAGAGTCCCCACCACTCTCCCGTGCCGTCGCAGGTTTGGCAGCTGATGTACGAGGGCAGGATGAACGGTACGCGGCATCCGAAGCGCGCTTCATCGGCATCCAGTATCGCCTCCACTCCGAGGCGCCGCAGCGGACCGCCGCTCTTCTGCCGATATCCGAAGAAATTCCGACTGATCTGGTCGAGCACCTCTTCTATCGATGGCCGAATGGTCAGGAAGTCATCAACCATCGTCATCGGCGACTGCGCCAGAAGAGGCTCGGCGGACGAGGGCCGGCGCGGACTGGAGATCTCTATATCGTAGCTGCGGCGCCGGGCCGGATCGCTCAAGACCTCGTAGGCTTCGTGGGCTTCGCGGAAGCGTTCGGGATCGGGACGCGCCCCCACGTCAGGATGCGCGCCGAACGCGATCCGCCGGTATGCCCGCTTGATCTCACCCGGCGCCGCTTGAGTTGTTACACCCAGGATTCGGTACAAGTCTCGCTTGGGCATGGTCTCTCCCCCGCGATAAGGCTTTCCGAGTTCCCGTCTCAGGCACTTTGAACTTCAATCTGCCGCGGCTTCGCTTTTTCCTTCTTGGGCAGTTCCAGCTCCAGGACGCCATTCTTTAGCGTGGCGCGAATCCTGGACTCGTCGATGTTCTCGTTGAGCGCAAACTCGCGATAGTAGTTGCCGACGTTGTACTCGGTGTACATCGGGCGCAGCCCTGTATACATGTCGGTCGCAACCTGGCCGACAATGGTCAGCACGCCATCCTTGAGCGTGACATTGACATCTTTCTCCTTGACGCCGGGCATATCCGCCCAAAGCTTCAGCGACCCCTCGAATTCGTAGATGTTCACGTCCGGCACGTAGTAGCGCCCGGGGCGGGTCTGCTCCTGCGACTTGGCAAGCTGCTGCTTTTCCTTGGTGGCGATTTCCCTGGTCTCGATGTCTGCCATGATCCTTTCCACCTCCTTTACGCGGACTGCACCGCGATCTGTCGCGGCCTGGACTGCTCGCTGCGCGGCACCTTGATGACCAACAGCCCGGCTTCGTAGCGAGCCTCGGCCTTGTTCGCCTCGTATTCTTCGGGCAGTTGGATCGTGCGAGAAAACTTGCCTTCGCTTACCTCGCGGCGATGGTACCCCAAGCCTTTGTCTTCGCTCTCGAAACGCCGTTCGCCGCCAAGCGAGAGGGCATGTCCGGTCCCGGTCACGGTAAGCTTTGCCGGATCGAGTCCCGGCGCCTCCGCAACAATCAACGCACCTTCCGGCGAATCGAAAATGTTTACCGGCGGGTAGGCCCCGAAGCCCGATGGCCCCATCGCGAACGCGGGATTGCGCATGAACCGCTCGAGCTCCTCCTGCAAGCCGAGCAAGGCGCCAATCGAATCGAGGCCAGCATCAAATCTTACCAGCGCCATAAAAGGCACCTCCTGGATTGTTGGATAGAGCCGCATCGGAGAAGGAACGTCCGGACTTTCGCCTTCGGGCATAGGTCCTGGAGCTCCCGCTTTCCCGCACGGCCCCTTCAATTTTCTGGATAAGCATCGACCCGTAGACGCGCAAGGGGGCTACCGTCTCGTTTATGCGAAATCTTTGTATTCCGCCTATTTCTGATCTCCTTCTGAACTGCGCTAGACCTTCGGCTGAAGGAGACTCGACATGAAGACTTTCGATCACATCATCTATGAATCCCCGGCGGAGCACGTTGCGCGGATCGTGCTGAACCGGCCGTCGACGCGGAATTCCCAGGACACGCACTTTCTCTACGAACTCAACGACGCGTTCGATCTCGCGGCGCAGGACGACAACATCAAGGTGATCATCCTCGCCGCCAACGGTCCGCATTTTTCATCGGGGCACGACCTGCGCGAGCGCAACGGCGCCGAAGCGCTGCGCAATCACAAGACCGTGGGCACCTGGTGCGGATGGTCGTGCGCGGGCGCGGAAGCGCAGATGTCACGGGAGAAGGAATTGTACATCGGGCTCAGCGAGCGATGGCGCAACCTCCCGAAACCCACCATCGCGGCCGTGCAGGGTCGATGCATCATGGGCGGCCTGATGCTCATCTGGCCCTGCGACATCATCATCGCGAGCGAGGATGCGCAGTTCGTCGATCACGCGGTCAGCTTCGGCGTCGGCGGCGTCGAGTACTTCGCGCATCCGTGGGAGATGGGCGCGCGCAAGGCCAAGGAGTTTCTGTTCACCGGAGAGTGGATGACCGCGGCGGAAGCGCACCGGCTGGGGATGGTGAACCACGTCGTGCCGCTCGAGCATCTGCAGGAAGCGGCGCTCACGATGGCGAAGAAGATCGCGACCAAGCCGTTGTTCGCGCTCAAGCTCGCCAAGGAGTCGGTCAACGCGATGGAAGATGTGCAGGGGCGGACCAACGCGATGCAGACCTCGTTCGCGCTTCATCAGCTCGCGCATACGCACAACCTGAAGGTGTTCAACATGCTGATGGACCCGAGCGGTCTGCCGCCCGAGACCGCCAGAACAATCGGGCTGACTACAGAGAAGAAGGCATAGCAGCCCTCCATCCCGTCATCCTGAGCGAAGCGCAGGATCTCAACTGGAGTATCGAGAGGCCGCTATCGACGCAGAGCGTCGGCGGGTCTTCACCTGGCCACCACGATTCTTCGCCGTTGGCTCACAATAACGGAGGAGCTACCGCAGACGCTCGCGCAGCGCTGCCGTGAGCGTGTCGGCCACGAGCCGTACGCGCGGCACGCGGCGGACGTCGCGATGGTAGACCAGGTAGACAGGGACCTGCGGCAACTCCGCCTCGATCTCCAGCCGCACCAGTCCGGGTGGAGTCTCCTGCGGCACTATCGCGAGGACCGCGATCCCCTGCCCCTGCAGCGTCGCCTCGAGGATGGCCTGGTAGGAGTTCGATCGCAGCACGAAATTCTTCGCGCCCCGGCTCTCCAGCCATCTCTTCGCCGGCATCTGCGTGCCCGGCCCTTCCCATCCGATGACGTCGTGCCGCAGCAGATCGGTCGGCTTGATTCTCGCCGTATGCAGCCGCCGTTCGACGTAGCCCTGACTCGCATAGAGATGGCATCGCACGTTGCCGAGCAGGCGCTGGACCAGCGTGGAGGACTGCGAGCGGCCGCTGCGAAGGGCGATATCCGCCTCTCGCCGCGCGAGATCAACGCGGCGCGTCTCCGACAGGATTTCCAGGCGCAGTCCCGGATGCGAGCGACGCAGCTCGCACAAGGGTTGCGTCACCTGGCGCGCGAAGGTCTCGACCAGAGAGATCCGCACGGTTCCTGCGAAAGGATCGCGCGCCTCTTCCCGGCGCAGCGCCTGCAGTCCCAGTTCGAGCTGCTCCGCCAGCGCGACCAGCGGGAGCGCATCGGGTTCGAGCAGCGTCCCCTCGTTGGTGCGCCGCGCCAGCGGGCGTCCGAGCGCGGTCTCGAGCGCCTCGATCCGGCGGGCCGCCGTGGAGGTGGACATGCCAATGGCCCGGCCCGCGCCGAGCAGGCTGCCCCTGCGATTCAGTTCGAGCAGGACGCGCAGGTCGTCCCACGTGGGCGCCTCGTGGGTCATGCTTTCCATAGATAGAAAACAGATTACCATCGATATGCGTTGACGAACAACGGCTGCGCGGCCAAATTGGAAGGGACGATCGCGAAGGAGGATGTCGATGGCGACGCAGGACGACAAGGTACGCGAACAAACTCTCGGGATGGCGCGGTCCTACATGGTGCTGCTGAAGGACCGGCGCTTCGATGAATGGATCGAACTGTGGGCGGACGATGGGACCTGCGAGTTTCCCTATGCCCCGGAAGGGCGGCGACTGCTGGAGGGCAAGCAAGCGATCTACGCCTACATGACGTCGTACCCGGACGTGATGGCGATCGATTCGGTCGCGGAGATGGGGGTGCATCCGATGCTGAATCCCGAGATCGCTGCGGTGGAGCTGGCGATCAATGGGCGGGCGCTCGCGACCGGCCGTCCGTATAACCAGCGCTACGTGATCTTTATCGAGGCACGGGGCGGCAAGATCTGGCGGTACCGCGAGTACTGGAATTCGCTGGTCGCGATCGAAGCATTCGGCGGAGTCGACCCGTGGGAGTCAAAGGCGGAAGGCGCGAAACCATGAGGATCCTGGTCACGGGCGGGACCGGAAAGACAGGCGCACGGCTCGCCGCACGGCTGCGAGAGAATGGTTTCGCGTCCAGGGTGGCGGCACGCAGCGCAGCCGCGGCGGATGGTTCTTGTCCTTTCGATTGGACCCGGGCGGCCTCCTGGCATCACGCACTTGAAGACGTCTCGGCGATCTACCTCGTCGCGCCGGCGATCGAGGGAGACCCGGCCGGGATAATGATCGACTTTGTTCGCCTGGCCCTCGAGCGTGGCGTGCGGCGTTTCGTCCTCCTCAGCGCATCGCTGTTGCCGGCGGGCGGACCCGCGATGGGCCAGGTTCATCGCTGGCTCCAGCAGAACGCTCCCGAATGGATCGTGCTGCGGCCGAGCTGGTTCATGGAGAATTTCTCGGAGGGACAGCACGTCACGACAATTCGGCAGGAGAACCGAATCTACTCGGCGACCGAGGACGGACGCGTACCGTTTGTGAGCGCTGACGACATTGCGGCGACCGCGATGACCGCGTTGACCTGCAAGACCCCGCTGAACCGCGACTTCATCCTGAGCGGGGGCGAGTTGCTCACCTATGACCAAGTCGCCAATCGAATCGGCGATGCGACCGGACGCGCCATCGTTCATCATCAGTTGAGCCCGGATCAGTTGGCGGTCCGGTATCGATCATTGGGGCTCGGTTCCGACCATGCGCAGATGCTTGCCGCGATGGATGTGGCAATCGCCGCAGGCGCGGAGGATCGGATTACCACCTGCATCGAGGACCTGACCGGCCAGGGTCCGACAAGCTTCGACACCTTCGTCCGCAGCAATCTGTCGAAGTGGTCAACCTAGCGCGGGTTGGCCCGAATTCGTGAAGTCTGGTTGGATTTCCGCTCCTCGCGAGACCGCGAGCTTCGACAATGCGGCGTCAAGGCGCTCGAGCAGTAAGGGTAGCCGGCGATAGGACTCGAGCTGTGCGGCGAGGTCGCCGTGGTCAAACAAAGCCGAGGTCAGGATGGTGAACTCATCCGCTGACCGGTACGGCGGCAAAACACCAAGCTCAGATGTTTGGATCGATCCCAGTATCTCGACTCTCGATTCGAGCGCATCGCAGTATTCTCTTTCCCGCGTTGAGCAGAACTGGACCACATCGCGCGGCAGCGCAGCCTGTGCGCCGGAAAGCCGCGCCCGCGCGATAAGCTGGAATCGATACGCGATTCGGATCACGGTGGCAGCCGCATCGAAGGCGCTCGCTGAAATTTCCCGGCCGGTTTGCCCTTCCAGTTTCGCCTGATCCGCGAGGTTCAGGACTTCGAGCAGGTTTGCGCTCAGGCGCTGCTCAATCGCAGCGATTCGTCCCTGCGTAATCGTTCCATCAGCGACTTCTCTTCCCAAGGCGAGCGCGGTTTTCATCAGCTTCGCGAGGCTGTCGATCAGTTTGTCGCGGGCGTATTCCGGCCACAAAAGCAGGAACACGAACCCCGTCGTGACGACCCCCAACACGATTCCCCAGAAGCGCCATAGGGGCCGATAGACGTCGCTCGTGGGTCCCATCCCGACATAGCAGATGAGAAAGGTGACACCGGCCTGGATGCCGACGTAGTTCAGCCATTCGTCGCTCTGCGCCACGTACGCCGCGAACAGCGACACCAGGAAAATCGCGGCCACGTATGGTGGCAGCGAGTCAAAATGTTGTGACACGAGAATCATCGCGCCGAGCGCCGCGATCCCGCCCACGATGCATCCGCCGAGCCGCAGGAAGGTTTTGCGCACCACGGCGCCGTACTGATTTGGTTGGCCCGCGACCGCGATGCTCCACAGGATGGTCTGAAGGTCGGCGCGTTGCGTGGTTAGTCCCACCAGCAGACCCAGCACTATGGTGGCTGCCAGTTTCATGCTGAACCGAAATCGATCCGGATCGATCGAATGGTGCGGCGCGCCGAAATCCTCGGTCGCGGGCTGAGTCGCCGTCATGGTACAAACCGGCGCCGGCTCAAGCATATTCTCGATTACACTGAGGGCATCCAGAAATCCGGCGAGGTTCGATGCTCCAGGAACAGGGTGCTCTCCCGCGTAGCGCAGGTCCGGACCCGGAGGTGCGGGCGCGGCCGGATCCGGGAGCCCGGCGAGCAGTTCCCCGCTACGTCTCGCCAGGGCCGCGTCGATGTCCTCCAGCGCGCTTTCGAGTCGTTTTCCTTGTCGTTCCCTGAGTTCGATCGGCAGCGGCTCATCCGCAAGCACCGCAAGGCGTTCGACCTCGAGGAAGACTCGTTCGGAAGTCGTCACGCCATTCAGCAAGAGCGCGAACCGTGGCGGCGTCGTGCGTCCCTCGATTGATTTGAGCAGCGCAAGATGCGGCGCCAGGCGCGACGCGATTTGAGTAGCCGGTAACGGCGCTGCGGCAGGATCGAGATAGTGCCGCCCAACTACTGCAAGGCGTCTCCGGGAGCGTTCGAGATCGAGTGCAACTGACTCGAGCAATTTTGGCTCGGCGGGAGACGGCCAAATCCAGCTATCGATCGCCACCATCACCAGGGTCGCAGCCAGTATCCCATCGAAGGTGTAGGTCGATCCCCACCCAATCTGGCCCGGCTCGAAAATTCCAACGTACACGGTGGAGATCGTCCCAATCGCCACCAGCGCGAGGATGAGAAACAGCCTGGTGTTGGAGAGCAGGTAGGCAATCGCAGCGAAGACGATGAACAGGAAGGCCATGATGAGACCGGGGTAATCGAGCAACTTACCGGTTATCGGAACGACCGCCGCCTGCATCGCCGCCGCCGCGACGATAGTCAGGCCGCCTTCAAACAGGCCGAAAGAAATTCCGGGCTGACCGAGTCGAAAGGCGAAGAGCGGGCCGAACGGTCCCAATATCTGCAGGATGGCCCCAATTCCGGCCGTGAGGGTCGCCTTGAGGGCGGTTCGCGTAGCTTCGATGAAGCGTCTGTGAGTGGGAGCCAACTCCCTGGTCAGGAACCCGACCAGCGACACGGCGCTATTTGCCTCTTACGGTTACGACCGCGGTTTGGCCCATCCGATACGGATGATTGGTGTCAGAAGGCTTGAGAAGTATTCTGACCGGAAAGCGCTGATTGAGTCGCACCCAGTTCAGGGTCTCCTCGACATTTGGCAAACCAGCGATAGTTGCACTATTCGCTTGCAACACTCCCCATCCGATTCCTTGGACCTCTCCCTGGAAGTCCTGGCCCGGGTAGCTCAGCAACGAGACATCGGCGTGCATTCCCGGCCGGATACGATCGAGCAGGTCCTCCCGGAAATAGGCGAGCACGTACCAGTTGCGATCGTCGACGAGGATGAGGATGGGCTGCCCTATGTTTGCGTACTGCCCCTCGGAGATGTTCAGGTTGGTCACGAAGCCATCGAAGGGCGCCTTCACGAAGCAGTAGTTGTAGTTAAGCTGCGCTTCGTCGACCGCTTCCTGCGCGGCCCTGATTCGTTGATTGACATCGCCCGACACTCCCAACGCATCCTCTGCCTTCTGAAGGTCTGAGCTCGCCGCGGCAACGCCCGCCTGCGCCGCCTTGAGCTTGTTGCGCACCTCGACCACTTCGTTCTCAGTCACAAAATCGCGATCGCGCAACGGCACGATGCGGTCGAGATACTGGACAACGTTCGCCTCCTCGACCTTGCGTGCCGCGAGTTGTGCCGTCGCCGCGCGAATCGTGTCTTGCAGCGTTTTGATCTCGATTCGGGTCAGGTTCAGCCTGGTCTCCGCCGCGTCCAGTGCAAGCTGGTAAGGACGGGAATCGACCACGAACAGCAGTTCGCCTTTTTTCACAGCTTGATTGTCTGTGATCGGCAATCGCACGATCTGCCCGCTGACGTGGGCCGCGAGCGAAGCGGTGTTGGCATGGACGTATGCGTCGTCGGTGCGCGGATTCGCGTAGTAGATCCGGAAAATGAACCATCCAAGCACGATCGCGGCGAGGACGAGGATCCCGCTCAGGGCGCGTCCCAACGGACGCATCCAGGGCGGATTTTTCGATGCTGGTTTGCCGGGCTGCGCCATGCGAGGGGTTGGTCCGCGTTTATCTCCAGGCCATCAGCCAGAACAAGGAGGCAACGACTCCTGCCAGGCACGAGTACACGATCACTTTAGGCGCGATCCATTCGTCGATTCCGATGCCGACGAACAGCTGATGGGCGATGAGGGCTACCGAGATTCCCGCGAGTAGGCACAAGAGCCACGCCGGGAAATTGGCGCTCGCGATGCTGACCACCGGGCTGCAGCCCGCTGCCATTGCCGGGATCGCAAGGACAGCCGATAGTTCAACTATGCGCGTCGAGTTCAATGGATTGGGGCACCCGGCTCGCGCGTAGTCCCGAGCGCATGGACCAGCGCCGACGATGAGATCATCAAGCCGGCCTTGTTTTGAATCAGCGTGTACCTCGCGCCCATCAGGTCGCGCTCCGCGTTGACCAAATCCGTGATGGTGGACAGCCCGTGACGATGGCTTTCGAGGTTGGCGTCGTACGCTTCCTGCGAGGCGCTCACGAGTACTTCCGAAGCTTCGTACTTCTTTTGCGCGGAATGAAAGTCGTAGTATGCCGTCCACACGGCCGTGACCGCATCGAGTTCCGTGGACTTCAGTTGTTCGCGCGCGGCATCGCGATCGGCGATCGCCTTTTGCACTCCGTAATATCGCTCGAATCCCGTGAAGAGATTCCATCGCAGCGTGAGAAAGGCACCATAGAACGGCTGGTTGAGGTTCTGCGTTGACCCTCCGTTGACGGTATAGCTCCAGATTACCTGCCCGTAATTCCCACCTATTTCAACCTCGGGATAATACTCCGCTCGCGCGCGAGCGATCGCCGCATCTCCTGCCCGCACCGCCGCGACTTCCGCGGCAATGTCAGGCCGCTGCTTGAGGGCGTCGCTCATGAGGATCTCGATATCCTGGCCGAGGCTCCCGGGAAGATGATCCAGTTCGTCCGCGCGGATGTTAACCGGCGCATTCGGCGCGAGTCCGATCGACCGGCGCATACCCGCTTCCGCGTCATGGACCATGGACCGCGCATTTTCGAGATCGTAGACGGCCTGGGCCTGGACCTGCTTAGCCAGGAGGATCTGCGGCTTGGTCGCGAGACCGACGTGATGGCGCTCCTCGATCGCGTCGAGGCTGGTCTGTGCCAGCTTGAGATTGGCTTCCGCCGCTCTGACGCTCGCATCCGCCGCCGCCAGCACGTAGTAACTCTTCTCAACCTCGAAGACGACGTCCTGGATTGCGCGATTGAACGCGAAGTTGGCCGCGATCAACTGTTCGCGCGCGCCGCGTTCCTTCGAGCGGCTGCGGCCAAAATCGAGCAGATCGTAGTTAACCCTGAGCTGGGGCAGGAACTCCTCGTTACGGATAACCAGCGTTTGTCCGGGAAACTGGAGCGGAAGCTTGAAGTATCCGGCCTCCGCTTCGCCGGCGACCTTGGGATAATTGTCAGATCGCGACTGGCCGTACTGCGCCGCCGCAGCGTGCGCGCTGTACCAGGCTCGCTTCGTCTGCGGGTTGGAGCGCAATGCAACGTCGATCACGGCAGGGAGATCGTATTGGTCGCCCGGCGGCGCCGGCTCTGCGGTCCGCAAGCCCAGGGCTCTAAGTTCGTCGCGTCCGGAGGCGATCTCGTTGGAATTGGCAACCGATGCGGGCGGAGTCCACTCACGGTTCGTATCGCGAGAAGGAGCAACATCTTCGCCAGGATTGAGATGGATCTGGCTGCAGCGGGATCCGGCAACGATGATTCCAAGGCCAAGCGCAAAGACGGCAGTGGTTCGAGTCAGTCGTCGCATCTGACACAGTCTCATGGATTCCGCGCCATCCTGAACGGCGCGTATACGATGCGTCGCGTGGCGCAAAGACGCAAACGAAGGCGGAGACGCATCGATAGAGCAAAGTTCGCCGACCGACCAGCAGCGGGGCAGGAAAGCGGCGTTCTGAGGTTTGGCCATCCAGCGAATTGACAGTCGGTGCCATGAACAAATCCAAGGGTGGCTGAAACATCGTGGGTCGCCGGGATTCTTCGCCGTTGGATCAGAATGACGGAGTGGGCGGCTTGACAGAATACGACCGGTCGTGCTTTTTTGCTTGGCGTGAGCATCGCCGGAACCGCTACCCGCGAAAAGATCATGCGCCAGGGCCTGGCCCTGATGAGCCGGTCCGGCCTGAGCGGGGTCACGCTCGGCATCCTGGCCGGGCAGGTCGGGATGTCCAAGAGCGGGCTGTTCGCCCACTTTCGTTCGAAGGAGGACGTGCAGGTCGAGCTCCTCGACCATATGGCCGATTTTGTCCAGGCTCGTGTCCTCACTCCCTCGATGAACACCGCCGAGGGCCTTCCGCGGCTGCGCGCGCTGCTCGCGAACTGGTTTGGATGGGCTCAGCGGGCAGGATTGCCGGGGGGATGCCCGGTCGCCGCGGGGCTCTTTGAATTCGACGATGTCGAGGGGCGCGTGCGCGACAAGATCCTCGCGATGGAAGGGCAATGGCGCCGGCTTCTCACCGAGATGGTTCAACGCGCGGTCGATCTCGGGCATCTACGCCGCGATCTCGACGTCGACCAGTTCGTGTGGGAACTGTGCGGCATCTACCTCGCCCATCATGCCGCGCATCGTTTCCTGCGCTCCGCGGATGCGGACCCGCGCGCACAAACCGCGATCGAGGCTTTGATCGCCCGCGCGATGCCATCCAGCAGTTCGCCTCCATCTCACTCGAAGAAGAAATCGTTCCGGAGGAAGTCATGAAGCAAAACCAACAACCGCTCGAAATCGGAATGCTGCTCTACCCCGGCCTTACCCTGCTTGACCTGATTGGTCCGCAGACGGTTTTCTCCTGGTTCGCCAATATCCATCTGGTGTGGAAGAACAAAGACCTGGTCCGTTCCGATACCGGAATCGGCATGCAGCCGACCGACACGTTCGACAGCTGTCCGCGCGATCTCGACATCTTGTTCGTCCCGGGCGGTTTCGGCCAGGACAAGCTCATGAACGACAAGGAAGTACTCGCGTTCCTGGCCGATCGCGGTTCGCGCGCGAAGTACGTCACGTCAGTGTGCAGCGGGTCGCTGCTGCTGGGCGCGGCAGGGTTGATGAAGGGATACCAGGCGACCTCGCACTGGGCGGCGCGCGACATGCTGACGGCATTCGGCGCTGAACCGGTCAATGCGCGCGTGGTGGTCGATCGCAACCGGATCAGCGGCGGCGGCGTGACGGCGGGAATCGACTTCGGGCTCGTCGTGCTGGCGAAGTTACGCGGCGACGACGCCGCGAAGCTCACTCAACTGGCGATGGAGTACGATCCCCAGCCCCCTTTCAACGCGGGCTCACCCGCGACCGCCGGTCCCGCGATCGTCGAGCAGGCGCGGAACTTCATGGCATCCGCGATGGAGAAACTCGCAGGCTAGCTTCGGGCGCCGTCGGCCGGATTTCCGGCTCCTTGCGTGGTCTGCGAATTTTCCGCGCGGATCGCCCCGGCGATATCGGCGCTCATCTTCGCGATGGCGCGGCTGTGCGCGGCCGCGAGCGCATCGAAACTGTCGCCCTGCACCGACTCGTGCGCGACCGTTCTCCCGGACTGGGTGTCGCCATTCGCCTTGCGCACTACCCATACGGCATCGAGCACCGCGCCCTGCCCGCGAATCGAGTCGAAGCGCTGCACGTCGATCGTCACCCGGTATGCGGCGTTGAAATTCGCCAGCGGCGCGGTCGCAACGTCGGGCGTGCCGAGCAAGACTGACAAGTCGCCAGCCACGATCTTGGCGATACTGTCGTTGAGCGGCGCGGACCATCGATTGAATTCTTCCACATCAACCTGGTTGGCGCCGTTCTGCACCACGAACTGCGGGCGGTCGACGCCGGCGGGTATCGAGATCGGGCCTACCAGCACGGCGACGTTTGCCGACGATGAGCCATCGGGTGTCGAGGTCGCGCTCAACGAGTAGAATTTTGGCTGCGCCGAGGTGCCGCATCCCGTCGCGCCGACCAGCGCGACGATTGCGACACACAGGCTGGACGCCTGTGCCACTTTTCGGAAATTTTTGCGAGTAATCATTTCTTTGGCTCCCCTTGCTTGCCGCGGACGAGCGCCTCGGGATGCTGCTCCAGGAAGTCAGCGAGCACGCGCAGCGACCGCGCCGCGCGGCTGACCTCCATCAGCGTGGTGCCCAGCTCCTGGCTTTGTGGCGAGTCGGGCGAAATGAAGTTGTCGGCGGTTTTGAGGGTTCCCTGCGCGCTCATGAGCGTCAGGTTCAACTGGTTGAGCGAGGTCTTGAGCTCCTCACCGATTTCCGTGAACGGCAGCTTGTCGACCTTGTTGAGGATGTCCTCGAGCTTGGCCTCTGCCGTCTGCAGCGTCCCCGGGACGGTCGGCAGCTCGACAGGCTTTTGCGACCAGTCAACTTTCACCGGCTTGGCGTTGGGAAAGAAATCGAACGCGACCAGCACCGCGCCGGTCAGCAGGTTTCCGCTTCGCAACTGGGCGCGAACGCCGTGCGCGACGAGGCTGTCAATCAAGACGCGTCGTTGCGCCTCCAGTAGCGCGGGAGGCGCTTGCCCGAAGACCTGGACACCCAGGCGCTGCGGATCGAGCTGGATCGTTACCGGGACGGTGAACTGCGCAGTTCTGAAATCGACCTGGGCGCGCACGTCAGTGACCTCGCCGACACGGATACCGCGAAAATCCACTTCCGCACCCGGCACCAGTCCACGCACGGAATCCTTAAAAACCAATTCGTAGGTTTGCGGGTAGCGCGGCGGCGGTTCGTAAGCCTCTCCGCGATTGTTGTAAAGCGTGAACACCGCATCGGGATCTGACGGCGGCAATGCGTCGGACTCGGCCGGGGTCTCGAACGCGACGCCTCCGATCAGGATCGAAAGGATCGATTCGGTCTGCACCTTGAGACCGCTTGCGGAAAGTTGCACGTCGAATCCGCTGGCCTGCCAGAACCGCGTGTTTGGATTGACGTACTGGTCGTACGGCGTCTGGACGAAAATCCGGATAGTGAACAGCCTTCCGTCCTTGTCGAGCGTGTAAGATGCGATCTGCCCGACCTGCAGATGCCGGAAGAAAACCGGTGTGCCGGTGTCGAGTGAGCCCAAACTGCTGGTCTTGAGGACGAAAAACCGGCCCGGAACACCGCCCGTAATGACCGGTGGGGTTTCCAGCGCGACGAAATCGCGTTTGTCTTCCGAGGAAGTTCCAATCTCCATTCCGATGTACGAGCCGGAGATCAACGTACCTAGCCCGGTTATGTTGGCGCCCGAGATGCGCGGCCTCACCACCCAGAACTTTGTGTCCGCAACCAGGAACGCTTCGGTCCGCGGCGCCATCTGCGCCTTTGCGATGACTCGCTGGTGATCCTCCGTAAGCCGAATCGTGCTGATGGTGCCGACGTCAACGCCCTTGTAATTGATCTTGGTCTTACCCGCTTCGAGTCCCTCCGCGGACTCGAAGGTGATGGTTATTTCCGGCCCCTCGCTGCGCAGCCTGCTGATCCCTACCCAAACTCCTACCGCCAGGGCCACGATCGGGATCACCCACACCAGCGAAATCCTCGTCTGCCTGCGCGGAACGGCTCGCGATTGCGGAACCGATGTGCGCTCGTCAGCCATATTGAACTCCTTGTTCGCTTGCCGCGTCCCAAATCAATCGCGGATCGAAGCATTCGACCCCCAGCATCGTCAGCACCACGACCATCGCGAAGAAAAACAATCCCGGCCCCGGCGACACCGACATCAGCGGCTGCAGCTGGATCAGCGCCGCGGTAAAGGTGTCGACGAACACATCCACCATCGACCATCGCCCGATAAACTCGACGATCCGGAACAAGCGCAGCCGCTGCCCGTTGTTCTTGATCGACCCGCGCTGCACCGAGATGAGCAGGTAGGCAAGCGCGATGATCTTCGCGCTTGGAATCATGATGCTGGCGAAGAGCACGATCAGCGACAGGGGCCATCCGGTCGGCGACCACAGCAGGATCACGCCTTGCAGAATCGTGTCGGAGTCGGTGCCGGTCGCCGTTGTGGTGTTAAGCACCGGCAGGATGTTGGCCGGGATGTAACAAATTGCCGCCGCGATCACGAAAGCCCAGGTGCGCTGGATGCTCGCGCGCTTGCGGAATACGAGTTCCTCGCTGCATCGCGGGCACCGGCCCTCCTCGGCACCCGCTTCCGGATACGAAAGCAATCCGCATGCGTGGCAGTTCTGCAGCCCCTGCTGCATCGCGCTTACCGGGACCGCGCTCATCGTTCGGCCTCCGGGTTCATCGTGGACGCCGATTCGCGTTCGACCTGCTCGTCAGCCCAGTGGATTCGCTCCCAGACTTCGCGCGGATCGAATGCCGACTCCATCGCCGCCATCACGAAGACCAGCGCGCCGAGAACAAACAGCGCGATACCGGGAACCACGGTCGCGTAGTCAGCGATCTTGGTCAGCGCGACCAGCACCCCCAGCATCATGACCTCGATCATGCTCCAGGTTCGGGTCACGTGATGATGTCGGAGGAGGACCGCGACCCAACGTCGCGGACGGTCGCGTAGCGCGCCAAGCACGACCGCGAGCACGAAGCCGATTTGCAGCGCGGGCGCCAGGATCGCGGTGAACAGGACCAGGGCCGCCACCGTCTGGCGCTGATCAGTCCACAATTGCTCGGCGCCGCCGAACACCGTGGTCGATGCGGCCCGCCCTACGATGGTCAGTCCCAGCATCGGCACCGTGTTGGCAACGATGTAGAGCATCGCCGCCGCCAGCGCCAGGGCGAGGGTGCGATGGAGAGAATCTTCGCGCCGGCGATAAAGCTCCTCTTCGCAGCGTGGACAGTGAGCCGCTCCGCCGGGCGGCAGGGGAGGAAGGCGCTGCAAGAGATCGCAGTGCTGACAGGCTACCAGCGTGTGGTCCGCCACGGGGCGATTATAGAGTTCGTGCGATCGAGCCATGTTGGAGCCCGCACTAGGGTGACAGAGTGCCGACGGTGGGCAAATCAGACTTTAGTCCAATCGCCCTCGCTTCTGAATCCGCTGATTTAGGTCATCCCCCGTTTGACTTGCAGAGCGCTGCACGCTCAAGGTCATATAGCTTCCCGTAGGGTGATTCGGATGAACCGCGAAGAAATGAACATCCAGCATCTGCCGGCATCCTGCTCCGGCGAGGACGTCTCTGCCGCTCTCACTGCTGATGGCGCGGTGATTGTCGATTCAGTGCTGTCGCCGGCTTACGTCGATGAGATCAACGCGGAACTGCGTCCGTGGATTGAAAAAACCGGTCTCGGGCCCGACACCTTTTCCGGAAAGAACACCCGCCGCACCGGTGCGCTAATCGCGCGATCGCAGAAATGCCGCGAACTGGTGATGCATCCGCTGGCACTCGGCGCTTGCGGTAAATTCCTCGCCCACGCGACCAGCTACCAGCTTCATTTGACTCAGGTCATCGCGATCGGCCCGGGCGAGCCCGCGCAGACGATTCATCGCGATCAGTGGGCATTCGATTTCTTCAGCTTTCCGAAAGGATTCGAGGTCCAGTGCAACACGATCTGGGCGATGACCGATTTCACCGAGCGCAACGGCGCCACCCGGGTAATTCCCGGCAGCAATCGCTTCGACGACAAGCTCCGCTTCAAGGAAGAAGACACGATTCCAGCCGAGATGACGCGCGGCTCAGTGCTGTTCTACAGCGGCAGCGTCTATCACGGCGGCGGCGCAAATCGTTCGGAGGAGACGCGCATCGGCATCAACATTACATACAACCTGTCGTGGCTGCGCCAGGAAGAGAACCAATACCTCGCCGTGCCGATGGAAGTAGCGCGCACGCTGCCCGTCGAGCTGCTGCGACTGATGGGCTACCAGCGCGGTGCATATGCCCTTGGCTACGTCGGCGACTTGCTGGATCCAATCCAGATCGTGCGGCCGGACATCACCAACACCGGCCTCGGCGACACGCAAGGCACGACCGAAAAGCTGAAAAAGCAAGGCCGCGAACTGCGCCAAGGGTAGGCAAGCAGAAATCCGCGGATTTCACAGATTGCGCGGATTGGAATCCAGTCTGTGACACCTGTGAAATCGGTGGATTGTTCTATTCTGCAGCGCGTTCCAGCAGTTCTTTCGCGGCTTTCTGGAATTTCTCGCTGGCGCCGTCGCCGCCGAGCATCCGCGCAATCTCGTCCGCACGCTGTGATTCCTCGAGCATCGCGACCTTGCTCCGCGTCGCGCCGCGCCGCTCTTCTTTTTCGACCACGAAGTGGCGATCCGCGAATGCCGCGATCTGCGGCAGATGCGTCACGCACAATATCTGATGGAACTTCGCGAGCTGCTTGAGCTTGCGCCCGACCACCATCGCCACCGCGCCGCCGATTCCCGCATCGACTTCGTCAAAGATCATCGTCGCGACGCCCCGGCGCTGCGCCTCCAGGCGCTTCAACCCCAGCATCACCCGCGACAGCTCGCCGCCAGATGCGATCCTCGCCAGCGGCATCGCGGGCTGTCCCAGGTTCGGCGCGATGTAGAACTCGACGGTATCCGCGCCCTCCGGGCCCAGCGCGACATCCTTGTGGGTGAACGATGCCTCTTCGGCGGTGAGCAGGCCGAGCCGCAGCTCGAACACGGGCGCGCGCATCCCCAGCGTCTTCAGCTCCGCCTCCATCCGGCGTTTCAAGTCGGCCGCCGCCTGTTTGCGATGCGCCGTGGTTTTCGCGGCACGCTCGACCAGCTCGTCCAGCGCCTCCATCAACTCGCGTTCCGCCTCCGCCTTCGATTCCGCGACGCCTTCAAGTTCCGCGATTTCCGTTCGCGAGCGTTCCAGGGTTTCGATCGCGCTCGCCAACGACCCGCCGTACTTGCGCTTCAATAGATTGAGTTCCTGGATTCGCGATTCGACCTGTTCCAGGCGCGCCGGGTCCGCCTCGATCTTTCGCCCGTAGGTCGATAGCGCGCGGGCGGCCTCTTCGAGATTGGCGCGCGCGGTACGAATCATCTCCAGGGGCTCGCGCAGCTTCGCATCGATCTGCTCGGAGTCGGTGAGGCGGGTCTCCGCGTTCGCGACCTTGTCGACCGCCGCGCCTTCCGCACCATAGAGCATCGCTTCGGCCTCACTCGCCGCCAGCGCGAGCCTGGTCGCGTTCGCAAGAACGGTCCTCTCCGCCGCCAGCGCATCGTCCTCGCCGTCGACGAGTTGCGCCTTTTCGAGTTCCGAAATTCGGAAGCGAGCCAGGTCGAGCAGGTCGGCGCGCTCGCGTTCGCGGCGTTTGAGTTCCTCAAGCCGCGCCCGCAATTCGTTCGCGCGTTGCCACGATTGCCTATATGCGGCGAGTTCCGCTTCGAGCCGCGCGTATTTGTCGAGCACCTCGCGATGGCTTTCCGCGCGCAGGAGCGATTGCTGCTCGTGCTGCCCGTAGAGCTGAACCAGCGCGGCCCCGATTTTGCCGAGGTTCTGCACGGTCGCGAGCTCACCGTCCACCGTCACGCGCGACCGCCCTGCTTCCGCGATCACGCGCCGTATCGCCAGCTCGCGATGCGCGGGATCGCGGGCGGGAAACCCCTCCGGGGCGGTCTCTCCTTCGAGCTCGAACAACGCCTCGACGACGGCGTCCTTTTCACCCGCGCGAATCATGTCGGGCGAGCCGCGGCCGCCCAGCAACAGGCCCAGCGCGGTGAGAACTATGGTTTTGCCGGCGCCGGTTTCGCCAGACAGGACATTGAGGCCGGGACCGAATTCAAGCGACGCTTCCTGGATGATCGCGAAATTGCGGATCCGAAGCTCCTGCAGCATCCGCTCCTAACCCCACCGCAGCTTGTTGCGCCACACCTCGAAGTACCCATGCTCCGATCGCACCAGCGCCACGCCATGACTTCCGCGTTTGACGCGAATGGCATCCTCCGCCCCGACCATCGAAGATTCCTGCCCGTCAACCGTCATGGTCGCATCGTGGTCGGAAACCTGCACGCGTACTTCGATCTCAAACGAATCCGGCAGCACGATAGGCCGGTTCGAGAGCGTATGCGGGCAAATCGGCGCCAGCACCACTACGCCGAGTGTCGGAAAAACGATGGGACCGCCGGCGCTGAGCGCGTATGCCGTCGAGCCGGTCGGCGTCGCGATGATGAGTCCGTCAGCGCGATAAGTGCAGAACGGCTCGCCGTTGGCTCGTACTTCGAGCTGGAGCATCCGGCCCGTCGGGCCGCGATTCAAGACCACGTCGTTGACCGCGACGAATCGATCCATCCGGCGCAGGTCGTTGGTCGAGCGCTGCACGGTGACTTCCAGCGTGATGCGGCGATCGACCTCGAAGTCGCCCTTGAGCACGCGATCGACTGCCTGCTCGGCTTCGTCGACCGCAACCTGGGTCAGGAAGCCCAGTCCGCCCAGGTTTATGCCGAGGATCGGCGTGCCGCGCGCGGCGGTGAGCCGGGCGACTCCGAGCAACGTGCCATCGCCACCCAGCACGATTACGAAGTCGGCCTGCTCTGCCAGTTCTTCGCGGGTTACCGGCTCTGCGCCGATACTGGCCGCAATCTCGTTTCCCGCGATTGGCAAAAGGTGCCGGGAGCGGATGAACTGCGCCAGTTTCTGCGCGATCGAAAGGGCTTTGGGCTGATTGCGCTTGACGACCAGCCCTATGGATTTGATTGCTCGCTTGGCCACCGCGCCTACGCACCTATCATGCGCGGATTACGCCATCAACGCGACCCCGCCCGCTGTTCAATGCGAGATATGCGGGCCGTACGGGATGTTGGTGTTCTTGCCGTAAACAATCGCGATCGCATTCATGTAATAGCCCACGATGTTTTCCGTGGTCTGCGACTTGCTGGTCACCACGATGATCGCATCCGCACCCGTCTCGCACGCCTTACGCTTGACCGCCGGCAACACCTCGTCTTCCGTCGCGTAGACGCTGCCCTCGGCCTCGATGATGCCGACCTTGCGATACTCCGCCAGCGGATCGTGATTGAGGACCTTAATGTCGCAATTCGGCGGTTTTGCCGCGACCCCCGAAGCCTGGATCTCCGTGTAGGTAACCTGGGGCGGGAGCCTGGGCACCGCGCTGGCGCATCCCGCCATCGCGCCGGCGAGTGTCGCGATCGCTATCCAGCTTTTCACTCTTCGCACAAAGTTTACGAATAGCCGTCCAAGCGCCGCGCGGGCAAGAGGCGCGCCTTCTTTCCGAGTCACCGCTCACGTATTCTTCTGGAAATCGTGAACTCTCGTCGAGCCGATGCTACGCGCCCATTGCTGGGAGCCCATATGTCGATCGCCGGATCGATCGCGGAAGCCCT
>Ga0335085_10000581_pt1 | contig 99322 bp, 68 predicted proteins | sample Lox_Sample_45_FD_206712 | JGI IMG/M metagenome (GOLD analysis project Ga0335085, IMG submission 206712) | Soil microbial communities from Loxahatchee National Wildlife Refuge, Florida, United States - Lox_Sample_4.5 | ecosystem: Environmental > Terrestrial > Soil > Wetlands | place: USA...
CCGTGAGCGTTTCGTAAAGCAGGATCCCGAGAGCGAAGACGTCGACTGCGGTGGTCACCGGTTCATTGCGGATCTGTTCCGGGCTGGCGTATTCGGGCGTGAGAATGGCGGCGGTGGTGGAGGACTCGGCCGCGGCGGCGCCCGGCGCGGCAAGCTTGGCGATGCCGAAATCGAGCAGCTTGACGGCGCCGGCCGCCGACACCAGAATGTTGCCCGGCTTGAGATCCCGATGGACGGTGAGATTGCGGTGAGCGTGCTGCACCGCGTCGCAGATCTGCAGGAAGATCTCGAGCTTCCGGCGGGTGCTCAGCGCATGCTCGCGGCAGTAGACCGTGAGCGGGATGCCGTCGGCGTACTCCATCGCGAAATATGGGTCGTTGCCGGGCGATGCGCCGGCGTCGAGGATGGCGGCGATGTGGGGGTGATTGAGCTGGCCGAGAATCTCGCGCTCGCGCTGGAATCGCGCCAGAAACGAATCGCCGGCGGCATCGCGCCGCAAAACTTTGATGGCGACGCGTTTCTCGAAAGCGCCATCGGCGCGGCTCGCCAGATACACCACGCCCATGCCGCCGCGGCCGAGTTCGCGTTCGATGCGGTAGGGTCCGAGGAAGCTGCCCGGCGCGATGGTTTCCCGCGCGGACTCATCGGCCCCGAAAGATGCGGCCGGAGGATGATCGAGCAGGCTGTCTTGGACGCCGTTGGCCTCCAGCATGCCGCGCAGTTCGGCGGCGAAAGCGGAATCGCGGGCCGCGATCTCGTCGAGACGCCTGGCTCGATCGGCTGCGGGCAGGGTCAGCAGCATTTCGAAGGTCGAGCGAAGCTCTCGAAACCGCTCAGGCGTCATCGGAACTGGGTTTCACGAGTATATCGCAGCCCCGCGGAACCCATCGATGGCGGCGGGTGCTTATGTCCTGCCTCAATGAGGCCGCGACGAATTCGTCGCGGTAGTGGAATACGATCCCGCTGCCGAATGCCCGCGCTTCCTGCTTCAATGTGGCCGCGACGAATTCGTCGCGGATATGGAACATCCGAGGCTGCGGCTTTCGTAGCAGGACAGCTTCAATGAGGCCGCGACGAATTCGTCGCGGAAATCGGCGCGGGCATCACAGACCGGAGATTCCTGGAACTGGCTTCAATGAGGCCGCGACGAATTCGTCGCGGAAATCAGACCGTAACCACCCCTCCGCAGATTGCGATCCTGCTTCAATGAGGCCGCGACGAATTCGTCGCGGAAATTCGCCATGACGTTCGAAGAGGAAAAGAAGCCCAACCGGCTTCAATGAGGCCGCGACGAATTCGTCGCGGAAATCCACTTCTACCGCACCGAGGAATACAAGGAAGCCCGGGCTTCAATGAGGCCGCGACGAATTCGTCGCGGAAATGGAGTCGATCGCCTGCGCCAAAGCGGCGCCCAAATGGCTTCAATGAGGCCGCGACGAATTCGTCGCGGAAATCCACTGAAACGCCCGCCGCAGGAGCAAAAATAATGGGCTTCAATGAGGCCGCGACGAATTCGTCGCGGAAATGTTGCTGTGGTGGCCTTGGCTGCATCCAGCCAATTGGCTTCAATGAGGCCGCGACGAATTCGTCGCGGAAATGGGGCACCTGTTCTACCGGCTCGATTTTCCGAGCGGCTTCAATGAGGCCGCGACGAATTCGTCGCGGAAATACATCGAAGGGCGCCGCACCGATTGCAGTCGTCTGCGCTTCAATGAGGCCGCGACGAATTCGTCGCGGAAATAAGCTCGACGGCTACAACGAAGTTCGTTATTCCCTGCTTCAATGAGGCCGCGACGAATTCGTCGCGGAAATGGGGATGAATGCTCGGTAGGGGCGTGGCCTGGCCCCCGCTTCAATGAGGCCGCGACGAATTCGTCGCGGAAATGGAACGAGGACGAGGCCCTGCGGACGCAGAAGGAGCGGCTTCAATGAGGCCGCGACGAATTCGTCGCGGAAATACCGTCCACGTATCCTTTTTGAACCGTGGCCTTCGCGCTTCAATGAGGCCGCGACGAATTCGTCGCGGAAATGCGAGGCCGATGGTGACTCCCGCGCTGGCTGACGGCGCTTCAATGAGGCCGCGACGAATTCGTCGCGGAAATCAGGTCGAGAAAAAACACGCGGTTATCCGTGGTGCAGAGCTTCAATGAGGCCGCGACGAATTCGTCGCGGAAATGTTTCTTCAAGGAAGCGTTGTACGCCGACTTGAAGGCTTCAATGAGGCCGCGACGAATTCGTCGCGGAAATCCGAGGCCGCGGTGCCATCACCACCGGCGCCAGATGCGGCTTCAATGAGGCCGCGACGAATTCGTCGCGGAAATGGTCAATCCGAGCTTCGGTTCATGGCAGACCGCGCGGGCTTCAATGAGGCCGCGACGAATTCGTCGCGGAAATCCGCCCATCCGCGCGCCGTTCGCCCGAATTTCAGCAGGCTTCAATGAGGCCGCGACGAATTCGTCGCGGAAATGACAATGAGCAGCTCCCGGTTGTGATAGCTTTGGGCGGCTTCAATGAGGCCGCGACGAATTCGTCGCGGAAATAAATGCGGGCTGCCCTGAACAGATCGCCACAATCAGGCTTCAATGAGGCCGCGACGAATTCGTCGCGGAAATTTCAGCGGCATCATCACCCTACCGACCGGAGACCCGCTTCAATGAGGCCGCGACGAATTCGTCGCGGAAATCGCCAGGCTGGCGAAGTCCAGCCCATGCTTGGCTGCGCTTCAATGAGGCCGCGACGAATTCGTCGCGGAAATCCCCGCGAGTGCGAGGTGATCGAGCTGGTGCATCTGAGGCTTCAATGAGGCCGCGACGAATTCGTCGCGGAAATAGACCTGGTCGCACCATCCGGCGTTGCTGGGACTCAGGCTTCAATGAGGCCGCGACGAATTCGTCGCGGAAATTCGAGGCCCGCGACCGCAGAACATCAGGAGGAGAAAGCTTCAATGAGGCCGCGACGAATTCGTCGCGGAAATGCAACCGGGCCTGTTCACCCCGGAAATCTACGTTCCGGCTTCAATGAGGCCGCGACGAATTCGTCGCGGAAATGGACCGGATTTCTCGGGACGGGCCTGTTTGTTTCCTCGCTTCAATGAGGCCGCGACGAATTCGTCGCGGAAATGTGGCGCCGATCGGCTCCTGCCCGGCAACGGATGTACAGCTTCAATGAGGCCGCGACGAATTCGTCGCGGAAATAGCACAAGACGCCGCGGCCGAACACAGAACGGCGCCGCTTCAATGAGGCCGCGACGAATTCGTCGCGGAAATGGAAACAAGTGACATCGAGGATTCTGAAATGGACCTGCTTCAATGAGGCCGCGACGAATTCGTCGCGGAAATGATCCGATCCCACCCGACCAGTATTTGACGTTCCTCCAGCTTCAATGAGGCCGCGACGAATTCGTCGCGGAAATATCACGCGCCCAAGAGTTCGCGCGGGCTACGATCACGCTTCAATGAGGCCGCGACGAATTCGTCGCGGAAATGAAGAATCCGCAATCCTTGGAGATCACGGCCATCGAGCTTCAATGAGGCCGCGACGAATTCGTCGCGGAAATCACGGGTTCTGGGTGGGAGCCGAAGCCGCCACGTCGCTTCAATGAGGCCGCGACGAATTCGTCGCGGAAATTCTTCCCTCACCTTTACTACCGATTGAGGCACCCCAGCTTCAATGAGGCCGCGACGAATTCGTCGCGGAAATCCGCCGAACTCGCCCAAATCCAACGAAAACGAACCAAGCTTCAATGAGGCCGCGACGAATTCGTCGCGGAAATGCGGTACCTTGGTCCCGCAGATACCGCAAATCGCTAAGCTTCAATGAGGCCGCGACGAATTCGTCGCGGAAATGCCTACTATCCGCTCCAGGGGGGAGGTGTCAAATGGCTTCAATGAGGCCGCGACGAATTCGTCGCGGAAATCTGGAGTCTGAATGCGGGTATTGTTGTTCAGATCGTTGCTTCAATGAGGCCGCGACGAATTCGTCGCGGAAATATAAGCCAGAGCAGATGACCAGCGAGAAGGCCGCGGGGAGGCTTCAATGAGGCCGCGACGAATTCGTCGCGGAAATGGGCCGCGATGGTCTGCGAAATGGCGGCGGCGAGCGCTTCAATGAGGCCGCGACGAATTCGTCGCGGAAATGTGTTTCGCGCAGTCCGACGCGAGAAAACGCAGCACGGCTTCAATGAGGCCGCGACGAATTCGTCGCGGAAATCGTCCGCTGCGTTCGGTTTCTTCGAGGATTTGGTCCAGCTTCAATGAGGCCGCGACGAATTCGTCGCGGAAATAGTCCGGCTGGGGATGTGGGCCTGCCGGCAGGTCGTGCTTCAATGAGGCCGCGACGAATTCGTCGCGGAAATAATCCCGGTACGCTTCAGATCGGTGTTCTCTGCCTGGCTTCAATGAGGCCGCGACGAATTCGTCGCGGAAATGAACCTGGGTCACGTGGCGATCACGGTCAACCGTTCGCTTCAATGAGGCCGCGACGAATTCGTCGCGGAAATTTCGCGGCGGGACCCCCGTTGATTACGTTGGTCTGGCTTCAATGAGGCCGCGACGAATTCGTCGCGGAAATGTAGACTTGCTCATGTTACAGGGAAGGCACATAGGCTGCTTCAATGAGGCCGCGACGAATTCGTCGCGGAAATGCGACTGCTGATAAACAACAACTTCACCGATATCAAGCTTCAATGAGGCCGCGACGAATTCGTCGCGGAAATAGGGGCATGGGCGTGGATGCTATAAAGGTGGCTACGCTTCAATGAGGCCGCGACGAATTCGTCGCGGAAATCCCCCCGCCGACGCACCTTCAGGCAAATCCAAGTCGCTTCAATGAGGCCGCGACGAATTCGTCGCGGAAATGCGCCGCTTGCCGGCGGCGTTCTGCCGCCCCATTCGCTTCAATGAGGCCGCGACGAATTCGTCGCGGAAATAGGAAGGACGAATCCAGCTGCCGGATTTTGTCGTCGCTTCAATGAGGCCGCGACGAATTCGTCGCGGAAATCCAAATACCGGCTTCGTTATGGATTATGGTACTCTGTCGGGCTTCAATGAGGCCGCGACGAATTCGTCGCGGAAATAGCCCCTCGCCTATCCTATTCAATTGTCAATGATCCCGCCAGCCCCGCGCGAGCGATTCCCCATTCACGTCGCCGAAAGCTGGCCATCGAAACCTTCATCCCCAAAAACCTATTCAAGCTCAAGCACCTGCCGCCCGCGAGCGCCCCCGCCCTCCACGCCGCTGCCCCGGCGCTCGCATTCATGGATACGTTCATCACCGCGTCGTAAACACCGGGTATTCCGCAATCTCCCCCTCCAGCACCCGCGCCAGTAGCCGCGCTTGAATCTCCAACAAACGCCGGTAGCTCACCCGGTAATCAAACAACGGGTGCGTCACCAGTGTATCCATCCGCATCTCATACGCTCGCAAGAAGCCCTTCCGCCCGGAGGCCGTCAGCGCCACCGACCCGCCGGCGCGCACGAAATCCTTAGGCCCTACCATCCCCGTATTCACCGCGGTCAGCACCGCCGAGTCCCCAACCAATGGCCGGAACGGCTCCATCAAATCCAGCGCCAAAGCCGGCCTTCCGAAGCGCGGCTGATGATAGTACCCCACATACGGATCGAAGCCCACAGCGTAGCACGCCACCGTCAAATCCTTCGCCAGCAAACTGTACCCCAGCGATAGCAGCGCATTCACCGGGTCGCGCGGTGGACGCCGGTTTCGTCCCTCGAAATCGAATCTGAGTTCGCTCGCGCCTGCATCTTCGTCCGGCTTGATCATCCCTGCGAAGTCGCCGAAGTACAGGCGCGCCGCGTTGCCCTCGATCCCCAACAACTCCTCCAGGCTGGCGGCCGATTCCGCCCGCTCCGCCATCTCCTTCAAGCCGCCGATCGTATTCCGGTCAGGTTCTATATGGTTCCGTTGCAGCAGGGTCCTCTGGTTCCGTACCTTCCCCGCCACCAATCGCCGCGCCAGCGCCAGCGGAAAATATTCCTGCTCCGCCAGCCGGAACTGGCTGATCCGCAGATATACGTTGCGCTGATTCAACCCGGTCGTGATCCCGTAAAACCAGCCGCCCATCGAGAAGTAACAAACCGGCACCCCCGCCTCGCACAACGATTGCACCGCTTGCGTCGAGATCTGCACGTTCCCCATCAGGTTCGCCTGGCAGATTTCGCCCACCCGCACCTCCTGCACCACCTTCTCGTTCTCCTTCACCTGCAGCACGCCGCCGGACTTCCCCACTCGCATCCCCTGCGTGTTCAGATACAGCGGACGCATTTCACTGCGCGGCGTCACAATCGGCCGCACCTCGCGTTTTGCAGGCTTCCGCGGAACGCCATCAAAAAGCGCAAGCTGCACCGCTCCAGCCGACTCCTCGGCGGCCGCGCGCAGCGTCTCATCCGGCAGGCAGATTCCCACCAGCGAGCATCCCGGACACTTCGGCGAATCCTCCAGCGGCGGCGGAATCTCTTCGCGCGCCGCAGCCCGCCACGCCGATACGATCGCCTCCTCTGTCGATCGCATCACCGCTTCGTCGAACGCCACCCGCACCCGCTGCCCGGTCTTTCGGTAATAGACGACCCCCTCCTCGCACCGATACCCGTTCTCCCGCAGCACGATTCCCTGGACCGCCAGTTGCGCCCGGTCGCTCGGCCACACCTCCAGCCCGTCCGCCCCTTCCCGAGGATATCCGTGCTTGTAATCTACCGGCGTCACCGTGCCGCCGCTCGCCTCGACCAGGTCCATCTTGGCGATCACGCGCAGACGTTCGCTGCTCAACGTCACCGAGCGGGAATGGATCGTCTCCGCCAGTTCCTCCGGCGCCGGCAGCGCATCGCTCTTGCGGTCCACCCGGCGATGCTGCGTGGATCCCTCCACGGTGTCGACACTCTCGGCGAACACCCCGTCCACCCATTCGTAGTAGAACAGGCGTGGACAATACGAGAACTCGTTGACCATCCGCGCCGGCAGATAATCCGGCAGCCTGCGCCCGTTTTCGGCGATTGCGGGAAGCGCTCCCATTCCGGCCTCACACGATAATGCACGGCGCATCCACCGCCGCATACGGTTTGCCCAGGGCCGTGATGACCCGGTCCCCGCGTCCTTCCGCCGGCCCGAGATTCACGAACAGCACCTGGTCCTGGACATGGTTGATGATTGCCGCCAGTTCCGCCCGGCACTTCGCCAGGTCCATGGCGGTCAGTTGACACTCGAATACCGAATACTGCAGATGGTCGCCGTAAGCCCGCATCGTCTGGAACACTTTGCGCAGCCGCTTGTCGTCGCAGATGTCATAACAAACCAGGTAGCTCGTGCGCATGGCTGTGACTTGACGATTCTATAACCTTTCGTTGCTCGAATACACCGTATAAAAAAATCTCCTCCACACTCCCCGAAATCAGTTATCATATGCTGCCGGGTGACATGCACGAATCCTACGAGGATTTCTTCTATCGGGTAACTGCGAAGAGAGCATTCCCATATCAGTTACGTTACGCTGCTAATCCCTTCTCTCCTCTACTTCTGACTGTGCCCACCGGTCTTGGTAAGACCGACGCGGTTTTAATACCGTGGCTGCATGCCCTATCTTTAGATAACTCGAATGCACCTACCCGATTGATCGTTGTCCTTCCCCGGCAGAACCTCACCCGCCAAACGGCTCTGAACGCCCGCAAACGCATCGAGTCGGCGGGACTTACTGGGCGAGTCGATGTCATCGAACTCATGGCTGGAAGCGAAGACAACAAGGAGCGGTTGCGTCCGGCTCAGCCAACCATCGTCGTTGCGACGCAAGACCTTTACTTCAGCCGCGCTCTGAACCGGGGTTATGCTCGCCGCCCGACTCAGTGGCCGGTCGATTTCGCGCTCTATAACCAGGACTGTCTCGTCATACTCGACGAAGTTCAACTCATGGATGATGCGCTCGCAACCTCCGCCCAGCTTGCGGCATTTCGCCGAAAGTTCTGTACGTTCGGCTCGGCCCCGTGTGTGTGGATGTCGGCGACTGTGAATCCCGCCTGGCTCAATACGATCGATTTTCCCGACGCACCACCGCAGTTGCGGCTCGAAGAAGAAGATCTGGCTTGCGAAATCGTGCGGCGCCGTTTCAAGGCCCCAAAAGCGCTTGCCCCGGCCCCCGAGGATTGCCGCGAGCCCGGCGGCTGCGCCGCTTTCCTCCTGAATCACCATCAGCCGGGCACTCGCTCCCTGGTAATCGCCAATACCGTGCAGCGCGCCCGCGAAATTTATGCGGCTCTGCAGGCTCGGTTCCCCTCCGCCATCCTTCTCCATTCTCGATTCCGCCCCGCAGACCGCCGCGCGCATTCCGATGCTCTCCTCAACGAAATCCCGCCTGAGGGGCAGATCGCCGTTTCTACGCAAGTGCTCGAAGCCGGTGTGGACGTCTCTGCTCACCTCCTGGTCACCGACCTCGCTCCCTGGGGCAGCCTCGTACAACGGTTTGGACGCGTGAACCGCTATGGAGACGATGCGGAATCCGCAATCTGGTGGGTAGACCGACCGGCGCACTCCAAACAAAAGGACCCCGCCGCTCCGTATTCACAGGAGGAATTAGATCGTGCCGCTGCGCGGCTGGCCGGAATGCAGTCCGCGGCGCCCTCAGCTCTCCCAGCCGAGGATGGACCCGCTCCTTGGCGGCACGTCCTCCGTCGCGCCGACCTGCTCGATCTGTTTGATACCTCGCCCGACCTCTCGGGAAACAACCTCGATGTCTCCCGCTTCATCCGCGCCACCGAGGATAAGGACGCGTACCTCGTATGGCGCGCCTGGCAAGGTGACGGCGCGCCGTCGCCCGCGTCGCATGAGTTTGCCGATGACGAACTCTGCCCGGTCTCGCTACCCGAGTTCCGCGAATTCGCCGCGAGGCACGACGTTTATACCTGGAACTTCGCCGCGGACCAATGGACGCAGGTCGACAAGGACCGGCTCCATCCCGGGATGCGCGCCGTCGTGCGGGAGACCGACGGCGGATACACCCTGGAACAAGGTTGGTCGCCCGATAGCAAACTCAAAGTCCAGCCCTGCGCGTCCCTGGAAGAGTCTGTAGAAGGCGATTCCAGCGACTCACAAACGTTTCGAAATTACAGGCAGACGCTTTCCGCACATACCAGCCGCGTGGTCGAGGAACTTGAGACTCTGCTCAACCGGATCGCCTCGGCCGCTCCATTTGCGGCCGAGCTCCGTAAAGCCGCCTTGCTTCACGACTGGGGCAAGGCGCATCCCGTTTTTCAGGAAACGCTTCACCGGCACGATCCGTCCCCCGACCTTCTTGCAAAACAGGTTGGGACAGGGTCTCACAGCCGCAAGCACTTCCGCCACGAACTGGCTAGCGCGTTGGCAATACTCGCTACCGGTGAGTCCGATCTCGCCGCATATTTGGTTGCGGCCCATCATGGCCGCGTACGTCTGAGCATTCGTTCTATGCCCGGGGAACGCGATGCCGCAGGGGGCCAGCGCACCGCCCGCGGCATTCGCGATGGCGACCGGCTGCCCGCGTGCGAACTCGCTGATGGCGTGGCCCTGCCGGAGATTACCCTCTCGCTGGATCTCATGGAATTTGGAACTCCCGGTGGCTCCTGGACGGAGCGTGCGTTGCGCCTGCTCCATCGACTTGGCCCCTTCCGCCTCGCCTATCTCGAAATGCTCCTTCGTGCTGCCGACGAAGCGGCCAGCGCGGACCCTCGCTTGGAGGCTGGCGTATGCGCGAAGTGACGTTGACCGGTTGCACCTCCACGCCGTTCGGCAGCTACCTCAAAGCGCTCGGAATCTTGCGCTTGGTTTCTGAGCAGGCAGACTCTGCCGCACGGGGACTCTGGCGCGGAGACACTTTCGTGCTCGAATCCGAATTCTCCGAGGACGCGTTACTCGGCTTTTTCCTCGAGCGGTACGAGCCGACTCCCCTTGTCGCTCCCTGGAATGGCGGCAGCGGTTTCTATCCTAAAGACAATCAGGAAGGCATTGCCGCCATTGAATCCTGCTCGGATGCCCGCTTTGCCGCGTACGTTCAGGCGATTCGCCTTTGCCGGTCGATTCCAGAAGTCATAGGCGGGAAGAGCGAGGATGAAGACGAGCGCCGCAGCGTAATCCTTCGTAAGTGCCGTAATCTGCTGCCCGACCGCGCCGTCGATTGGCTTGACGCGGCGGTCGGAATCGCCGCGGACGGCAAACGTTCCTTTGCGCCCGTGCTCGGTACCGGAGGTAATGAGGGCCGCCTGGACTACACGAACAATCTCATGGCGCGGTTGGCGGCGTTGCTCATTTCGCCCAACCCGAAGCTGCCCGTGCGGGCGCTCCTCGCCAACTCGCTTTTCGGAGAGCGCACCATTGGTCTTCTGAATGTAGCGTCCGGCCAATATGATCCCGGCCGCGCCGGCGGAGCCAATCAAGGGCAGGGCATCGAGAACGAGTCGCCTGCCAATCCTTGGGAACTCGTCCTGACGCTCGAAGGTGCGGTGGCTTGGGCCAGCGGAATCTACCGCCGCCAGGGAACGGCATACCGTTCGATCCTATGCAGCCCGTTTTCCGTTTATGCGCAACCCGTCGGCTACGGCTCTGCGGCGGACAAACAAGGCGAGGCGCGAGCGGAAGTGTGGACGCCCTTATGGACATCGCCCGTCGGATACCCGGAACTGAAGGTTCTTCTGCGCGAAGGGCGCGCCAGTGTGCAGGGGCAGCCTGCTTCAAATTCCCTGGAGTTTGCCGAAGCGGCCTGCTCCCTTGGCGTGGACCGCGGGATTCGCGAATTCGTCCGGTACAGCCTGCTGAAGCGTCGCGGAGATAGCTACGTGGCTTTGCCAACCGGCACATTCCCCGCCCAGTATCGCAGCGAAGCGGATCTTATTCGCGGATTCCAACTCTGCTTTGAATCGCTTACTCGAGATTTGCCCAAATCCGCCGAAGACCTGCGCCGCAACGTGCAAAATTCGGTCTATCATGCCCTCCTGAAAGGCGGTACGGAACGCATGCGCGACCTGATGGCCGCGTTTGGCCGCTTGCTGCGCCGGCTCCTCACCACCACTGATGCGGCCGTGCCGCGGCGCAGTCTCGAAGCAGGCAAGTGGCTCGATGCCTGCGGTTTCGCAGGCGCCCCTGAAGTTCGACTTGCCGCCGCCGTCGCTTCCATTCGCACTCCAGGCATTCCGTCCATCGTCTGCCACCTCTCCCGGTCAGACAAGAATTTCGCCTGGACCGGTTCAGACCTGCCCTCTCGCATGGTCGCGGTACTCTCGCGCCGATTGTGGATGGCAAACGCCTCCGAACTCGACGCCAACCCCCTCGGCGGGGACTGTGCAATCGATCCTGGCGACGCTTCGCTCTTTATCGAGCAATCCGTTGACGACCGTCTCATCGAAGACCTCGTCTATGCATTCCTCGCATTGGACTGGACCGGTTTCGAGGCGCCAGTCTGCCCGTCTGCGGAAGTCCTGCCGGTCTATTCTGTCCTGAAACATCTGTTCCTGCGGCGCAAAGTCGATACCGGCGGCGAATCCAAGGCTCTGAGCGCCAATCCCCGCATTCTGCCGCTTCTGTCGCGCGGCGACATCCGTGCTGCGGCTGCTATCGCCGTTAACCGCCTCCGCATAGCCGGACTTCAACCCCTCGCGGTTCCATATTACGGCGGTATGGACGCAAACCGGCTCGCTGCATCCCTGCTCATCCCTGTCTGGGAAACCGGAAAACTGGCCGCGGGCATTTTCCACGAACGGGAAATACACACGGAAGCCTACTCGTAAAGGACAATCCATGAATTTCGACAAAATACATAACGCGCCCCGTTTGCTCCTGGAAGCGGACCTCAGCCCTGTCGCGGGCAATCGTTTTCAGCCCACCGGATTTGCGGATCTCGGCGCCGCCGAATACAGACTGCCCGGGGGGAACTCGATGCTGCTCGTGGAAAGCGCTCAATCCGTGGCGAATCGGCTGGAGAAAACCTGCCTCGATGGCGACGGCCCCGATATCGACCCTGCTCTATCTGGCCTGCCCTACGTATCGGCTGAACTCGATGGGCCGGACTTAGCCATCAACACGAGCTCTTTGGTGGAAGCACACCGCATCGGCTCGCCCTATTTCCTCCTGAACAAGGATTTTCAAGCGAAACTGATCGCCGAGATGGCTTACAATCCAAAACAGCCGCTGGACTGGAAAAGAATCTACGCCACGCTTTTCAAGTACGACCCGAACAGCCTCGTCCATGGCGTCTTTCTCTCGCTCCTTGAAGGTGGACGGGTGCGCGCGCCGCGAGCGGTCACCGGCTTCATCGAAGCCCGCAACGTCGAACGCGTGGTGTCCGGAGGCGTCAAAAACAGCCCTGTCGATCCGACCGGCAAGACCCAGGTGGCGGACGTGAAAGCAAGCGAGAGCGGCGTCTATAGCAACGTGCCCTACGCACGGGTAGAATACGTCGCCGAATCGATCAGAGCCTACTTCAACTTGGATATCAGTCTCATCCGCGGTTATCGCCTCGGAGATGCTGCGAGCGAGTTGCTGGTCGCCTTGGCGCTGTTCAAAGTGCGCCGGTTTCTCGATACCAGCCTCCGCCTGCGTACCGCCTGCGACTTGGCTGTCGGAGAAATTCGCTCCACGTCGCACCCGGATTATTCGCTGCCCCCGGAAAGCGATCTACTCGGCGCCGTTCAGAAGGGCATTCAACAGTGCGGTTCGCTCTTCGCCAATCCGGCCGTCACCGTACTCAAAACCAAAGTTAAGGTGGTGAGCGATAAGTCCGAAAAAGCCGCTGCGGGGAAATCATGACGACGATATGTCTCACCTTCCCGGCGGGTCGCTACCACGCTACCCCTTGGGGGCGCCATGTGAACGAAGGCGTCCCGGAATGGCCTCCGTCGCCTTACCGCCTTCTTCGCGCCCTTTATGACGTGTGGCAGCGCAAGTGCTTCGAACTTCCGCTGGAAGACGTGCTCGAAGTCTTCGGCGCCTTGGCAGCGGCGCCGCCCCGTTTTGTTTTGCCGCGCGCCGTCGCCACTCACACTCGCTCTTACCTGAGCGCCAATAAAGAAGATCCCACTAAGAAGAACCTCGTTTTTGATCCCTTCCTCGTGTTCGACCGCCCTGCTGCTTGTTATATCTCCTGGTCCGAACTCGATCTTTCACCACGAAGCCGGACGGCCCTGGAACGACTCCTTGAGAACTTGAACTTCCTCGGACGCTCCGAATCCTGGGTTTCTGCGGAACTTTGCGCGATGCCGGCCGAGGGACCCGTTGTCTGTGACCTCGCCGGCGTCGAAGAGATCGCAGGCGAACTTACCTCCGTTGCCGGCCTCTTGCCGCCGGCGGATTTCAAAGGAAAGCCCCAGGCCTGGCTGCACGCTCTGACCTACTCGACAACGGATCAGACCAAGGAACGCGCCAGCGCGCCTCCGTTGCTTCGCGAGCTTCGCTATGTCTGTCCGGATGAGGCAGTGGTTGATAATCCGGTGCGCCCGCCCCGCCGAAATACCGTTCAACCTCAGGCTATCCTCCTTGGTTTGGATTCCAAGGTGCTTCCCCTCGTGACGTCAACCCTCGAAGTGGCGGAGCAGATTCGGGTTCGCCTCATGGGAGCCAACAAGCGGAAGCGCGGCGCCGATAATGTCTCTCCCTTGTTTAGCGGAAAAACTTCGGAAGGCACAAAGCGCCTCGACCACGGCCACCTTTACATCCTTCCGCTCGGCAATGCCAACGGACGCATTGACCGCGTTCTGCTGTTGAGCCCTCTGGCGCCGTTCACGGCCGACGAACTGGACGCGGTCCGCGGAGTCCGGGAACTGTATCAAGCCGACAATCGCCCCAAGGTGCAATGCGTCGTCACATGGGAAGGGCCGTTAAACGGTCCGGAACGGAAAACGGCCCTTACGGTGGAAAGCTCCACTCCTTTTCTGCCGCCGCGCCACTGGCGCAAAGGCCGCGATTTTCAACGCTTTTTGGAGGATGAGGTCCGTCGCGAATGCCGCAACCACCACCTATCGGCCGAACCTTCAACCGTTGTGGTGTTGAAGCACATGCCAGGTCTGTTCGACGCCTTGGAGTACCGCCGCAGTCGCAAGGAAGAACCGGCCCGGCCGGCGTACGCTCTCCGGTTGACCTTCCCATCGCCCGTTTTCGCCCCTTTTGCAATAGGGTACGGGGCACACTTCGGCTTGGGACAGTTCCGTTCTGCCAAGTAGCGTCCTGGCTGCCGAACCCATTCCAGTCACCGCCCCTCGCAACCTGAATCTCCTTCCCCTCCAACACCGCGCCCGAGCCCTTCGACCGGTGGCCGGAATCCCTATGTCACCATAGGAGGCAGGATGCCCTCCCGCGCTCAACATGCTTCGCCCAACACGCCGCGCCGCGCCAAGCGAACCCAGTTGCGGCGAATCCGGCTCCATCGTCCGCCTCGTGCACCGGCCCCGTCCGCCCCACGGCATCCCCTCGCAACCCGCAGCCAACAATCGCCTTACGCAAATTTGGCTTCGTTCCGTCAAATAGCCTCGCTCTCTCCCGCACCGGCGCCGCCACTCCAGCGCCGCGCGCATTCGAACCCAAATCGCAGTTTCCCGAACGAACCCATTTCTCCCCGCAAGCCCCGCCTCCCAAAGGCCTTACAGGAAATTGGCTCCGTTCCGTCAGACTCCTCGCCCGCCATCAACCCTCGCCGCTGCATCCGGATATAATGAGATTTTCCAATCTGAAACCCACTACCCTCAAGGAGAATCAAGGAGCATTCATGGCTGCGAAGCGTATCGGCATACTCACGGGCGGCGGCGACGTCCCGGGTCTCAATTCCGTCATCAAAACAGTCGTCTACCGCGCCGACGAAATCGGATGCGAAGTCATCGGCATTCGTCGCGGATGGGAAGGTCTCACCCACGTCAATCTCCAGGAACCCGCCAGCCGCACCCGCTATATTCTTCCCCTCAATCGCGAAAACACCCGCACCATCGACCGCACCGGCGGCACGTATCTCCATAGCTCGCGCACCAATCCCTCGAAGATGAAAAAGGTCCCTCCCGCTCTCGAGGGCCAGAACTTTCCCGCCAAGGAAACCACCAAGAAGGGCGTCACCAGCACCGTCTACGATGTCACCCCCGCGGTCCTCAAGAACATCGAAAGCCTCGGACTCGATTACCTCATCGCCATCGGCGGCGACGATACCCTCAGCTACGCGGCCGAACTCGACCGCCAGGGCATGAAAGTCATCGCCGTCCCCAAGACGATGGATAACGACGTCCGCAACACCGAGTACTGCATCGGCTTCTCCACCGCCATCACCCGCGCCATGGATGCCATCGAGCGACAGCGCACCACCGTCGGCTCGCACGAGCGCATCGGCCTCTTCCGCGTCTTCGGCCGCGATGCCGGCTACACCGCGCTCTACACCGCCTACGTCACCAGCGTGCGCTGCTGCATCCCCGAATATAAGGTCAACCTTCCGAAACTCATCGAGCTCCTGGTCACAGACAAGGCCAATAACCCCAGCAACTACTCGCTCGCCATCCTCTCCGAAGGCGCCGAGTGGGAAGGCTACACCGTCAAGGAGTACGGCGAAGCCGATGCCTTCGGCCACCGCAAGAAGATGAGCGTCGCCGAAGACCTCAGCAACGAAATCAAAAAGGCCACGGGCGACGAAACCATCGTCAGCGACCTCACCTACGATCTCCGCTCCGGCAGCGCCGATTTCGTCGATCGCATGGTCGCCTCCACGTTCGCCGGCATGGCCATCGATGCCATCGAGGCGGGACAGCATGGAGTCATGACCGCCATCAGCAACGGCTGCTACACGCTGGCAACCATCCCCGATCCCAAGCTCGGGCCGCGCCACGTCGATGTCGAAAAGATGTATAACACCGACCGCTACCGCCCCATCTACGCCGAGAAGCTCGGACTGCCGATCTTCCTGACGCGGGCATGAACTGGAAACGTCTCTTTTCCGCCTCCCCATCGCGCGCGGAGCTCACCCCCGCGCTGCGCGCGCGCATCCAGGCCTCGTTCGACGAAGCCTCCCGCGATGAAGAGCACTTCCCTTCCACCATCGATCCGCGCATCTATCACGTGAAGCTCATCGCCGCCCATCTCGCGCCGCTCGCCGGCAAGCGCATTCTCGATGCCGGCTGCGGCAAGGGCCGCTTCGCGCGCGTCTTCCATGAGCAGGAGCCCACGCTCGAACTGTGGGGCCTCGATATCTCCGAGGAGATGCTGCGCTTCGTCCCCGCCGCCATCCAGACGCGGCAGGGTTCGCTCACCGAACTGCCCTTCGACGATGCCTTCTTCGATGGCGCCTACGCCACCGAATCGCTCGAACACGCCGTGGATATCGAGCGCGCCGTCGCCGAGCTCTGCCGCGTCGTCAAACCGGGCGGCCGCATCGCGATCATCGATAAGAACGCCGAACAATGGGGCAAGCTCGAAACCCCCGAGTGGGAGCGCTGGTTCACGCGCAAGCAGCTTGAACGGATGCTGAAGCAGCACTGCCGGGAAGTCGAAAGCCGCTTCATTTCGTATTGGGAAGATGTCGAGCCCGACGGCCTCTTCCTTGCCTGGCTCGCCGAAAAATAATCTCCGCGCCTCCGCGTCTCTGCGGTAAGAGCCTTTTCCCTCCCCCAAGTTACAATGAAGGATTCTATGCCATTCCAGGAAGTGGTCGAAGCCGAAGGCCACCTGATCGACTCCCACATCATGGAGAACATCTTCGACAAGGTCGTGGAGTATCACGGCCGCTTCGAAGTCGAACAGTTTCGCATCGGCCGCACCAACAGCGAGCCGTCGTATCTGCGGCTTAAGGTGGAAACTCCCGATGAGCCCACGCTCGCGCGGCTTCTCGAAGCGCTGCTCGAAATCGGCTGCTCTCCGGTGGATGCGGGCGATGCCGTGCTGCGCGAGGTGGAGCGCGACCGCTGCGCGCCGGAAGATTTCTACTCCACCACCAATCACCACACCTTCGTGCGCGTCGATCAGAAATGGGTCGAAGTCGAAGACCAGCGCATGGACGCCATGATCGTCGTGAAGGAAGGCCGCGCATTCTGCCGCCGGCTGCGCGATCTGCGGCAGTTCGATCAGATCGTCGTCGGGCTGCGCGGCATCCGCGTGATTCCGGAATCGAAGGAGCGCGACCGCCTCGCCTTCGCGTTCATGAGCAACGGCATCTCGAGCGAGCGGCAGGTGGAAACCGCCGTCCGGCAGACGGCGGCGCTGGTGCGCGCCACCATCGGGCAGGACCTGAGGGTGGTTGTCGTTGCCGGGCCTGTCGTGGTGCACACCGGCGGCGTGGCCGGGCTCGCGCAGCTCATCCGCAACCGCTGCGTGCACGCGGTGCTCAGCGGCAATGCGCTCGGCGTGCACGATATCGAAGCGGCCCTGTTCGGCACCTCTCTCGGCGTCCGTCTGAGCGATGGACGCCAGGAGGAACACGGCCATCGCAATCACATGCGCGCCATCAACGCCGTCTATCGCGCGGGCTCGGTGCGCAATGCCGTGGAATCCGGGCGGCTGCGCTCGGGCGTGCTCTACGAATGCGTGCGCGCCGGCGCGCCCTTTGTGCTGGCCGGCAGCCTGCGCGACGATGGGCCGCTGCCTGACACCATCACCGACATGAACGCCGCGCAGGATGCCTACGCCGCGCAGTTGAAGGGCGCCGGGCTGGTGATCTGCCTGGGCTCGATGCTGCACTCCATCGCTACCGGCAACATGCTGCCGAGCTGGGTCAAAATCGTGTGCGTGGACATCAACCCCGCGGTGGCGACGAAGGTGAGCGACCGCGGCACCGGACAGGCGGTCGGCGTGGTGGCCGATGTCGGCCTGTTTCTCGACCTGCTTTCGAAAGCTTTAGCATGAAACGCGCCTACACAGATGAACATGCCGCCAGCGGCACCACCGCCCCGCTGCCGGAAATCGAAACCTGGCCCAACCAGTATGCGGATTACGAAATCGAAATCGTGATGCCGGAATTCACCAGCGTCTGCCCGAAAACCGGGCTGCCGGATTTCGGAAAGATCGTGCTGCGCTATGTGCCCGATGCGCGCTGCCTGGAGCTCAAGTCGTATAAGATGTACCTGCTGGCGTACCGCGATCTGGGCATCTTCCAGGAGAACGTGGTCAACCGCGTGCTCCGCGACGTGGTGACGGCGGCCAGCCCCGTCAGCGCCACGGTGATCGGCGATTTTACCGCGCGCGGCGGCCTGACCACGCTGGTCACGGCGTCGTGGAGCCGGCCGAAGAGAGCCAAACGTGGAAAGCGCTGAGCTGATCGCGATTCTGCGCGAAGTGCGCGACCGCGTCCGCAAGAGCCATCCGCAGAACGGCGATGCGCCGGGCGTGGCGCTGCCGGACCTGATGCCGCTGGTGCATGCACGCGATGCGGCGCTCGGAAAAGTCGCCGCCATCGGCACCGTGAACCCGCGGCGCGGCGGACCGGTCAACTTTCTGGTGCAGAGCTGGAAGAAACTGGTGGCGCGCGCGCTCGACTGGCACGTGCGCGAGCAGGTGGAGTTCAACCGCAAGGCCGTGGCCTGCATCGATGCCGCCATCGAAGCGCTCAATGAATCCAATCGCGCCATCACCGAACTGGCGGGCCGCATCGCCGCCGAAGAACGGCTCGGCAACGAGCTGAAAGACATCCGCGGCCACTGGGCCGCATGGCGGTTCGAGTGGGAGCACAAGCTGGCGCAGAACGAAGTGCAGTTCTTGCGCAGCGTGGCCGACCTGCAAGGCGCCGCGCAGCACCGCGCCGATCTGATGGACGCCAACTACCGCGACCTCGTGCGCGCGCAGCACCAGGAGTTCACCGCCGCCCTGGAGCGCAATGCGGTCGAGATTCAAACGCGCCTGTGGGCCGACCTCGAGCGCATCCGTCTGGAATACGAGCGCCTGATCTTCAGCGAGCTCAAGACCATCCGCCAGCGCGCGCAGGTGACCGCGCAGCCGCTGCGCGAAGCGGCTCCGGCATCGCCTGCCGTGGCGGCGGCAATTCCGTTCGATTACGGCCGCTTCGCAGAACGCTTCCGCGGCTCCGAGGAATACGTCAAAGCCGGCCAGCAGTTTTACCTGCCCTATTTCGCCGGCCGGCAGAACGTGCTCGATATCGGCTGCGGACGCGGCGAGTTTCTCGAGATGCTGCGCGATGCCGGCGTCACCGCGCGCGGCATCGATTCGAGCGAAGAGTCGGTCGCGCTGTGCCGGCACAAGGGGCTCGCCGCCGAGACGGCCGATCTGTTCGAATATCTCGCGCGCCTTCCCGAGGCTTCGCTGGATGGCATCTTCTGCTCGCAGGTGGTCGAGCATCTGCCGCCGGAACGGCTGCCGGAAATGATCAGGCTCTGCGCCACTCGCCTGGCGCGCGGGGGAGCCATCGCCATCGAAACTCCCAACCCCGAGTGCCTCGCCATTTTCGCCACCCATTTCTATCTGGACCCGACGCATCACCGCCCGGTGCCGCATCCGCTGCTGGCTTTTTACCTGGAAGAGTTCGGCATCGGCAATATCGAGGTGCGGCGGCTGTCGCCCGCGGTGCAATCGATGCCGTCGCTGGCGCAGTTGCCGGAAGATTTTCGCGAGGCCTTTTTCGGTGCGCTGGATTACGCCATTCTCGGCAAGCGCCTCTGAGCCGCGACCGAAGGAAGCGGTGTCTCTGCCCCCTGGGCGGAGCGGCGCTGCCCGCGGTTGCTTCGTGCCGGTCCCACGGGCCCGTTCTGCACGGCGCTTTCACGCCGCCGTGGTTCCGCAAGACAGGGGAAAAGGCTAAAACCCTGCCACACCTACAACCGGAGCACAAGTCACTCCGCCCCCCTTGGGGACCTGCCATCCGCCGGCCTGACGGCCTTTCCCTCCGGCGCGGCGGCCAGCGGGGCACAACGGGCAAAACCCCCGCTCTGGCGACTTGATTTCTGCAAAGCGCTTGCCATTGTGAACTGCTGCTACCATCGAATTATGCGGGCGGGCGGCATTTCTCGGCGGGGATTCCTGTTTACCGGAATGGCCGCGGCGAGTGCCCTGGCCGAGGGGCACAAGGGGACCACGTTTCCCTCCGATTCGCTTCGCTACAGCGATCCCACCACGGAACTAGAACTGTTCCGCCTCACGAGTCCGTCGTACACGAGCACGCTGCCGGCCTATTACAACCGGGCGATTTCGCACAACAACGGCTTCCTGCTGTTCTGCTGCGACCGCGCCGGATCTCCTCAGGCCTTTCGCCTGGATTTCAAGAACGCGCAAACCCGCCAGTTGACGGAGGCGGAAGGGCTCGACGGGGAATCCCTGACCCTGACGCCGGACAATCGTTCTTTCTGTTACTTCGCGGGCCGTTCGCTGTATATCGCCGGCGTCTCCAGCATGCACGAGCGCGAACTGTACCAGGTTCCCGAGGGATGGGAGCGCTGCGCGGGCTTGAGCGTGGGGCCGGACGGCACGCACGCATGCTTCGCCGAGCGGCGCGGCGATTCCTCGCGCCTGCGGATGGTTTCGCTGGGGCAGGGCGTGGCCCGGACCGTGGTGGAAGCGCCGTTCGCGATGGGCCACCCCATCGCGCGGCCCATGCGAGCCCAGATACTCTACCGCAACGGGGACGATGCGTTGTGGCTGGTGAATTCCGATGGGCAGCAGAACCGGCAGCTCAAACTGGCGCCCGGCCGCATCGCGACCGCCAATTGGGGACCCGACGGCAAGACCGTGATTTATCTCAACCTGCCGGAAGATCGCACCCAACTGCACGCCATCCGCGAGTGCACGCCGGACACCAACACGGACAAACTGGTCGCCAAGACCAGCCAGTACGCGAGCGTCGGTTGGAACCGCGACTCCAGCGTGTTTGTGGGCGCGAGCGCCAACAAAGCATCGCCGACGGTGCTGCTGCTGCTGCGCGTCACGCGGCGCGAGCTGACGCTGTGCGAGCACAAGGCCAGCGACCCGCGCGCGGTTGCGCCCATTTTCGAGCCCGACAGCCAGCGGATCTTCTTCCAGAGCGATCGCGACGGAAAATCCGCCATCTACGATATGCACACCGACAAACTCGTCGAGGAGACCGAAGGATGACGCGGCTCCTCGCCGTATTGCTCGCATGCGCGGCCTTTGCGCCGCTGCGCGCGGTGGACGCGGAGCGCGACTTTTCCGGGAAGTGGACTCTGGATGCGGGAGCGAGCGACCTGAGCGCGCTGCGCGTGCCGGTCGAGCGGACTCTGGCGATTGTTCAGGACGATTTCGCGCTGCACTGCACGGCGGCGCTGTCTTCCGGGCCGGCCGCGCAGTTTACGTTCGCTCTCAACAGCAGTGAGACGCGCTGGCGCCTGGGCGGCCAACAGCGCAGCAGCATCGCCAAGTGGGAAGGAGCGGCGCTGCTGGTGAACACGATCGTCACCGGTCCGCCCGATTACACCCTGATGGATCGCTGGCGCCTCTCGCACGACCGCGCCGTATTGACGATCGTGCGGCAGGTAGTGCGCGCGTCGGGGGAAACCGAAGGCAACCTGGTATACCGGCGCGAAGGCGCGGCGCCCCCCGCGCCGCGGCAGCCGGCGCCGCAGCCCGCGGTGCAGATCACGCCGCAGGCTCCGCAATTCGTGCGGCCGGCGCCGGCGCGCGGTCCCGAGGAATATACGGTGCCCGCGGGCACGCGCATCCCGCTCACCCTGCGCAACTCGGTGGATACGAAGCACTCGCACGAAGGCGACCATATTTACCTGGAGACCGCCTACCCCATCGCGGAGAACGGGCGCGTGGTGATTCCCCGAGGCAGCTTCGTGAACGGCACCATCACGCAGAGCAAGAAGGCAGGCGCGCTCAAGGGCAAGGGCGAGTTGTACATCCGTTTCGATACCCTGATGCTGCCGAACGGCACGGCGCGGGATTTCCGCTCGCGCCTGGCATCGGCCGATAGCCGCGGCCGCGGCGAAGTGGACAGCAAGGAAGGCAAAGTCACGGGCGAACGCGACGGCTCTCACGATGCGCGGACGGCCGCGGAGGGCGCCGGGATCGGCGCCACCGTCGGCGGCGTGGCCGGATCCACGCAGGGGCACGCGATCAAGGGAATGGGTGTCGGCGCGCTGGCGGGCGCGGCCGGCGGCCTCTTGATGTCGCGCGTGACGCATCGCGCCGATGCCGTGCTGCCGCAGGGCACCACCGTCGAGATGGTGCTGGACCGCGACCTGGTGTATTCGCCGCAGGAACTGGATCGCAGGTAAAGCTACCGGATCACAACCTGGCGGAGGCGTTCGAGCTGCCGGCGCGCGATTTCAGCCCATTGGCCGGAGCTATCCAGCTTGAGGTAGGCCTTCCAGTGGTGGACGGCCCTGAGGGTATCGCCGGTGCGCTCGCACAGCAGGGCGAGGTTGAAGTGCGCGTCGGCATACTGGGGGTTGAGGGCCAGCGCGCGCTTGTAATGGTCGAGCGCTTCGGAAAGGCGGCCCTGCTCATCGTAGAGGTTGCCGAGGTTAAACTGGGCCAGCGGATAGGTGGGGTCGACCTCGATGGCCTGGCGGTAGTAAGTCTCGGCATCGGCAAATCTGCGCTGGCGATAAAAGATGGTGCCCAGGTTGACGAGGGCGCCGGCGGCGCTGGGGTTCAGCTCGAGAACCTTGCGATAGGCTTCGACGGCCTGCTCGATGGGGGCGCCGGTCTCTTCCAGTTCGAGCCCTTTCTGAAACCAGACCTCGGATTCCCGCATGCGGTTGGCGCGCTTGCGCTCGGGAAAGTTTCTGATGCTGGCGATATCGGCGGCGTCGAAATCGAAGAGGATCTGGCCGCTGACGGCTTCCATTTTCTGGCCTGCGACGTGAACCGTGATCTTCCTGCCGTCGGAGGCGATGCGCAGTTCGGAAAGCGGCTGCTTGACCCAATCGAGTTTCTTGCGGAGGGAATCGAGCGCGGCGCCGATCTGGCGCGCAGCGATATGGTTCTCGCGGAGCTTGAGGAGCGTTTTGATGGCGAGAAGGTCGGAAAAGGTGTAGGAGTCGGCGGGATCGAGAAGCCTTTGCCGTTCCCAGCCGCGAAGCTGGCGCTCGGTGACGCCGAACCGCCGCCGGACCTCGGAGCGAGAGTATTCCGCCTTCGGTGCCACGCGAACATTTTAACAGGCCACTCCAAAACGCTGCAGAAAACCGGGCGGCAAAGGCACACGGGGCATTGGCGGAGCCGGGCCAATTTCAAGCAAGTGATTTAGATTCAGCTCGTTTAGAGCCGTTCCAGGGGACCGTTCACTGCTGGCGCAGCGTCACCATGGGATCGACTCTGGTCGCACGGCGCGCCGGCAACCAGCTTGCCAGAAAAGCCATCGCGCCGAGGAACAGGGCCGCCCCCGCTATGGCCACCGGATCGCGCGGAGTCACCCCTACCAGCAGTCCGGCCGCCACCCTCATCACCGCGATTGTCAGGAGTGCGCCGGCCAAAATACCGACCGCGGTCAGCGTCAAACCGAGGCGAAGCACCAGCGCCATGACATCGGACGTCGCGGCGCCCAGAGCCAGGCGAATTCCGAACTCCTGCTCGCGCTGGCTCACGAAGTACGCCAGCACGCTGTACATACCCACCGCCGCCAGGAGCAGCGACACCGCGCCCAGCACGCTGAGGAGCGCCGCTGCCACCTGGTGAGCGAAAAGCGAGCCGGCGACCACCTCTGAGAACTCCACGATCTCCGCGATACCGGCGTTTGGCTCGAGCGCGGTGGCTTCGCGGCGGACGGCGCCGATGGAGCCGCGAGCCGGTCCGACGGTCCGGATGAAGAAGGCAATCCAGAATTCGCCGCCCGGCCGTTGGCGGTAGGGCAAGTAAAGATACGGGGTGAGCGGCTCCGTCAAGCGGTGATATTTGCTGTCCTTCACCAGCCCCGTAACCGTCGACCAGACGCCGTCTACCCGAACCCGGCGCCCGAGAGGAAAGCCGGCCCCAAAGTAGCGCCGCGCGAATGCCTGATTAACCATCACCACGGGCGCGCTACCGCGATCGTCGCGTTCCGTGAAATCGCGCCCCTGCAGCAACGGAATCCGCAGCGTCTGCAAGAAACCGGGCGCGACCGTGGCGCTCGATATGTTCGTGTCCTCCTCGCGGCCGCGAACATACCCTTCCACCTGGATATCCGAATGCTGGCCAGTGCCGATTTCCAGCGGCACATTGGTTGCGAAGCTCACGCTGGCGATGCCCGGGAGGGCGGCGATGCGGTCGCGCAGACGCAGGCAGAAGCGGGCCCGCTGATCGTCGTCCTGACAGAAGGTATCGAGGTGATATTTCGCAAACAGGACGTTGCGCGCGTCGAGGCCGGGACGTATGGCCAGGACGTTGCGAAAACTTAGCGTGAACAGGGCGGTAGCGACCAGCGCCACCATCGCCAGCGCCACCTCGGAAATCACCAGCAGCGCGCGTGTGCGATTCTGCGCGGCGCCGGACATGCCGCTCCTGCCCCCTTCTTTCAAGCCATCCATGAGGCTTTCGCGAGCCAGGTGCAGGGCGGGGGTGAGGCCGGTGAGCAGGCAGCCGGCGCAGCACAGCAGCAGCACAAACGCGAGCATATCGGCATTCAGGCTGAAATTGAACTCGATGGGAAACCCCAGCGGCGGCAGCAACCAGAGGAGCGACCGTCCCAGCCAATACGCGAACAGAATGCCCGCCGCCGCGCCGGCGGCCGCCAGCAACAGGCTTTCGGAAAGAAACTGCCGCACCAGGCGCCAGGGGCTGGCCCCGAGGGCCATGCGGACGCTGAGTTCCCGCCGCCGGGCAATGCCACGGGCAAGCTGGAGGTTGGCCAAGTTGGCGCCTATTATCAGGAACAGCACGAAGCCGGTCGCCATGAGAATCCGCAAGGGCGCCAGCAGCACCGTCTGGACTCCGAGGTGCGCCTTCCAGATGGGCATCAGGCCGGCAGAAAAGCCGGCGTCGGAATCCGGCGAGTCCTCCGCCAGGCGGCGCGCGCAGGCTGCCACTTCCGCGTTGGCGCGCTGCACGGTTACGCCGGGCTGAAGACGCGCGGTCACCCACATTAGCCGCGTGGAGCGATCTTCGAGCAGCCAATTGCCCTGGCCGTTGAGCAGCGGCGCCATGGTCATGGGAACCCAGATTTCCATGAGCATGCCGGGCATCGTGCCGTGGAAATTTTGCGGCGCGACGCCCGTCACGGTGAGCTCGTAGCGATTGACCCGCACGGTCTTGCCCACTACGCCGCGGTCGCCCTGGAAGAGGCTTTGCCAGAGGCTATAGCTGATCACCGCCAGTGGAAACGAGCCCGGCTTATCGCCATATTCGGACGGCAGAAACGCCCGGCCAAGCACGGGCTTCACGCCCAGCACCGCGAAGTAATTGCCGGAGACGTATTCTCCGAAAACGCGGCGCGGGTTCTCTGTAGGGCCCACGGCAAACGCGTTGAGCAGCGAGGCGGCCAGGCCGGAAGTGAACTGCAGCCGGTCGCGATAATCGCGGTAATCGCGATAGGAGGTGTTGGAGTATTCGCCGCCGGATGATAGGGTCTCGATGGCCGCGAGCTGTCCGCCGCCACTCACGCCGGGGAACGGGCGCATCAGCAGACTATCGATCCAGCCGAAAACGGTCGCGTTCGCCGCAATTCCTAATGCCAGCGTGAACACGGCCACCGCCGTGAACCCGGAGCTCTTCCTGAGAGTGCGGAAGGCATAACGCAGGTCCTCAAAGAGGCTACGCATAATATTCTACCTTCGTGCAATCATACTTCCAGGCCCTTATACCTGATTATCTCCCATCGCAGCGGCAACGAGCGTTCGTTTCCGGTCCGATGTGTCCGCTATCGGGACGGCGGCGGCGAATCGGGTCAGCGCTGCGACGGTTCGTCGAGCAGCAGCGTGGAGGAGGCCGGGCCCAGGATATTCCAGTCGCGCAGCGCCCAGACCACTTTCTTGTCCGGAGTCACTTCGATCAACTGCACGACGCCGGTCCAGGGAGTGTCTTTCGGAGCGCTGCCCGCCCAGTTGTTGATCAGAGTGTCGCCGTTGGCGAGGCGCGAGCATTCCTGCACGGTGTAGAGCGGGATGCCCGGCAGGTCGTCTTTATCGATCTCCCACACGGTTTCGCCCTTGGGATTCACTTCGCGCACCCAGCCGTGCTGGTTGCCGCTGATGAGCGTGTTGCCGTTCTTCAGGCGTACGGCGGCCCATGCCGAGGGAGCGGGGACGCTCCAATACTCCCTCCCGTTCCAGTCGTATTCGACCACTTTGCCGAGATCGAGATGAGCCACCAGCAGGTGACCGTCCGGAGTCAGGCGGATGTGGCGGAACTGGCCGTGGGTGCTGGTGGGAACGCGCGTGGGGAGCACGAGCTGCTTCACGATTTGGTTGGTTCGCTGGTCGATCAGGAGCGCCCTGGCCGGGTTGCCGTTCTGCATGATCAGGACCTGATGATCGCCGGCGGGCCAGGTGGTATGGATTTCCGTGCCGGGAGGGCCATCGTAGTTCCAGACGATCTTCTTCCCGGGCGTGATCTCGCTGGCGCCGAACTGGCGCGAAAAGAGAATGTCGCCGTTGGGCAGCATGCTGCAATCGCCCAGTTCGCCTTTGAGCGGATTGGTGTACGACCAGACCACCTTGCCGCCGCGGATGATGTACATGGTCTGGTTCGAGGTGCTGCGATTCTGCCATTCGCCGCAATAGAGGAACGAGTGCTGCGCGAGGCCGTCTCCGGGCAGAGTCTCGCCCGCCGGCGCGGAGGCGCGGAACAACTGCGGCGCCACTTCGTTCAGGTAGCGCCGCCACACGATCCAGGTATGGGCGCCGTCGCTCTGGTAGAACGTGTGCCTGATTTCGTGCTGCGTGAGGAACTCGTCGAAAGCCTGAGCGTTCTTCATGAGGCTGTCGTCACGGCCGCAACCGATCCACAACAGGTGCAGCTTCTGGTTGGCGGCTTGCGGATCGGCCGCGATGGCGTGGTATGTAGCCGCAAATTCGGGCGGACGCAGGGCGGCACTGAAACCGGCGACCCAGGAGAAAAGGTCGAGATGGTTCAAGCCGATCAAGAGAGACTCGCCCCCGCCCATGGAAAGGCCGGCGATGGCGCGGTGGTCGCGATCGGCAAACACGCGGTAATGCGATTCGACGAAGGGGATGACGTCGCCGATGAGATCCCGCGCGAAGAGCTCTTCGCTGGAGGGGCCGGAAGCGCCCGCGGCGCGCGGCGTTCCGGGCGGAATGCCGTAACCGAAGGGCATCACGACAAGAAACCCTCTGGCCTTGCGCGCAGCGAGCAGATTATCGAGGATCAGGTTGACGCGTCCCAGGCGGGTCCATGCGGTTTCGTCGGCATTGGCGCCGTGAAAGAGATACAGCACGGGGTAGCGGAGGGTGGGGTCGCGGTCGTAATCCGGAGGCGTGTAGACGGTGAGGCGCCGCAGCGTGCCGAGGGTTTTCGATGGATACCACTCGCTGCGGATCTCGCCGTGCGGAACCGCCTGGCCATCGTAGAAAGCGGGATGGTCGCCCTTCACTTCGAGGATGCTGGCGATGGTGCTGGGGGTCGAGCCGGTCTTCACGTCAGGATTGCCGGGATCGATGGTGCGGACGCCATCGATGGTGAGGTTGTAGTTGTAGATTTCCGGTTCGAGCGGACCGACGGTGACGCTCCAGACGCCGTTGGCATCCTTGACCAGAGGTTTACTGCCCTTCATAAACTCGCCGGTGAGCGTGACCTCGGCGGCATGGGGCGCCGCCACGCGGAAGGTGACGGTGCGGTCGGGCGCGATCTCAGGAGAGCGCACAGCGGGCGCCCGCTGAGGCCAGAGTGGGAGCGCGAACAGCGCGGCAATGACGAAATGACCTTTGCTCATTGTGAAACCGCCATCAATTGTACTCCGCGGCGGAAGTTCGCGGGCGGGCCCGGGCCGCGCGGGTTCACATGGCGCTGGGCATGAGGGTCATTTCGGTGATGACGGCGCGCGGCGGCATGGCGAGGCATGCCATCACCGCTTCGGCGACGTGCTCGGGCAGCAGTGCGACGCGCAGTTGTTCGGGCGGAGGCATGACAGGACGTTTTGCGAGAATCTCGGTGTCCACGAGTCCGGGATTGATGACGGTGGTGCGGATGCCGTGCTGCTTTTCTTCGAAGCGGATGGCGTGGGCGAGGCCGATCATCCCGCGCTTGGAAGCCTGGTAAGCCGCGCCGGAGATATCCGGCGTGTGGCCGGAGATGGAGGCGATGAAGACGAGGTGGCCGCTGGCGCGCTCGCGCATGGCGGGGAGCACGGCCTGGGCTGCGTAGTAAGCGCCATCGAGGTTGGTTTCGACAAGTTCGCGCCAGATGGGGGGCCGCAGTTTCGTGAAGGCGCGGTCCGGGGTGTTGGTCCCGGTGGCGTAGACCAGGATATCGATGGGGCCGAGTTGTTCGCGCGTAGCTTGCGCGAGGCGGTCCATGTCTTCCGGATTGCGCGCGTCGGCGGCAGAGATTTCGAGGGGATGTCCTTCGGCGGCGCATTCGGCGCGCAGTGTGAGCAGGCGCTCTTCGCGACGCGCCGACGCCATGACCCTGGCGCCCGCGCGCGCCAGCAGGACAGCCGTGGCGCGGCCGATGCCGCTCGATGCACCGATGACGAGAGCAACCTGATTTTTGAGGGAAGCAGACATAAGTTCGCAGCCATTATGCTATCGCGGGGCGGCTGCGGGCAAGTATGCGATTCGCTCCCCCGGCTCGGGAGGCGGCGGCTCGTCCGGATCGCGCCGCACAAATCGAAAACGGATAGACTATTGTCTTCCGATGGCGATCGCGACCGGCGACAAACTCGGTCCCTACGAGATTTCAGCCCGTATCGGAGCAGGCGGAATGGGCGAGATCTGGAGGGCTCGTGATACGCGACTGGGCCGCGACGTTGCAATTAAGATCAGCCGGGAGCGGTTCAGCGAGCGTTTTGAGCGGGAAGCGGTGGCTCTTTCGAAATTGAACCACCCGCACATCTGCCAAATCTACGACGTTGGGCCGGACTACATTGTCATGGAGCTGATAGATGGGAAACCCTTGCACGGCCCACTTCCCATCGACAGCGCACTGGAGTACGCAGCCCAGATCTGCGACGCGCTCGATGCCGCGCATTCCAGCGGAATCGTACATCGGGACCTCAAGCCGGAAAACATTCTTCTGACGCGGCACGGAGTAAAACTGCTGGATTTTGGGCTGGCGAAAGTGGGCCATCCTGCAGTCGAGATCGACGACCGCACGTTGACGGAGACCCTAACGAGTGCAGGGCAGATTGTGGGAACCCTGTCCTACATGTCTCCCGAACAGTTGCAGGCCAAAACGGTGGACGCCCGGAGCGACATCTTCAGCGTAGGACTCGTGCTCTACGAGATCGTCACCGGCAGGCGGGCATTCGACGGCGACAATCCGGCAAGTGTGGTTGCAGCGATCTTGAGGGGGGAACCGCGCCCGCTGGTGGAGTTGCAGCCCGCGGCTCCGCCCGGGCTATGCCGAGTCCTCAAAGCGTGTCTGGCGAAGGATCCCGAGGAGCGGTGGCAGTCGGTGCGCGATCTCCGGCGAGAGCTGAATTGGCTGCGGGAGCCGCCCGCCGCAACCGCGGATTTACGCGGCGGCTTCGCCTGGAAACAGGCCTTGATGGGGGCGGGCATTGTTGCCGGCCTCGCAGCGGCTGTCTGGATGTGGAGCCGCACCCGGATCCCCGACTTACCATCCTGGAGGGTCACTCCGCTCACGGCTTACGCGGGAAACGAGGAGATGCCCACGATTTCGCCGGACGGAAACCAGGTTGCTTTCGTCTGGAATGGAGAACGACAGGACAACTTCGATATCTACGTCAAGCAAATCGGGGACGATGCGCCGCCGCTTCGCATTACGCGTGATGAAGCGGTGGATTATGCGCCGTGCTGGTCGCCGGACGGCAAACGGCTCGCTTTCCTCCGTCAACGCAGCAACAATTCCGACCTTGTGATTAGCTCGTCGCTCGGCGGCGGCGAACGGACCCTCGCGAACCTGTCGTACTCGGCGAATCTTTCTATTTACAGCCGCATTTCGTGGTCTCCCGACGGTAGATTCATTGCGGCGCCGGATGGGGCGGGCATCGTGCGGGTGAACGTGGAGACCCGGGAAGTGCAACCCGTGACGGGCCAGTTACTCCCGGGTATCTCCGACCGCATGCCGTCGTACGCGCCGGACGGCAGCGCTCTGGCGTTCACACGAGGCCTCGATCTGGTCACCCGTCAGATCTGGATTCAGAAGCTGAATGGGCGCGGGGAGCCGAATGGCAAACCCATGCGCTTGACTGAAGAGTCCGACTCTTTTCTGGGCATGACCTGGATGCCGGAGCGCAGAAGTCTTCTGTCGTCGACGGGCTTTCCGGGCAGCTTCCAGCCGATGGTCAGGGTGGCGCTCGACGGGGGAGCCATCCACGAGGTTCCTGTCGATACCATCGCCGTTTGGTATCCCAGCTATAACGCCATTCGTCACCGCCTGGCTTACGAGAGACGATGGATGGACCTGGATATTCTGCGTTTCTCTTTGGACAAACCGAACGAAGCGCCCGCGCAGGTGATCGCTTCCACCCATTTGGACTTCTCCCTGAGCATCTCACCCGACGGGAACCGGCTCGTTTTTGAATCGACACGCGATGGACGCCAGGGTATCTGGCGGGCTGAGCGGGACGGGACCAACCAGATTCTCCTCGCCGCTCCGGGTGGCTCGCCGCGCTGGTCGCCGGACGGCAAGTGGATTGTTTTCGATGGGAAGCGCAGGGGTGAATCCAATATCTATGTCGTGTCCGCCGATGGCGGCTCCCCGAGACAGTTCTCGGGAACGTCGGAGGATATCCGGCCTTCGGTATCGCCGGACGGCAAATGGGTCTATTTCAATTCGCCCGTCAGTGGACAACAGGAGATCTGGAGACAGCCGTGGGCGGGCGGAACGCCGTCCCAAGTTACACACGGAGGAGGGGCCCACGCCATACCATCGCCAGATGGAAAGTGGGTGTACTTCAATCGATCCACGAGCCTGTGGCGGATTCCATTGGACGGAGGCGAGCAGACCAAGATGCTGGACAACATCAAGACCGGCTATTGGACGCCGGCCGGAGACCTTGTCTACTATCTAAGTCTCGATGGGGAACGGTCGTCTGTAGTCGAATACGAGCCGTCGAGCGGCCGGTCGCGCGAAGTTTACCGGTTCCCCTTCGCTTTGAATCCGGCCTATCCGGTATCGGCCATCGCAGTCTCGCTGGCGACCAGGGAGGTCTTCGTCGTGCACTGCGTGCGATTCGAGAGCGACCTGATGCTGGTCGAGAATTTCCAGTGAATGTCGACCTCTCAGCAGGTTAGAAACCGGGTGATGACACAACCCGACGCGGCGAAGCCCTACCTAATTTTGCGGCCGGCGATGGCCAATCAGTCGTGTGCGCCGGCGCTGGCCGGCCCTTTCACGAGAATGTGACGAGGCGGCCGGGCGTGATTTCGGGCGCTCGCGGGCGCCGGTTCCGCAAGTTCACATGGCTTTTCCTCCCGCGCCTGGACGCCTGGTGCGCCGCGCCGGAGACTGCCTGCATGCGGCCGCTATTGGCCTTCGAGCCGCGTTTGGTAAGATGGCTCAGACTTCCATGCGTTTGCGCTGGAAGCAGGCCCGGACCCTATGAGATCGTCGCGCCCCGAGGCGCGAAAGGAATGGGCGAAGTCTACCGCACGCTCGCCAGGCGCCTCAACAGCATGGTTGCCGTCGAGGCCGTGGTGTCGGGTCTGATCTCCGCCAACCCGTCTCCCCGCGCGAAGAACTGCGGCATCGCATCCATCGTTAGATCGGACACCGTGTGGTGACGAATCCCAGGCCCGAAACTGCCGGTTTTCCGGAATCGAAAGGAGACTCATGAAGCCAATCAACCTGCTCTTCGATAGCTGGTCGACCCAGGTCCTCTACCAGCAGGCGCCGCCTTCCTATCCCTCCGGCGTCAAGCCCGGCAACAAATCTCCCAATAACGCCCCTGCCGTCACGGGGATGAGGTTGAACACGCTGTTTGGAGCGATCAAGAGCGCCGGCCAATCCCAGAGCACCTGGCAGCCCGATCAGACCTGGAACGTCTCGTTTACGACGCCGCCGATTACAGCGGCACAATTGAGCAACGTGACGGTCTATATCAGCCTGACTCGTTTTCAGCACAAGCCATTTGCCTACACGAACGACGAGCTCAAGGCAATCCGGAAATGGGTGGAGGGAGGCGGCAACGTTCTGCTCATGACCAATCACGGGCCGACTCCCGACGCGCCCGATGACGACTGGACCGTGAACGACGCGCCTTTGGCCCAACTCTTCGACGTAACACTGCAAAACTATCTCGTAAAAGGGGCGTCGAAGGAGATGTCCATTTGCGACCCGGTGAATGGGAATGCCCCGACCATGATGGCGCACGACTCCTGTATCATGGTCCCGCCGAGCGGAGTTACGGTCACCACGATTGCCGTGTTTCCTCCGGGCTGGCAAGCCTGGTCGCAGAAGTCGGGCTATATTGACCCGCCCCACCCCTATTTCGCATTGCTGGTGCCGTACAACAGCTCAGGCGGGGGCAAACTGCTCCTGATCGGCAATTCCGGGTGGTTGGGAGATGAAGGATCGCCAAATCCGGCCCAGGGTCTCGCGCCCTATCGGAACAACCTGCAATTCGCGCTGAACTGCATCGGCTATCTCGCGGGCTTGACCAACAGCGCCGGCGGGTCCTGAACCCGCGCACCTCGAAAGTCGCTACGAACCGCCGGTGGGGCACATCCGAGGAATCCGAGGGATCGTGTATTCGATATAAGCTTCCGAAGTACACCCAAATGAAGGCGACAAGGCCGGTTATCAGCAGCGCGGATATTTGAGTTGCTCGACCTGACCGGGCGGGTCTATCTATATTGTGTGTTTCGCTTTCCTATTGCTTGCCCCAGACTTACCCCCGAGGGACTTACGCCTTGACGGCGTTCTGTGCGGCCGCAAACACATCGCGTGCGGACGTCGTACCCGCTACGTGCTCCGCACCCGTGATTCCGAGGCCCATCCATCCGGCGTTCACGCTCTCAAACATTTCTTCGGCAGGTCCGGTGCGGCCCTTCGGAACGCCGAACTGCTCGAACGCTTCCGCCCACCCTGCACGCGGGACGGCAAAGGCCTTTACGTCGCGTTTTAGGACTTCACCCAATTGTTGCGCCACTTCATCCGCGCTTACCATCGAACCGAGCTCGATAACGCGATGCCCTGACCACGCCGGGCCGGTCAGAAGCTTCGCCACCTCTGCGCCAATGTCGTTTGTCGCAACCATTGTCGATTTCCGGTTTGTAGGATTGTAGAAAACCGGTAGAGTTCCGCCTTGGGCGGCCTGTAAACCGAAAAGAAAGTTTTCGAAAAAGCCGCCTGCGCGCACAAATGCAACCGGAGATGGCAGACTGCGAAAACCTTGCTCCAAGAGTGATAAGGCTGTGATCATCCCCAGCCCGCTTGTTCTATTAGCGCCCATCGACGAGAGCGCTACCACCCGCGGTGGCACCACCTTGGTCAGCGCCTCGACATAGTTCGCAATCACACCCTTTGCCTCTCTGTAATCGGGCGAGGGCGCCCATACAGCCGGCAACATAACAAACGCGCCCTCAACGCCTTTGAGCGCCGCCGCTATGGCTGCCGCATCGTTCCAGTCTCCATCCACCAACTCCACGGCTCGGTCTGCCCACTTCGCCGCTTTCTCACGATTGCGCACAAGTGCTCGCACCTGTTTTCCCTGCTTCAGCAGATGACGCGCGGTGGCGCCCCCAACTTTTCCAGTAATGCCCATGACTAAAAACATGCTCGTTTTCTCCTTTTTGCTTGTACTTGGCCCCCATCCAAATGAGCGACCTGACTATTAGAGGCTGCGAGCAAACCAGTGGGTGCAAATCAATCAACGGTTAATAACCATTGGTTATAAATAGTCCAGTGGTTGATGAAATTCCCAAAAGGGACTACGCTATTGGAAGTGACATCCTCATCACCAAGTCGCCGTGTAGAGCGCAAGGAAAGGCTGCGGGGCGAAATCCTTGCGGCTGCCAGCAAGATGTTTGCCGATCGCGGCTACGAAGCCGTGACGCTTCGCGCGATCGCTAAGGAGATCGGCTATACGCACGCCGTAATCTACCAGCATTTTCCTGACAAATGGCATATTCTCGCCGAGTTGAGCAACGAGACGATCGGGCTGCTGATTCAGAACTTCGACGCAATTGCCGCTAAACATCCGACACCGAAAGAGCGTTTGTTTGCGACTTCACGTGGCTTGATTCAGTTCTGCACCGCCCATCCACAGCAGTTCCGCAACGTCTTCTTCGGGCCGGAGAACCACGACGGCATCCGCGCCGGACAATATATCAACGACATTGGCGCGCCTTTGTTCCAACGTTTCGTACAGCTCTTTTTCGAGGTTGCGAAGGACGAAGGATTGCCGAGTAGGGATGACACAGTCGTGGCCCACACCTGGTGGTACACGATCTTCGGCCTCGCCATGCTCATGGTCGTTCAAGGGGTGGTGCCTGACTTGCCTGACCAGACTCTCGTGGTCGAGCAAACGATCGCCACACTTTGGGCGGGCGTTCAGGTTGTTCCGCGATTGCCAAAGAAGGCAGTCTCCAAGCGGTCCGGCCGATCCAGCGCCGCAAAGCAATAACAGCTCTGTCTACTCGAGTGTGTCGACGAGCCGCTGCGCGGGCCGGGATTCCTCCGGCGAATCAAAAAAAGAGTCGCTCCTCCTACGGAACGATCGAGTAGTGTGACGAAATGCGGGAGCGAGATCACCGTTCGAGGCGGCCGTACAGCAGAATGCCCAGGTACCCGAAGGTGTTGGCGGCACTCTGTATCGTTCTGGGATTGCTGTCCGGCCGGGCGCGGGCATCCGGCGCGAACCAGAGTAAGGTCATCGCCATCGACATCTTACTGGAGCCGGACGCGACGATGGTCCGGCATGCAGAAGCCGTTAACGCACGCCTGCGTTCGGTTTACCCGAAGGGCTTCGCGCTGGACGCCTCACACCATCCCCATATCTCAATGTTTCAGTGCTTTGTTCACACGGCGGATCTCGAGAAAGTCTCCGCCGCGGCCGCCAGGGTCTTCGCCGGCGGGAACGTGACCGGCCTGAAGTTAAAAGCGTTCAAGTACTATTACATCCCGGACGAGTCTCTGGGACTGTCGGGGATTGTCGTGGAATCCACTCCGCAATTGATCCGGCTACAGCGGGATCTCATTGCGGCTGTGACCCCATTCCTTGTGAAAACCGCGACGTCCGCGGCATTCGTCACCACGCCCGCGGATCCGGTCGTCAACCCACTGTTGATCCATTACGTTGAAGTATTCGCGACGGAACATGCCGGAAAGCATTTCCTGCCGCATGTCACCACCGGCCTCGCTCCCAGGGAATATCTGGACAAAATGCTGGCCGAACCCTTCGACTCGTTCCTGTTCTCGCCGGCGGGCGCGGCTGTGTATCAACTCGGCCACTACGGGACGGCGGCGAAGATGCTTAAGGACCTGGACTTGACGCGCTGAGACTTCATCCGGCAGGGCGCAGCGCGGGAAGGAGAGTTGGATGGAAACTGTTGCCGGACGCCGGCGACCGGGCCGCTTCGTGGGGACGCTGCTATGGTCCGTCCTGCTCGCAGTCGGCGCATATGCCCAGCCGGATCCGCTCCCCTCCTGGAATGCGGGCGCGGCAAAGCAGGCCATCCTCGAGTTCGTCCGTGTTACTACGGACCAATCGAGTCCAAAGTATGTTCCCCCTGCGCGGCGCATCGCTACCTTCGACCAGGACGGCACTCTGTGGGTCGAGCATCCGATTTACACCCAGGTGCGGTATTGCCTGGATCGCGTGCCCGCAGTCGTGGCGGCGAAGCCGGAATGGAAAGATGTCGAACCATTCAAGACTATCCTGTCCGGCGACCGCAAGGCCATCGCGAATCTTTCGATGAAAGACCTGGAGACGGTTCTCGCAGCCACGCTCACCGGCATGACGACGGATCAGTTTCAGGTCGAGGTGACAAAGTGGCTCGCCACGGCCAAAGATCCACGGTGGAAGCGCCCCTACACCGAACTGACCTACCAGCCGATGGAGGAAGTGCTCACGTACTTACGCTCCCACGGTTACAAGACTTACATTGTCACGGGCGGCGGGCAGGACTTTGTCCGCGTTTACTCGGAGCGGACCTACGGCATCCCACCCGAGCAGGTCGTCGGCACCATGGGTGGGACCAAGTATGGGTATGACGCGAATGGGAAACCGATCCTGACCAAGGATCGGCAGTTGCTGCTCAACGATGACAACGGCGGCAAGCCCGAGGGGATCCACTTGATGATCGGCCGCCGGCCTTATGCGGCCTTCGGCAACTCACCCGGCGACCGGCAAATGCTGGAGTACACGAAGGCGGGGGACGGCGCGCGGCTCGCGATGCTGGTGCTGCATGACGACGCTGCACGCGAGTATGCGTACGGCCCGGCGCGGGGATTGCCGGACACCAAGGTCGGCGCCTTCCCGCAGGCGCTCTACAACCAGGCGCAGAAGGATGGCTGGATCGTCATCAGCATGAAGAACGATTGGAAGCACATATTCGCCTTTGAAAAATGAACCGGCCGGCCGCTGGTAAACGGCTGACCACCGGGACATGCCACGCGCTTCCCGCCATGCTTTCGCCTCGCTGCCCGCCTGCGATATTGTAGCTGCATGAGGCCAACACGGCGGGAATTGCTGGCGGGGATGCCGGCAGCGGCGGCGGTGGCGCAGGCGCAGCAGCCGGCGGCCGCGGCGAAGCCCAACCTGATCCTGATTATTTCCGACCAGTTCCGCTGGGATTGCGTGGGCGCGCTGGGCGTGAACCCGATGAATCTGACGCCCAACCTGGATCGCATGGCGCAGCAGGGCGTGATTTTCCGGTCGGCGATGGCTAATCAGCCGGTGTGCGCGCCGGCGCGGGCCAGTATTTTCACCGGAACGTATTCCTGCCGGCACGGCGTATGGCGCAACGGAATCCCGCTGCCGGAGGATTCGGCGACGCTGGCGAAATCGCTGCGGCAGGCGGGCTATTCGGCGAACTACATCGGGAAATGGCACCTGGGAACCAACGATCCCAAACTTCCGCGCGAGCAGCATGGACCGGTGAAACCGGCGGAGCGCGGCGGCTTTCTCGATTTGTGGCAGGGCTCCAACGAACTGGAGTGGACCTCGCACGCGTACGAAGGCAACCTGTACGATGGCGACGGCAAGCCGATCCACTTTTCGGGCCAGTACCGCACCGACTTCATGACGGACCTGGCCGAGCGGTTCCTGCGCGCCGCGCGGCAGCCGTTTTTCCTGACGCTTTCGTACCTGGAAGTGCATCAGCAGAACGATTCCGACAGCTTCGATCCTCCGAAGGAGTACAAAGGGCGGTATGCGAATCCATTCGTGCCGGAGGATCTGCGGCCGCTGCCGGGATCGTGGCCCAGCCAGCTTTCCGACTATTACGCCTGCGTGGCGAAGATGGACGAGACGGTGGGGCGGGTTCGCCGCATTCTGGCGGAGACGGGGCTGGAGCGGAACACGATTGTGGCCTTCGTCAGCGATCACGCCTGCCACTTCAAGACGCGCAACACGGAGTACAAACGCAGTCCGCATGAAGGCTCGATCCATGTGCCGCTGGTGATTGAAGGGCCGGGCTTCCAGCGCGCGCTGCAGATTCCGGAGTTGGTGAGCCAGGTGGATCTGATGCCCTCGCTGCTGGATGCGGTGGGCGTCCCGGTGCCCGGTTCGGTGCAGGGGCGCAGTTTTCTGCCGCTGCTCGAGCGGCGGACGGAAGGGTGGCGCAACGAAGTCTACTTCCAGATGGCGGAATTCGTCACCGGGCGCGGGCTGCGAACGCCGCAGTACACGTACGCGGCGATGGCACCGAAGGCTCCGGGATGGCGGGCGGCGTCTTCGGCGCCGAAGTATGTCGAGTACGCTCTCTACGACAACTATGCCGATCCCTTCCAGCAGGTGAACCTGGCGGGGAGGGTTCCGTACCGCGACATTGCGGCGGAACTGCGGAAGCGGCTTCTGGCGCGGATGCAGGAGGCGGGGGACGCCGCGGCAACCATCGACCCATGCTGGTTTCCGTATTCGTAGGGATCGGCGGTGAAGGGCCGCCTGTTATTCTGGAAACATCCAAACAATGCGTTTAGGAACCATAGTTCTGCTATGCGCCGCGGGCCAGGTTGCCGCGGCTGCGGGGCCGGCTTTGATGCCGCTGCCCGTCAAGATGGAGCCTGCGGGCGGGAGCTTCGTGCTCGATGCGAATTTCACGATCGAGACGCAAGGCGCGGCCAACGCGCGCCTGGCGCCGTTTGTGAAATCGTTTCTGGAGCGGGTGTCGCGGCAGACGGGCATCGTGTGGTCGACGCTGCCGCCGGCGCCGGCGGATGCGCGCCGGCTGGTGATCGATTGCGCCGGCGGACCGGAATACCCGACGCTCGGCGAGGACGAATCGTACGTGCTGGACGTCTCCGGCACGGGCGCGCACATTCAGGCCGCGACGGCGGAGGGAGCGATTCACGGGCTGGCGACGTTCGCGCAGTTGATTCAACCGGGCGCCGACGGTTTCGCAGTGTCGGGCGTGCACATCGAAGATCATCCGCGGTTTCCATGGCGGGGCCTGATGCTGGACGTGTGCCGCCACTGGATGCCGGTGGAGATGGTCAAACGCAACCTGGACGCGATGGCGGCGGTGAAGCTCAACGTGCTCCATTGGCATCTCTCCGAAGACCAGGCATTCCGCGTGGAGAGCAAGCGCTATCCGCGGCTGCAGGAGATGGGGTCGAACGGGCATTTCTACACGCAGGACCAGATTCGCGACATCGTGGAGTATGCGCGCGAGCGCGGCATCCGCGTGATTCCGGAATTCGACGTGCCGGGGCACACGAGTTCCTGGTTCGCGGGCTATCCGGAGCTGGCGTCTTCGCCGGGGCCATTTGCACCGAGCGAAAGAATGACCTCGGTGATGGACCCTTCGAGAGAGAGCACGTACGCATTCCTGGACGGCTTTTTCGGCGAGATGACACAGCTTTTCCCCGACCCGTATTTCCATATCGGCGGCGATGAAGTGAGCGCACGGTTCTGGAATAATTCGGAGAGCATCCAGGCGTTCGCGAGGGAGCACGGGCTGGCGAATGCCGCGGCCATTCAGGTGTATTTCAACCAGCGGCTGCTGAAGATTCTGCAGAAGTACGGCAAGATTATGGTGGGCTGGGACGAGATTCTCTCGCCGGGGCTGCCGACGGATGCGGTGATTCAATCATGGCGCGGGCAGAAGTCGCTGGCGGAATCGGCGGAGAAGGGATACCGCGGAATTCTTTCGTGGGGTTATTATCTGGATCACCTCAGCCCGGCATCGTACCACTATGGCGTGGACCCATTGGGCGGACCGGAGGCGGCGAACCTGACGCCCGAGCAGGCGGCGCGCATCCTGGGCGGCGAGGCGTGCATGTGGGCGGAGTACGTGGGGCAGGAGACGGTGGATTCGCGCATCTGGCCGCGCATGGCGGCGATCGCGGAGCGGCTGTGGTCTCCCAAAGAGGTGACGGATGTGGATTCGATGTACGCGCGGCTGGAGCCGGTGAGCCGCAACCTGGAATTCACAGGCGTGCGGCACCGCGCCAACATCGGGCCCATGCTGGACCGCCTGGTGGGCGACCAGCCGGTGGGGCCGCTGCGGACGATCGAAGAGGCGGTGGAAGCGACCGGTTTCGACTCGGGCCGAGCGCATCGGCCTACAGGGATTACGCCGATCAACCGGTTCGTGGATGCCTGCACGCCGGAGAGTGTGGAGGTGCGCGCGCTGGAATCGGCGGCCAAACGGTTCGCGGCGAACCCCGCGGGTGACCAGGCCGACAGGACGGTGCTGCGCGTGCAATTCGAAACTTGGGCCGCGAACGATGCGCAGTTCGAACCGGAGGCGGCGAACAACAAACTGCTGGCGGAGGTGGCGCCGGTCTCGCAGGAGCTTTCGGCGCTGGGGGAGGCAGGGCTCAAACTGCTGGATTATCTGACGCCCGCGCCGCCGCTGGTGAACAAGAAGGGAAAGCCGCGAAAGCCGACGAAGAAGGAGCGGGAAGCGCGGGAGGCGGCGAAAGCCGCGGAAACCGCGTGGCTGGCTCAGGAAAACGCGGCGCTGACGAAACTCGCGCGGCCCGCGGGCCGTGGGGTGACGTTCCCCGCGGATATTCGGATAGCGGCGTACCGGCCGGTGAAGGTGCTGGCGGACGCGGCGACATCCCAAGAGTAACTTGCGAGAATTAACGGCGAAACACCTTGCGCCTGACTCCCGCCCCCAGAACCAGCAAGCTTGTACCGAGAAGTAACATAGAACCGGGTTCGGGCACAGTACCAACAGCGCCAACCGCGCTCAGTTCCTGATCTGCATTTCCCGAATTGACGGCCAGTGTGCTGGCGCCGAAAGCATAGTACTTGTACGCTGTGCCGAACGAGAATTGCGCTTCGTATCCGACCGTGCCGGCCGGCCCGGCGCCAGGAGTGAGGACATTGTTAACGGTAGAGGGTGCGGTGCCGGTGAAAGTTCCCAAGGTAAACGGTTCTCCTGCGCCGACCGCAGTGAGCGCATCGAATAGAGGGGTCCACGCCGTCAGGTCATTGCTTCCCTCAATCGTATATTGGTATCCATCAAAACCGGCACCGAAGTGGTCGATGTTAGGGAATATGAGAACATTTGACGTCGGACTAGTGAATGTCGCCAGGATCCAGTCGCTGCCGGGCAGCCCAGTCAGCGTGCCGCCGGCGTAAACGCGAAAGCCATTGTTCTTTATCTCGGTGGAGGTGGGAGTAAAAGGGGGCGCTACGTCGCCGCCGCTGTAATTAGAGAACGTGGCGTACGAACTAACCAGCCCGGTGAAATCCGCGACGTTAGAGTCGCTGGTGTAGACGATAGCTGCGCGAGCCACCGGTGCGATGGCAACGACAAAACCCAGGACAATCGAAGAGATTCTCAAAAGTCGCGACATATGCGAAAGCTCCTGTTTTGTAACAAGTGATTCTTGGAGTAACAACGGGTGCGCCCTGCACTTACGTACCTTGCCGGTATCATATTCGACCGCTTTCGAAACCCGTGTACTTTCGGATACTGTGCTTCTCCTGGCCCGCGATTTTGGTTAGACGCCGTACCCGGGGTGGGTAGCTTTCGGGTCAAACGGCACAGATAGTGATGGTTTCGGGATCGGGAAGCACACTGGCTGTCGGGTGAACTGACTTACCGGCAAGGTTTCACCGGCGATTGCTTCGGTGAGTCTGGAGCAACGAGTTACAGGCTGGGGAAAATGGCCGGGAGCTAAGCCTGCCCCAGCGCTTCCAGCATTACAGGAACGCTAGACCTGCGCTTCGGCCAACATGCCGAAGTCTTTTTGCAGAACCAGCGCGACGGTGCCGCGCAGGCGGGCCATGCCGTCTTCGTAAGCGGGGATGAGGCGCGGCACGCAGCCGCCGGGCAGCACCTGGGCCTGCACTTCTCCTTCGATGAGGGGTCCGAAGAGGTGCCAGGAGCGGGTCAGGTCGCCCACGACGATGATCGCCTCCGGGGCCAGTCCGGCGACGATCATGCGCATGCCGCGGCCGATGTAGTGGGCCATGGTTTCGAGCGTCCTGGCGGCATGTTTGTCGCCGTGATCGGCGCGGCTGAGCAGGTCCTGAAAGCTGAAATCGGGCGATTCGGCGGTGGATTCGAGATAGTAGCGCAGGGCGGCGCGGTTGGACGCGTAGACTTCCCAGCAGCCGCGGCCGCCGCAGCCGCAGGGGGGACCTTTGGGATCGAGCGGCACGTGACCGAACTCGCCCGCCATGCCGTTGAGGCCGCGGACAAGCTGTCCGTTGGCCCAGATGCCGGTGCCGATGCCCTCGGAGATGGTGACGGCGACGAAGTTGCGGCACTCTTCCATGCGGTCGAACCAGACGGCGGCGAGCACACAGGCGTTGGCGGCGTTCTCGACGGTGACATCGAGCCCGGTGGCTTTGGCGATGGGGCCGCGAATATCGATATCGGGCCACTTGAGGTTGGGCGCGAAGACCAGCCGGTCGCTCTTGTGATCGTAGCGGCCGGGAAGGCTGATGCCGACGCCTTCCACTTTGGCTTTGGAGTTGGATTGAATGAGGCGCTGGATGGAGCGGATCAGCGCCGGCATGGTAGCTTTGGGGTCGGCGGAGGTGGAGAACACCTCCTGAGACAGGAAGCGGCCGTTGGCGTTGGCCAGGGCCACGATGGACTGGGAGGGGCGGATATCGACGGCAATGATGACCCTCTCGTCGTTCAGGCGCAGAAAGGTGGGACGGCGGCCGCGGGGCAGGCGGCCGGTAGGGCCTTCGAGCACCCAGTGCTCGGCGATCAACTGCTCGACGATGAGGGAAACGGTGCTGCGCTGCAGGCCCGAGACGCGGGCGAGATCGGCGCGCGAAATGAGATGCCGCGTGCGGATGAGGTTCAGAATCAGCCGGCGATTGATATCGCGTACAACTTCGCTGGAAACGCCCTGGTTGCGCTTATCCGCGGAGATAGGAAACTGGTCGGCCATGCGGCGGCTCTCACTACTGTACTCCTTTTGCGGTGCTTTACCTGTGCCTGCCATTTTGTTTAATGGTACAACTTAATGCTATGGGTAATTGGAACACCCCGATAGTGTGGATACTGGGGCTTGCCGCGGCGGCGAGCGCCCAGACGGCCGGGCAGCCGGCCTATTTGAATCCCGACCTTCCCGCGGAGCGGCGCGCCGCGGACCTGGTGTCGCGCATGACGCTGGAAGAGAAGGTCCTGCAGATGCAGAACAGCGCGCCGGCGATTCCGCGGCTGAACATTCCGGCGTACGACTGGTGGAACGAGGCGCTGCACGGCGTGGCGCGCGCGGGCGAGGCCACGGTCTTTCCCCAGGCCATCGGACTGGCGGCCACCTGGGACACAGAGCTGATGCACCGCGTGGCGGACACGATCTCCTCGGAGGCGCGGGCCAAGTATAACCAGGCAATTCGCGAAGGCAATCATGCGCGGTATTACGGGCTGACCTTCTGGTCGCCGAACATCAATATTTTCCGCGATCCGCGGTGGGGCCGGGGGCAGGAGACCTACGGCGAAGATCCGTACCTGACGGGCCGCATGGCAGTGGCGTTCATCCGCGGGATGCAGGGCGACGATCCGCATTACTACAAGGTTATCGCCACGGCCAAGCACTACGGCGTGCACAGCGGGCCCGAGCCGCTGCGCCACCAGTTCGATGTCAAGCCGAGCGAACGCGACCTGAACGACACTTACCTGCCGGCGTTCCGCGCCGCCATGGTGGAGGGCAAGGCGGACTCGATCATGTGCGCCTACAACGCGGTGGATGGCGTTCCGGCGTGCGCCAACACCGACCTGCTGGGAAAGTACCTGCGCGGCGAATGGGGCTTTCAGGGGTACGTGGTGAGCGATTGCGGCGCGATCGGCGATATCTACCGCGGCCACAAATACAAGGCGACGGCGGCGGAGGCATCGGCGACCGCGGTGAAAGCCGGGACGGACCTGACGTGCGGCAACGAATACCGCTCGCTGGTGGAAGCGGTGAAGAGCGGGCTGATCGACGAAGCGACGATCAATCGTTCGCTCGATCGGCTGTTCGAAGCGCGGTTCCGGTTGGGAATGTTCGATCCGCCGGAGCGTGTGCCGTTTTCCAGGATCCCGTATTCGGAGGACGATTCGGAGGAGCATCGCAAGCTGGCGCTTGCGGCGGCGCGGGAGTCGGTTGTGCTGCTCAAGAACAGCGGGGGCGTGCTGCCGCTGGCGGCATCGGTGAAGAAGATCGCGGTGATCGGGCCTTCGGCGGACGATCCGGTGGCGCTGCTGGGGAATTACAACGGCTTTTCGAAGAAGGAAGTGGACCCGCTGGAGGGAATGGAGAGGCAGTTTGCGGGAAAAATCGTGTACTCGCTGGGCGCTACGTACACGCCGGCGACGGGGTCGTTGATTCCGAGCGATGCGCTGACGCCGCCGGACGGGAACGGTCGCGGAGTGCTGGCGGAATACTTCGATAATCCGGAGTTTCAGGGGCAGCCCAAGGTCTCGCATGTGGAGGCGCGTCCGCTGATCGAAGGCGGCATGGCCCCCGCGGACGTGACGGCGGCATTTCCGAAGGGCGGATATGCGGTGCGCTGGAGCGGCGAGCTGCGGCCGCCGGTCTCGGGCGATTACGTGATTTCGGCGGGAGCGGCATTCTTCGGGCGCTCGCCCACGCGCATTTTTCTGGACGATCGCGAACTGACGGCGGAGGGCACGCCGCCCGCGATGCATGCGCATTTCGAGGCCGGCCACAGCTACAGGCTGCGGGTCGAATACCGGCCGCAGCGCTTCGGCGGCAACCTGCAGGTGACGTGGATTCCGCCCGCGGAGGCGCTGCTGGAGAAGGCGGTGGAGGCGGTGAAGGAGTCGGATGTGGCGGTGCTGTTCGCGGGACTGAGTCCCAGCCTGGAAGGCGAGGAGATGCGGGTTTCGCTGCCGGGTTTCGCGGGCGGCGACCGCACCGATCTGAAGCTGCCGGCTCCGCAGGAAAAGCTGATCGAGGCCGCGGTGGGAACGGGGAAACCGGTGGTGGTGGTGCTGACCAGCGGCAGCGCGCTGGCGGCGAATTATGCCGCGGAACATGCGGCGGCGCTGCTGGAATTGTGGTACGGCGGCGAAGAGGCGGGAACGGCGATTGCGGAAACGCTGGCCGGCGTGAACAATCCGGCGGGGCGGCTGCCGGTGACATTCTATCGCGGAGTCGATCAACTGCCGCCGTTCGAAGATTACTCGATGAACGGAAGGACGTACCGGTATTTCCAAGGCGACGCGCTGTTCGGGTTCGGCTTCGGCTTGAGTTATTCGCGGTTCGGGTATTCGCGCCTGCGGACGAAGCGCACGGCAGACGGTGCGCAGGTGACGGTGCGGGTGACGAACGAGGGCAAGCGCGAAGGGGATGAAGTGGCGGAGTTGTATATCGCAGGCGATGGCAGCGCGGATGCGGCCATCCGGCAATTGCGCGGGTTCCAGAGGGTGCATTTGAAGCCGGGCGAGGCGCGGGAGGTGGAGTTTACGGTGCCGAACGCGGACCTGCCGAAGGGGAAGGCGAAGATCGCGGTGGGCGGCGGGCAGCCGGTAGCGGGCGTGGCGTTCGTGGAAGGGACGGTGTAGAGTCGCGAGGTTGCGCCGGCGGGCTTGCCGCCGGCGTTACCGGGCGCGGACGATGTTACTGTTTTTTCAACTTCCACTCGATGGCCTGGCCGCCGCCTCCGCCGCCGGAGATTTCAGACGTCAGGGCGATCGTGTCGCCGCTGATTTTGCCCTTGTAAGTGAGCTTCAGCTCGTTGCCTTGCATACTGGCGGTGATGTTGAAGGAGATGTCATCGCCTTCGACCTTGCCATCGGTGATGGTGGACTTGCCCAGCATCTGGCTGGTGGTCTCGCCGGTCAGCTTGGCGCCGTCCTGTTTAAAGACGAACGTCCGTTCGAGGCTGCCGTTGGGTCCGCCTTCGGCGGTGCCTTTCCACGTCCCGCTGATATCGGCGGCGAACGCGGCGATGGCGCACAACGCGGTGAGTGCGAGTAAACGTTTCATCGGGTCACTCCTTGGGAATTAGTATCCTTCACGATTTCGATATAGTCCAGGCCCGCGGGGTCGTTGCCGTCGGGACGGCCTTCGATGCGGATTTCGTCGCCCGGGCGGAGGGCGATTCCGGGAATGAGGCGGCGCGTCGAAGAAGTGGAATCGAACCGGAACGTCCGCGGCAGTTCCAGGTCGCCGGCCCATTCGTCGACGAGCTGTTCGCCGACTAAGACGCGAAAGTGGGCAACGCCGCGCGGTTGATCGAAGTACTCGACGCGCAGGTCATACCAGCCGGGCGCGCCGGAGAACTTCATGGTAGCGGAGCAGCCGTCTTTCGCGTCGCACGATACAGCCTGGCCGCCGGATGCGTCTTCGGCGGGGGTGACGTCGCGGACGGTGTAGCCTTCGAGGGTCATCGCTTCGGCTTCGGTGCGGCCGGGATAGTGGCCGACGCGGCCCTCGGCATCCGCGATGTGCGACTCGCGATGGAACCAGTTGGTGACGGCATCGCGCCAGACTTCGGCCTGGCCGGCCTGATACTGAAGCTGCGCCAGCACCTGGTTGTAGCGCGCTTCGTCCACCAGTCCGCGCAGCGTCTTCCACTGGCGGACATACTGCTCCACTTCGCTCGCGCCGGCGTAGTGCGAATCGTAAATGTACTGGATCACGGTTTTGCCGTCGTGCAGCCTGTAGGTATAGGGAACGTGGTGCAGGAAGAGCAACAGATCGTCGGGGCAGGTTGCCAGCGACTCGTAGACGCGGGCCACGGCGGGGTGGTATTGGCCGATGTAGCCGGTTCCGGTGGCGACGGTGCGGTCCATGCCGACGCCTTGTTCGTCCGCGCGATGCCACTGCCCCCAGCCGTTGCGCTCGGAGGCCTCCACGTTGACGCCGAAGTGATTGCCGGTGATATCGGTGAGGGTCTGCAGGCCGAGCGGACCGGTGTAATTTTCATAGCTGCGCCAGGAGGTGAGCTGGATGGAATCGATGGTCTCGTCGACTTTGGGATCGCTGCCGAAAGTGAGCTTCGTCCATTCGTCGGAGATCTGGCGCGAGGTCAGGTCGGGGTCCCAGGCGAGGCGGCCGAAGCCGTAGAGATTGGCCTGCGAAAGCTGGTTGCCGGACCAGTTCTGGTCGAGCCCGATATTGGCGACTCCGACGAAGCCGCCCAGGGGGCGCTGGAACGTCTTGCCGGCGACGATAGCTTTCACCGGGGTGGGGACATTCGCCCGGACGTGCATGTCGAAATCGAGCGTGTTCTTCCAGTAGGGAACGAGGAAGACGGTGTGGCGAGCCTGCCCGAAATACTCCTGGGTGATCTGCAGTTCGATGGCCTCGTTGGTTTTTTCGAGGGCGCCGAACAGGGGCGATGCGGGCTCGCGCACCTGGAAATCGATGGGGCCGTTTTTTATCTGGATGATGACGTTGTCGTCGAACTGGCCGTCGAGCGGGTGGAAGTTATCGTAGGCGGCGCGGCCGCGGTCGTTCTTGAGGTTGCGCCAGTCCATGCGGTGGTCGTAGACGAAGCCGCGGTAGAGCAGGATGCCGCCGTGGGGTTTGAGGGCGCGGGCGACCACGTTGGCCGCATCGGCGTGGGTGCGGCCATAGGCGGAGGGGCCGACGCGACCTTCGGAATCGGCCTTGAGGACGACGCCGCCGAGATCGGGCACGGCGGCGTAGAGGGTGTCGAAGGTGGTCTTCCACCAGGCGGCGACTTTGGGGTCGAGCGGATCGAACGAGTCGAGGCCGCCTATGGTTTTCGGACTGCCGAAATCGATCGAGATGACGACGTGCACGCCCCAGGGCCGGAAGGCATCGGCGACGCGCGCGATCTGGGGGATCATTTCGGCGGAGAGGATGCGCGGGTTGGCGTTGACGTTGTTGATGTCGCAGCCGTTGATGCCGAGCGAAGCCAGCAGGCGGCCGTAATCGGCGACGCGGCTGAGATCGGCGCGCGCTTTCAGGTTTTCCCAGAAGATGGAGCGGCCGCCGTAACCGCGCTCGATGGAGCCATCCAGATTGTCCCACTGGTTGACCCAGCGGACGGGAGCGGAGGGCGAACTTTTTTCATCCAAGGCGGCCAGCGATTCGCCGAGCGCGATTTTGCGCAGAAGCGCGGCCGAACCGTAGAGCAGGCCGGGGGCATCCTGAGCGGCGATGAGAATGTAGCGCGCGGCGCCGGAAGCGACGGATTTCAGGCGATAGCCCTGGGGCGCGACATCGGCAGTGAGCCTCCATTCGGGCCTGGCCTGCTGCAGTTCGTCAAAGGTGCCGAGCACGATGGCGCCTTCGCGCGGAACGGCGGTCTCCGCGCGGAGCGTGCGGCCCAGCATGCCGCGGACGCCGCGAACGACTTCACTCTGCGCGCCGGCGGCGAGGGGAGAAGAGTCCAGCGCCGTGACGACGGCGGGGATTTCGGCGTGGGCGCGGGCAAATGCGGCGCCTTGCAACGGCGCATAGCGCAGCCAGGCATCGTAGCCGGTCTCGGCGTGCAGGGCGGCCGCCAGGACACAGGATAGAAGGAGGGGGAGTTTGAGCGACATGGATCTCCTCAGAAGGCTCGTAGAACAGGGTGACAACACGCTCCCTGACGGTCGCGGCTCCGATTCGCTACCGGAATGTGAAGGGGACGCAGGCATGGGATCAGGAATTGACGCCGGAGGCTAGATAGCCTCCGTCCACGGCGATGCATTGGCCGGTCAGGAAACTGGCGGCATCGGAAGCCAGCATGACCGCGAGCCCGACCAGTTCTTCGGGCCTGCCGAAGCGGCGCTTGGGAGTGCGCATGAGAATCTCCTGGCCGCGCGCGGTGCCCATCACCAGGTGGCCGTTCATTTCGGTGGGGAAGACGCCGGGAGCAATGGCGTTGACGGAGATTTCGTCCTCGGCCCACTCGCAGGCCAGGCTGCGGGTGAGCGAAAGGATAGCGGTTTTGGCGGCGCAGTAGGCCGCCACCTGGTGGAAGGAAAGAAACGAGCCCAGCGACGCGATATTAATGATGCGCCCGCGTCCGCAGGCGGCCAGTGCGCCGTGAAAGGCCTGGCAGGCGCGCAGCACACCGGTGAGGTCCGTATCCAGGAGGCACGACCATTGCTCTTCGGTGACGCCGACGGTGGGCTGCTTGAAGGTGTATCCGGCGGCATTGATCAGGATATCGACGCGGCCGAATTCGGCGAGCACGGCTTCGCAGAGCGCATCGAGCGATTGGCGGTCGCGCACGTCCACGGTGTGGCGGAACGTGCGGCGGCCGAGAGCTTCGATTTCTTCGGCGGTGGACTCGACTTCGCTCTCGCGGCGGCCCGCGGGGACAGCATCGGCGCCATGTTCGGCGAGGCCGACGGCGAGGGCGCGGCCAAGTCCCGAGGTCCCGCCGATTACCACGGCAACGCGATCGCGAATGGAGAGACGATCCGTCATAACGCTACAAAAATCTCGATGCCCTCGACGGTCAACTCGATGCCCGCGGCTTTGGCGGCTTCCTGCAAGGCGGCATCGAGCATGACGACGGGGTCGGGTCCGAATTCCAGGCGGCGCATGAGACCTTCGCCTTTATGCGTGCCGGCGGAGAGAACCACTTTCAGGCCGCGGCGCTTGCATCGTACCGCGGTGCCATCCTCCAACTTGCGGTTCATGGGCTTGAGGTAGGCATCCACGTAGTGGACGCCGATTCCCGACTTGTCGTTGGTGAACTCGGGCAGCTTTTGCCGCACGGCGGGATCGATATCGCAGAGTTTGGTTTTGGTCATGTTGTGCGCTCCGCAAGGGCTGCGTCCATGGCGCGCCGGAAGGCGTGGATGTGTTCCGGGGTGCTGCCGCAGCAGGCGCCCACGATGCCGGCTCCGGCCTCGAGCAGCGGCGCGACGCCTTTGGCCATGTGCTCGGGCGGTTCGTCGTATACCACTTTCATGTTCACGAGTTTGGGCTGGCCGGCATTGGGCTGCACCATGACGGGCAATTCGGTGGTCCGCCGGTAGCGCTCGACGGCGTGGCGCGCGCGTTCCATATCCATGCCGGTGCCGCAGTTGAGCGCGACGATATCGGCGCCGTGCTCCTCCATGAATGCGGCGGCGTGCTCGGGGTCGATCCCCATCATGGTGCGGAAGGTGGAACCATCGAGGGTGACATCGTAGGCCATGGAGCCGATCACGCAGGGTGCGCCGGCGCTCTTGGCGGCCTGAATTCCGAGGAGCAGTTCTTCGAGCGAGGTTTGCGTTTCGACGATGATGGCATCGGCGCCGGCTTCCACGAGCGCGCGCGCCTGCTCGGCGAAGGCATCGCGCACGTCGGCTTCGCGGAAGTCGCCATAAGGCTCCATGAGGCCGCCGAAGGGACCGATATCGCCGATTACGTAGCCGGTTTTGCCATCAAAAGCGGAGCGCGCGATTGCGACGGCGGCGCCGTTGATCTCGACGGCTTTGCCGGCGTTGCCGTGGCGGTTGAGCATGATGCGCGACCCGCCGAAGGTATTGGTGAGCAGGCAATCCGAACCGGCTTCGACGTAGCGCCGCTGGATGGCCAGGACTTTTTCGGGATGCGTGAGATTCCAGGCTTCGCCGCAGCCGCCTTGTTCGAGGCCGGCCAGCATCAACTGCGTGCCCATGGCGCCATCGGCCAGCAGGGGTCCTTCCTGGATCGCAACTAGAAGAGGTTTCTTCATCGTTTTCCGTTGTTGTGGAGGGCGTAGTGAATGGTTTCGAGCACCAGTCCCCACTTGTGATCGCGGCTGGCGGGGTCGCAATAGCAGCCCGCGGGGCTGGCGGCGCGGCTCCAGTCGAGCACGTCGGCGAGGGGCTTTCCGGCGAGCGGCTTTTCGCGCTCGATGGCGCCCATGAGAGCGCCGGAATCGGCGATGTACTGGCACATGAAGCAGTGGCCGGTATCGCCAGTGGCCGGAGTGCAGGTCTGGCTGCGCAGCGGGTAGCCTTCTTCGGCGGGTCCGAGTGTCACCGTGTAGTCGAACGCCAGGGGGCGCCCCATGTTGTTGCAGGTGGTTCCGTCGTAGCGGAAGCGCGCTTCGATGGCGCCATCGGCGCGTTTCTGCAAATGCAAACGCTGCGCGGCCCAGCGCTCGAGCGCGCGGGCGTTCACGGTGTACGCGCTCTGGGGCGCGGCATTCCGTCCATAGGGCGCGCGGCGGTATTGACAGGACGGAAACGAGCAGTTGACGCAGGGCACGCCGCCGGTGAGCCGGTAGAGCGAATGGGCATTGCAGGTGACGCCGAAAACCGCGAGCAGCGATTTCTTAGGCCGCAGCGCGCCGGATTCAAGGGTTTCCAGACAGCCCGGCAGGTTTCCGCCGGTCAGGGCGAGAAGCCGCGGCTGCTCGCCGACATCCCAACCGGGGTAGCCGGGGCTGTAATGCGGCAGAATGGCGGTACCCTGCTTTTCGGCCCAGCCGCAAAGCTGCGCGCCCAGCATCGTGATGAGATGTTCGGTAACGGCGGAAGCGTAAGTTTCCAGGAAGAAGTATTCGTCGGGCTTCTCTTCGCCCCAGAGCCGTTGCGCTTCCTGTTCGGCTTCGGGACCGGCGCTGACAGCGGCCAGAATGGCGCCGTGGGCTTCGGCCTCCTGGAACGTGCGGTGCAGCCGCTCGCTGTGGAACGCGGCGCCGTGGATGCGGACGGCGCCCGCGGCGAGATCCACCGTTTCCACTTCGCGCGCATAGACCCACGGGCGGCCGTTTTCGGCGTACCACTGACGCGCCCAAGCGGCCAATTCGCAGGCGCGGCCCTCCAGCGCGTGACCCCGTGGATAGCCCAGCAGCCGCAGGTATTCGGCCTCGACCACCTGCGCGTCCGGCCGCGTGTCGGCAAGCTCGATCATACGGCCACCTGCCAGGTGGAAGCCACGCTCTGAAACTGGCAGCCATCCACGAAGAAATCAAAGAAGCGTGGATGCGTCTCCAGGCGGCAGTGCTCGACGCGCAGCACGAGTTCTTCCAGTTCGCGCCGCTTCGCTTCGGAAACGAGCGCGATGGTAGCGCCTTCGATGGCCGCGTTGCCGGCCTGCACGATGCGGGCGGGCGGGATGGCGGGAATCAGGCCGATTCGCATGGCGGCATCGAGATCCAGGTGCCGGCCGAAGCCGCCGGCGAGGTAGAAGACTTCGATATCGCCAAAGCCGATGCCGTACTTGCTGAAGACGGTCTGCAGGCCGGCGATGTTGGCGCCTTTGGCCTGCGCCAGTTCGTTGACATCGCTTTCCAGGAAGTAGATATCGTTGGCACGGTCGAGAGTGATGCGCGAGTGGCCGTCTTCGAAGCGGCCGCGCTCATTCATGCGGCCGGTGCGCATGAGCTCGCTCATGAGCGAGACCAGGCCGGATCCGCAAATGCCCGTGGGCGCGCCGCCGCCGATGACATCGAGAGCGAAGCTGCCGTCTTCGGCGATGTGGACGCGCTCGACGGCGCCATCCAGCGCCGGCATGCCGCAGGCGATGGCGCCGCCTTCGAACGCCGGCCCGGCGGGACACGAGGCCGCGAGAATGCGATGGCGGTTGCCCACGACAAGCTCGGTGTTGGTGCCGATATCCATGATGGCGACGAGGCGGTCTTCGTGCGCCAGGTCCACGGCCAGCATGCAGGCAGCGGCATCGGCGCCCACGTGTCCGCTGATGATGGGAGCGCCCCAGACGGCGGCCTGCGGATGGATGGGCAGCAGGCAGCGGCGGCCGGTTTCCAGCAGGCTGGTGGTGGTGCGCTTCCCCGCCGCCATTTCGATTTCGGTGATGGAACGGTAAGGGCTCTGGCCGATGGAATAGACGCTGTGGCGGAAGAAGAGATCGCGCATGGTGGAGTTGCCCACCACGACCATTTCGCGAATGCTGGCCGGATCCACAGGAAATTCCTGGATGGCGTGCGTGAGGTAGCCGGCGAGGGTGCGGCGCAGCAGTTTGCCGGGGTGGAGCGAATCGTAGTGAATGCGCGCCATGACATCGGACCCGGCGAAGCGCTGCGGGTTTTCCAACGAAGCATCAGCGACGATTTCGCCGGTCTCGAGGCTGACCAGGCGGAGCACGATGGTGGTGGTGCCCAGGTCCAGGGCCAGGCCGAATCCCGAGCGGCGGCTGCCGGCCAGTTCCGCGGCGGGGAGACCGGCGGCGCGGCGTTCGATGCGCATATGGCCGCGGCGCATGGTGTGGCAGCGGACGGGACCAACGCCAGCGATCTGCGCGCGGCAGGAAAGTCGGAACGGTGCGCTCAGGTGGCGTTCGGATTCATCGGGCGCGGAAAGCGAGTCCATGCCTTCGGCCACTTCTACGAGGCACTCTTTGCACTTACCCTGCTTATTGCAGGAGGTGGGGACGCGAACGCCCACGGTTTCGGCGCAGTCGAACAGAGACAGGCCCGGCGGGGCCTGGTGCGCGACGCCGTTGATGGTGACCGTAGTGGACATTTCAGGGCAGAATCTCAAGTACAGGAGCGGGGACGGCACCGCTCCCTTTGGTCGCGGCTCCGAGCGCTGCGGAGCGGCGTTTTCCATGCGGCAGAAGAGGCGGAAAAATGGTTATTGGCATTCCGATTCGAGCTCGCTCCGCACCGCTTCGGCGACTTCCTGCGCCGCGCCGGCGCGTTCCTCCTCACCGCTCCATCGCCACTGGGCGAGGTAGTCGTCCGAACTCTGCAGGCCGCGCTTCGCCGCAAGCTGATCGATGCGTTCCTGGAAGCGGGCGGGAAGCGGAAGGGTGACCTCGTCGAACTCGTCTTCAGCTTTGATCTGGGACGGCACTTCCTGCCAGTACAGAATCTTGTAAATCGCCATTTTGCCCGCTCTTCTCCGCCGCCAGCCGCAAAAACAGGTCCACTGCCGCGGAAGCGTTCGCGCCGTAGCCATCGGCGCCGATCTCTTCGGCGAACATCTGGCTGATGGGCGCGCCTCCCACCGCCATTTTGATATCGCCCCGGCCGGCCGCGCGAAAGCCATCGATCACGGTCTTCATGTAGGTCATGGTCGTGGTGAGCAGCGCGCTCATGCCGATGATGTCCGGCTTGCAGTGGTCGGCCGCCGCCATGAACTTTTCGACGCTCTGGTCCACGCCGATATCGTACACCTCGAAGCCGGCGCCTTCGGCCATCATGCAGACCAGGTTCTTGCCGATATCGTGCAGATCGCCGCGGACGGTCCCCATGAGGAGGACGCCGGCTCGTTTGGCGTTGCTCTCCTTGGCGCTGAGCAGCGGCTTCAGCACGGCCATCCCGGCCTTCATGGCGCGCGCCGCGATCAACACCTCCGGCACATACAGCACGTTGTGCTTGAAATCTTCCCCCACCACGCTCATGCCGGCGATCAGGCCCTGGTTGAGGATCTCCTGCACCGGCCGGCCTTCGGCGAGAGCATCCTTGGTCCTCTGCTCGACTTCCTTGGCGTTGCCCTCGTAGAGGTACTGATTCATCAGGGCATAATCAACCATTCGAAGCCTCGTGCACGGCGACGCGGCCGGCATTGAATTCGTGGAGCGCTTCCAGCATGGCGAGGATGTTTTCGCGCGGCATGCCCGGGCTGGTGCCGCCGCCGACCGAAAGAATCATGCCTTCGCCGCCCGCGCCTTCGAGCACGTCGAACGTGGCTTCCTTCACCTCGTCGGGCGTGCCGCGCACGCCGATTTCGAGCGGATTGACATTGCCCATGAGGCACATACGGTCTCCCACGCGCCGCTTCACTTCGCGGATGTCTTTCTGCTTGCCCCAGTTGAGCACGTGAAAGCCGGCGTCGGGCAGATGATCCAGGCAGGCATCCACTTCGGCATCGTTGTGGTACACCTTCACCCACTCCTTGGGGAAGGCGTCGCAGATGCGCTTCAGGTACGGATGCGCGAACTCCAGGTAATGCTCCTCGTTGATGAAGCCCACGATATCGTCGAGGATGAAGATGCTCTCGACGGTATCGCCCATGGCCTTCTGCTGCGCCTTCAGCCAGTCGATGACGACGCGCGTGCAGAGATCGATCAGGCGGTGCGCGCCTTCGGGATTCTCGACCAGATCGATCATGAAATGCGTGGTGCCGCGAACGAAGCCCGCGGTGCAGAGCGGGCCGCGCGAGGTGACCATGGGTAGAATGTAGCCGCTATCGAGGATGCGCTGGCGCTGCATCTTGATGCGATGCAACGTAAGGGCGGCGAAGGCGTCGGCCTCCACTTCGTACTCGGGGAACTGGTCGATATCCTCCAGGCGGTAGAGCGTGTGGTATTCGCTGGGAGTGTTGTCCTGCCAGAATTTGATTTTGGCGCCGAGCACGCTGGGCTCCGCCGCCATGCCGTATTCCATCCACCAGGAGGGCACGAAGATGATGTCCGGAAACTCGCGCATGATCTTGATGTTGGACTGGAACCAGAGCTCCGGATCCAGGTAATAATCCAAATGCTGAATTCCCAGATAGCCTGGCATCCATGGACTGTCAATGATCAGCGCCATGGGGATCGCATCCAGCTTTTCCAGCCGAGCGGCCCTTTTAAATGTCTCCCACTGTTGCGGCAGCATAAGGTTCCCCCAGGTTCGGTCAAATCGTAACGCTTAATCGGGTACGGGCGCGGGCCGGCTCTCGTTCGGATCGGCCCAGCGGTCGTTCGGAATAATCGGAGTCCATCCGGGACGGCCGGGGTCCTGATCGTAAGGATAACCGCCCAGCCGCCGGTAGAGGTCGCTATATTGGCGAACCTTTTCGCGATCCAGTTTCACTCCCAGGCCCGGTCCATGCGGCACGGCGATCGCGCCGTTCTCGTAACGCAATGGCCCGCCTTCAATTATGTCATCCATCAGGTGATGGTAATGGGCGTCGGCGGCGAACGAGAGGTTGGGGATGACGGCTCCCAGGTGCAGCATGGTAGCGAGTTGAATGCCCAGTTCGCCCGAGGAGTGGACGGCCACGCCCAGCTGAAACGTCTCGCAAACGGCGGCAGCCTTGATGCAGGCGCGGATGCCGCCCCAGAAGGTGGTATCGAGCAAAATGACGTCCACGGCGGTATCGAGCGCGTTGGCGGCAAGCTGCTCGAAGTTCACCACTACGGTGTTGGTCGCAAGCGGCACGCGGACCATCTGCCGCGTGCGCCGCATGCCGTTCAGGCCGTAGACCGGATCTTCCAGGTAATCATTGCGCAGCCCCTCGATGGCCTGGCCGAAGCGGATGGCCTGCTCGGTGGACCAGACGGCGTTCGGGTCGAAGCGCAGCGAGTCGCCGGGGAAGGCGGCGGCGACGGCGCGATAGACCTCCAGTTCGTAATCCGGGGGGAACACACCGGCCTTCAGCTTGTGGGTGGTGAAGCCGAAGCGGCGTTTGAGGGACCCGATGTGCTCGACCACCTGGTCGACGGTGCGCACCTCGCCTTCGCCGGTGCGCGGATTGGGATAGCGGAAAAAGGAGTACGCGGCGAAGCGCACGGAATCGCGCAGGCGCCCGCCCAGGATCTCGCAAACCGGCACATTCCAGGCCTGGCCGAGGATATCGAGGCAGGCGAATTCCAGCGCCGCGAGAAGCTGCGTGCGGTTGTTATACAAAGACGCCGTGGGGTTGGCGATGAGAAAGCGCATCTCCTCCAGGCGGGCGGGATCGTGGCCCACCAGGTAGGTTTTGAGGCTGCGGATCGCGGCTTCGGCGGATTCGCCTCCGCCGCCCATCTCGCCCAGGCCGACGATGCCATTGTCGGTTTCGACTTCCACGATGGTGCGCACGAAGCGGCCCCAGTGGCAGCCGTTGGCGTGGCGCAGGGGCGCTTCCAGCGGAACCGTCACCGTAGTGGCGCGAAGATCCTGGATGCGCATTTAGTTCTATGGTACAACAAACTCAGTATGAAACCTATACCCGAGAACCGGCAACAGGCCCTGGTTTCACGCCTGATGCAGGCATGCGGCGGCGGCTACGCACCTGAGGTTCGCCGCAAATATTTTATTTCCGGCCCTCAATGGGCGGCAGCCTATCGGGGGCAGGCGTTGTTCCATGCCCCGACCCGTCCCGAAATCGGTTTCGAAGAGGTGATCCGCAGGTATGGGGAAATCGGCATCGGCTACTGGTCCACCCACGACACGGATGTGATTCCTACCGAAGCGCTGGGAACGGGCCGGCAGGCGGAGATTGTGGCGCGCATCGGCAAAACGCTGGCGGAGAACGGCCTGAAGTGTTCGATGGTCACGACTGAGACCTTTTATCACGCCGTCTGGGCGGCCAGCCCCGCGGCGGAAGACCCGGCGGTACGCGAATACGCGAAGTTCCGGGTTTGCAACACGGTGGAAATGGGGCATGAACTGGGCGCCGGGTTCGCCGTGTACTGGCCGGGGTCGCTGGGCTATTATGTGCAGGGCGCGATCGATGAAACCCAGACGCTGCGGTGGTACGCCGACGCGCTGAACGCGGCGTGCGAACGCGACCTGGAAGTGGCCCGGAACAAGGGGCGCAAGCCGCTCAAACACTGCCTGGAAGCCAAACCGTTCGAGCCGCAGGCGGAGATTCTGCTGCCCACGAGCGACGCCATGCTGGCGTTCATTTCTTCCGGCCTGCTGACGCACCCGGAATTGGTCGGGCTGAACCCGGAGTATCTGCATGAGCTGATGTGGGGAGCGGCGCCGCGAGCCGCGCTGGCGCGGGCGCTTCTGGCGGGAAAGCTGTTCCACTTCGACATCAACGACGGCTACCGTCTGAAGCACGATGTGGACATCGCGGTGGGGCTGGTGAATCCGCTGGACTGGTTGAACGTGCTGGTGCTGCTGCGCAGCCACGGGTACGAGGGGCCGTTCAACCTGGATTACAAGCCGCCGCGGACGACCAGCCAGTTCGGCGTCTTCGAGGTCAGTTTCCCGACGGCGGTGGACCGGTTTATCACCCTCTGGGAGATGGCCGGGGAGGTGATTGCGGATCCGGTGATCGGGGAGGCTACGGCGGCGTTGAAGACGGGCGGCGGGAGCGACGCGGCGGACCGGCGCGATGCCGATGCCATTGCCCGCGCGAACGCGGAGTTACTCACGCTGCATGAGTTGATCGCACATCGACTGGTGCAGATACTTCTGGATTTACATCGGGGGCGGAGTTACTCGATCGGATAAGTGGTAGCGCAAAAGGCAGCGCTCCCTTTGGTCGCGGCCCCGAAGGGCTCAGCGTCTTTCGGAGCCGCAACCGGTGTTTTTCCCGACTGCCTAGAACCGGAGATATCCGGCTACTACCAAGTAACGCGGCGTCGATTGGGTACCGCTGATCACGCCGAAGCCGTTGTAGTTGGTCGCGCCGTTGGTCCCGGCTGTCCAGCAGCAGCTTCCGCCGGGGTTGGCGAAGACCACCGTGTTGGTCAGGTTGTACGCTTCGCCCTGCAACTGGAAGTTGATCTTTCCTTCGTGGAAAGGAAAGATGCGGGAGATACTGGAGTTCATCTGGAAGAAACCGGGGCCAAACAGGCCGCCGACATAGTGTCCGGTGGAGCCGAGCACGCCGCTCGGCGGATTGGCAAAGGCGGAGCCGTCATAATACGGGTGGCTGGAATCGTGGCCGCCAAAGATCTGCACGGTCGGATTGACCTGGCTGGCGCTGTTCGCCTGACCGCCGGCATTGATGTTGGACGTGGTGCCGACGCCGAACGGCAAGCCGCTTTCGCGGCCGATGGTGCCGCTCAACTGCCAGTTGCCGACGATCCAGGATGCCAATCCCTTGTTCAGCATGGTGTGGCCTTTGCCGAACGGCAGTTGATACACCCAATAGAGCTGGAAATTCTGCGGGCGGTCGAAGCCCGAGACCTGCTTATTGAGGGTGTATGACACCGGGTAAGCGCGCCAGAGCGTGCCGTCGCCGTTGTCGCCGTTGGTGTTGTCAATGGCCTTGGAGAAGGTGTAACTCGCGCCGATGATAGACGCGCCGATACGCTTTCTGACCGTCGCCTGCAGAGCGTGATAAGTCATGTCGCCGAACGGCTCGATCATATTCATGTCGCTGGTGACATATGGGTAGAGCTGGCGTCCCGCGGTGCCGGTATTGGGAGCGGACCCGTTAATATTGACGTTCATATCCACGTGCACGCCGTGTGTGCCGACATATCCCACCTGCGCCACCAGAGTCGGGGAGAATTCGTGCTGCACGGTGAAGTTCCAGCTCTGGTAGTATCCGCGGTCGAAATTCGCGGGGAAAGTAACGGTGCTCATGCTGGGCAGGTACGTCGTGGGGGACGCTGTAGTCGACGGCTTAATGATGCCGACCGTAATATCGGGATAGGTCGGAAAGGGGATGCCGTCAGAGAGCGCAACGCGCGCGGAGCCATCGGAATTGGGCACACCGGCATAGCTGATGAACTGATACGTGTTCAACGGCTGATAGACCTGGTTGACGATGGCGGGGTACTGGTTCCGCTGGTTGCGCATGTTGTCGGGATCGATGCTGATGCCGTAGCCGCTGCGGAGCACCGTCTTCTCGTTCAGACGGTAGGCGACGCCGAGGCGCGGGGCGAAGCCTTTTTTCGTGGCAGTGGCGCCCGCATCCCACGGCACGCCGTTTTCGCCGCCCACGTAAATAAAGTCGGTGGTCGGGTCGAAGCGGACGGCGCCGTAGTGATCATGCGAGTAGATCGGGTAGTATTCCCAGCGCATTCCGTAATCGAGGGTCAGCTTGCTCGTTACCTGCCACATATCGCGAACGTACCCAGACCAGGTGGAAAAGCGCAATGCGATGGGGTTGTTCACCTGGGTCACCTTACCGGTTTCGGAGGGAAAACCGAGCAGGAACTGGGCCCACGAGTTCGCCGGAGCGCCCGGCAGAGTGCTTCCCGGAGTCACTGTGTTTACCGCGGTGCCGCCCTTGAGCGCGGTCAGGGTGCCATCGAAGCCGAAGGTGCCGCGCGCGGTTCCGAAGGTGCCGCCCTGCGGCTGGAAGTGGTTGAGCGCGAACTTATCGTATTCGAATCCGGCGCGAATATTGTGAGAGCCCTTGATCTTGGTGATGTTGAGGCTGGTGGTGTACTGGTTATCGCGGAACTGGAAGGGGCTGCCGGTATTGGTGTTGCCGATATTCGCGATGCTGGCGATCTGAAACCCGGGGATGCCGAGATAGTTAGCGCCGGGGCCGTTGGTCCCGGGAATATGCAGGACGTCGGTTCCGTAGTCGCCGTCCTGCGGGTCGCCATTGGCGCCGATGTTCTGCCGCGTGTAACCCACGTTGCCGTCGAACAGCAGAGTCGGCGAGAAACTGTAAGTGAGACCGGCGGCGGGAATCTGCACGCGTCCGCCGGCGTGGCCGGGGTTGCCGCCGTTGAAGGCATCGCCGCCCGCGGGTCCCAGAACCAGAGGCGCTACAATATCCATCGGAGAAATGCTATACCGGCCCCAGATCATCGCCTTCTGGGTGGGGTTATAGTTCACCTTCCAATCCCAGCGGTCCACGGTGTAAGTCGTGGCGCCGTAGGCGTCGTAGTTATTGTAGAAACTGGCGGGGCGGGTCAGGGCGGGCAAGAGAGAGGTCAGAGTCGTGGAGGCCGCGGCAATCCGGTTGCTCGGAATCACATTGCCCGCGAACGGCGTGCGGCCCGTGCCGTCGGCATTGCCAGTCAGCGGATCGTAGATCACCACGCCGGTGGCGCTGAAATCGCCCGTTCGCATGGCGGCGGTGGGCAGCGTCAGGTTGGGATCGGCCGCAAACTGATTCTGCTTGGTGCCTTCGTAGGACATGAACCAGAAGAACTTATCCTTGCCATGAATGACTTTGGGAATCCAGACGGGTCCGCCGATGGTGAATCCGTACTGGTTCAGGATATTCTTCGCCAGGCGGCCGGGATGGCTGAAATAATTGTTAACGGCGTCGAAATCCTGGTTGGTGTTGCGTTCGAAAAGAGAGCCGTGTAACTGATTGGTGCCCGTCTTGATGCCGACGTTGATGGCCGCACCGCCGGCCGTTCCCTGTTCCGCGTCATAGGCATTCGTACTGATCGCCACCGTCTGGATGGCTTCGGGCGAGGGCACGTACCCGATGTTCACGGGCAGCCACGGATAGGCATCGAGTGCGCCATCAAGCCGGGTATTATTAGCCTGGGACGACACGCCGTTTTGAAACACCGTGATGGCGCGCTGCGGATTGCCCGCCGCCGAGTTCGCTTCGCCGGTTCCGGCGGTAGTGGCGGTGCCGGGCTGTAACAGAATCAAAGACTGGAAGTTCTTGCCTTCCGTGCCGTTATAAGGCAATTGTTCTACTTCCGTAGTGGAGATTTCCGAATGGACGTCGCCCTTGTCGGTCTGCAGGACAACGGCGTCGGCGGAAACCTCGACTGACTCGCTGGTGGACGCGATTTGCAATTGCACGTCCACGCGGCGTACTTCGTTCGACTGCACTTGCACATTCGTTTCCGAAAACGGCCGGAACGACTTTGCGGTGACAGCGACCGAATAGAGACCGGGCTGGAGATCGGTGAAGCGGTAGATTCCGCGCTCGTCCGAATCCGTCTCATGTTTTACATTGGTACTCAGACTTGTCGCGACGACGTGGGTTCCCGGCACTGCCGCGCCGGCGGGATCAGTTACGTTTCCGGTGAGCGTTCCGTATAAAACCTGGCCGTGCGCCGGGATGCCAAGGAAAGTCACCAGACACAAAGACATGAAGCAGGCACGGAAAAACCAACTTGGTTTTGTCATAGCGTTTTTTCCCTCGAAAGCAGAGCCACTTACCTGAAAAAGTGGGACCAACCGAGACTTAATTGTACGTGCAAACTATATATCTGTTTTGCCCCGGAAGTCAAGGAAATTTATGGCGGACAAGGCCTTAGTGTGCGGGACAGGGGCTTCCGGCGAGGCCCCGGCATTCATTGTTTGGCGGTTGCGATGACGGCGTCAAAAGCGGGCTTGGGTTTGCCCTCGCGGTCGAAAAGCAGCGGATAGCTGGTGCGTCCACGGACGGGCCAGTTATTCAGCCAGGAATCGCCATCGGTAACTCCCCAAAATGTCACCCGACTGACGGCGGAGCGGTGCTTCAGAAACACGGCGAATAAGGCGGCGTAGCGCTTGGCCAGTTCCTGCTGCACGGCATCGGGCAGGCCCGCCGCATAGGGGTTGAACTTAGCCTGGGCCTCCACGTTGAGAGAAACGTCGGCTCCGTCCTGGCGGCTGGCGGGCGGCAGTACGTCGATATCGAACTCGCTGATGTTCACCTTCATCCCCAGGGCCTCGAAGGCGGCGATGGTGGCATCCTCCTGCTCGACCGTGGGCCAGTTCAGCTTGTCGTGGTTCTGCAGGCCGACGGCGTAAATGGGCACGCCCTCGGCCTTCAATTTCCGGACCAGTTCGACGGCGCCTTTGCGCTTGGCTTCGTTTTCCAGCGAATAATCGTTGTAGGAAAGCTGCGCCTGCGGGTCGGCTTCGTGCGCGAATTGGAACGCCTTGGCAATGTAATCCTCGCCGATGATCTTGTACCACGGCGACTGGCGCAGGGTGCCGTCTTCGTTCAGCGCCTCGTTGACGACGTCCCATCCGCCGATGCGGCCCTTGTAGCGGCCCATGACGGTCCGGATGTGGTCGCGCATGCGTTCGAGCAGGGCGTCGCGGGTCAGGGGCTCGCCTTTGTCGTCCTGAAAGACCCACCGCGGCGTCTGGCTGTGCCAGACAAGGGTGTGGCCGATGATGAACATGTGGTTGTGCTCGCCGAACTCCACGTACTGGTCGGCGGCGGTGAAATTGTACGCGTCGGGCCGGGGATGCACCGATTCCCACTTCAGAACGTTCTCCGGCGAAATGGTATTGAACTGAGCGGCGACAATGGCAGCGCCGCGCGCATCCCGGCTTTCGAACTGCCGTTGATTGACGGCTGCGCCGATGCGGAAGGCATCCTGAAAAGCCTCTTTCAGCGTGGTCTGCGCCGGCGCCGCGGCGGCCAAAGCGGCGAGCAGCAGCGCCGGCCGGACAATCGTTTTCCTGAGTGACATTATGATTTCCTCAAGCCGAGGCAAACTTCCTGCGGCGTTCGGCCAGCTCGTCCTGAATTTGCAGATTCAAATTCTTCCCGATGCGGTAACAGATGAGGCAGCCGATCACCACCAGGAAGAGCACCGAGGGGAAGACGCTGATGGTCATCCGGATGCCGCGCAGCGCTTCGAGAGTTTGCGCGACATTTGGCCGGTAGCCGAAGCCAGAAAGCAGCCATCCGGCCATGGCGCCGCCCAGGCTGAGCCCGGTTTTCAGACCGAAGAGGATCGTGGCGTAGACGATGCCGGTGGCGCGGCGGCCGGTCTTCCATTCGGCGTAATCGGCCACGTCGGCGAACATCGCCCAGATGAGCGGGATGGTTGGAGCGTATGTCAGGGCGCGAACGTACTCCAGCAGGAAAATGGTTCCTACCGAATCCGCCGGCACCAGCACAAACAGCGCCATGAAACAGGTGGTCGCGCTGAATCCCGCGATGGCCACCGCTTTTTTGCCGAAGCGCGTGGAGAGCGCCGTCGAGCAGAGCACGCCCAGAACCGTGACGAACTGCGTGGTGATGTTGAGCAGGCCGAAACCGACCGAAGCCACATTCGATCTGTTCGCGTTCACGGCCAGGCCGAAGGTGTTCAGGAGCGAATGCCAGAGGCCGCCCGGCGGCGCACCGGCCGCAGTCGCCGTCAGTCCGACGCTCTGCAGCAGGTCGAAGAGCTTGCCGGGGTTGACGTAATACTGAAAGTAATAAAACAGCGTGCCGCCGCGCATGGCCAGCATCGCGAAGTGCGCCAGCGTCAGAATGAACATGGCTCTCCACGGGCCATTGCTCAGGAGCGAGCCGAAGTCTTCCCGGGGAGAGGATTTCTGCCGCGGATCGGGCTGGATGCGCTCGCGCGTGGTGAGAAACGTGATGCAGAACAGGCCGATGCAGATGGCCGCCCACAGCCCCATGGTCATCTGCCAGCCTTTGGCGTTGTTGCCCTGGCCGAACTTGGCCACCAGCGGCAGCGTGAACCCGCCGACGATCAGTTGCGCGATCATGGCGGCCACGAAACGGAACGAGGAAAGGCTGGTGCGCTCGTTGACATCGCCGGTCATCACGCCGGTCATGGCCGAATAGGGCGTGTTGTTGGCCGAATACAGCGTCATGAGCAGAATGTTCGTCAGGCAGGCCCATACCAGGGTCCCGGTGACGCCGAGACCGGGATTGGTGTAGGCCAGAACCATTGCGATGCCCCAGGGCACGGCGGTCCATAACACCCAGGGACGAAACTTGCCCCAGCGCGTCACGGTGCGGTCCGCGAGCACACCCATCATGGGGTCGAAGAACGCGTCCCAGAGGCGCCCCACCAGCAGAAGGCTGCCGGCGGAGGCGGCCGCTATACCCATGGTGTCGGTATAGAAACTGAGCTGGAAGAGAATCATCGTCTGGAAGACGAAGTTGGCTGCGCCGTCGCCCAGGCTGTAGCCGGCTTTCTCGAAGAATGAGAGTTTTTGCGTCTGTGCCATGCGGGCCTCCCGCTACTTCACGGTGAGGATGACGGTTTGCAAATCGGCATCGCGCGAAGAGCTGCCGACCATGATTTCGAATTCGCCCGGCTCGACGACGTATTTCATGTGGATGTCGTAGAACGCCAGCAGGTCCGGCGTGACGGCGAGTTCGACGGCCGCGGTTTCGCCGGGTTCGAGCCACACCCTGCGGAAGCCCTTCAGCTCCTTGACGGGCCGGGTGACGGAGCTGACGCGGTCGCGAATGTACATCTGCACCACTTCGCTGCCGGCGCGCGGGCCGGTGTTGGTGACGTCCGCCAGCACGCTGGTCGAGCCGTCGCGCGCCATGCTCTTCTTAGCGAGCCGGACGTTGGCGATCTGAAACGATGTGTAACTCAGCCCGAAGCCGAAGGCGTAGAGGGGAGTGACATCGTCGAAGAGATAGCCGCGGCGGGCCGTCGGTTTGTAGTTGTAAAACGCCGGCAGGTGGCCGGAAGAACGCGGAATCGTGATGGGCAGCTTGCCGCCGGGGTTGAAGTCGCCGAACAGCACGTCGGCTACCGCGCGGCCGGTCTCCTGGCCCAGGTACCAGCACTCGAAGATGGCGGCGGCGTGCCGGTTGAGGCAGTGGATGGCCAGCGGCCGGCCATTGAACACGAAGGCGAGGAGAGGCTTGCCGGTCGCGGCGAGGGCCTCGACCAGTTCGTCCTGCAATCCAACCGGGTTCAGGCTTGCGCGATCGCCCAGGTGCACGAATGACCAGGCTTCGCGCGACGTGAGCTCATTGCCTCCCAGCGCCAGCACGATGACATCGGCCTTCCGCGCGATCTTGACCGCTTCGGCGATCTGTCGCCGGTCCTCCGCGGGATCGCTGGGCGAGACGGGGTCTTCATACCATGAGCCCGGCTGCGTAATTTTGCAGCCTTCGCTGTAGAGCACCCGGACCGCGCCGCCAACCTTCGCCTGGATGCCTTCGAGGACAGTGACATTGTGCTTCGGCACGCTGCTGTAACCGCCCCACATCGGCCGATGCGCGTTGGGGCCGATGACCGCGATGGTTTTGAGGCGCGACGGGTCGAGCGGCGCAGCGCCGCCTTCGTTTTTCAGGAGCGTGATGGTCTCGCGAGCCGCTTCGAGCGCCAGTTCGCGATGCGCGTCGCAGCCCACCACTTGCGCGGCCTTCTCGACATCGACGTAGGGGTCCTCGAAGAGGCCCATGCGAAACTTCCAGAGCAGCATGGGGCGCACCAGTTCATCGAGCTGCGACTCTTTCAGAACGCCTTTTTTTACCAGCTCGACCAGGTACGTGTAGCAATCCGGCTCCGGCAGTTCGATATTCACGCCTGCGGCCACGGCCAGCGCGCAGGCATCCTTTCTGTCCCTGGCCACCGCATGGCCGCGCACTTCGGGACGGAAATGCAGCTCCGTGATGGCGTAATAATCGGAGACGACAAATCCCTGAAAGCCCCATTCCCTGCGCAGCACATCGCGCAGCAGCCAGCGGTTGGCATGGGAAGGGACGCCATCGATTTCGTTGTACGAAGCCATCACGCTGATTGCGCCGCCCTGCTGGATGGCCTCTTTGAACGTGTACAGGAAGGTCTCGCGCAGCACCCGCTCGGAAATATTCGACGGAGCGCAGTTGGTGCCGGATTCGGGCTGCCCGTGAGCCGCGAAGTGTTTCAGAGTGGCCATCACGCGCGTCTTGTCGCGAAACGTGGCATCGCCCTGAAAGCCGCGCACGGCGGCGATTCCCATGCGCGATACCAGGTACGGATCCTCGCCATAGGTTTCTTCGACGCGGCCCCAGCGCGGTTCGCGCGCTACATCGACAACCGGGGTCAGCGCCTGGTGCGTGCCGCGCACGCGCGCTTCGAGAGCCGTCATGGTAAAGAGGCGCTCCACCAGCGCGGGGTCGAAGGTAGCGCCCAGGCCGATGGGCTGCGAGAAGCTGGTGGAATCGATCGCGGCGTGGCCGTGCAGGCATTCTTCGTGAAACACTACGGGAATGCCCAGGCGGCTGTTCTCGATGAAGAACTTCTGAATGGCGTTGGCCAGTTCGGCCGTGGCGCGCGCGTCGAGCCCTTTGCCCGCGTCGCTGGGACGGCCCACCTGACCGATGCCGCGCCCATGGCGGAACGCGGCCTTGGCCTTCTTCGGATCGAAGCGGCCATCGGCATCCACGAGCGTCTCGGCTTTGTTCCGCCAGACGCATACCATTTGCGCCGCTTTCTCTTCCAGGGTCATGCGGGAGAGAAGATCGTTGGTGCGCCGTTCGGCGCTCAGTGCGGAGTTCTGGTAGGGGGCTGGCTTCCCTGCCCCATTTCCGCGCGCGAGGGACGACGCGCCGCGGACTGCTTTTCGTTGAGCCATTAGTGGAAGCTTTCCGGCGGTCCTAAGTAACTGGGTTTGAGACCGCCCAGATCGATCAGGAATTTTTGTACAACGATGCCGGGGTCGACCATACGGAATTTCAGTACATGGAAGCCTGGTTGTGCCAGGGTGTGAGTGGATTCGACAACGCGGACGCCGTCTTTGACGGTTGTCTCCCAATCGCGCAGCGCGTTGTGCGCCAGGGCGTCGATCACCTGCGGCGGCTCGTCGTCGAAGGAGATTGCATAGCGCAGGCCGCGCCCGGGAACGAAATTCTGCGTTGGTGCAAGAATAGTGTGCACGTGCACGTCGCCCTTATCGAACAGGTAGACTCGGTATTCGAGTTCGGGAGCATTTTCGGGCGGCAGCACGCTCGCGGCCGTCACCGGAAATACGGACATGGAAGAGAGAGTACGGCCGTAATCGTCCATGGTTTCCCAGCGCGCCGCGCCCGCATCGGTTTTCTTCGAGTAGTGCGCGGCCTCGATGGAGACATAGCCGTTGGATTCGACGAACGCCTTGACGGACTCCCGCGAAATGCCGCTGGGGCGGAACGCGGCCACGTTCACCTCGAGGGGGGCGCTGCCGGCGCCTTCAATTTTGACGCTGCCGGCGGCTTCGCCTTCGGGCGCTTTGGACCAATCCACGTTCACCCAGAGGCGCTGTTCGTCGGTGACCTGGCCGTGCGTGGCGCTGAGCACGATCCAGGCGGCGCTTGCGGCGGCGGTGAAATCGAACGGTTCGCGCCCGCGATTGAATACGTCGATGTAGCGGCGCTGGCAGGCTAGGGAATCGAATTTCGGCAGCGCGGCGGCTTCGGATGCGGGGGGCCATGTGGCGGAGGAGCCATCGACGGCAACCCCCAATTTCGCGGCTTGCGGCAGATCGAGCTCGATGGTTTTCGGTGCGACCTGTACGCGCGGCTCCTGCCACCAGGTGTAGCCGATGTGGGTCTGGTCCATCATGTGGTCCCATTTGCCGCCTGCGAGTTTGTGGTTGTATTCGGCCATGAGATCGGCGTCGGCCTGGAACAAGGTCTTCACTTTCGCGGCCATGGTGTTCGCGGAAGCGCGGCCCTGCGTGGCATAGAGGTGGTTTTTCCCGGCCGCGATGTAGAGGTCGGTTACCTGCTCGCAAGCTTTGACGGGGAAGAGCACGAGCTCGTAAAACGCGTCGCGCGCGTTTTCGGGCAGGGCGCGGTAGGCGGCCTCGGCCTTCTCGACGGCGGCGTTCCACTCGGCGGAAACGCGGTCGGCTTCTTCGTAATCGACCACGCTGAAGGTGGTCGGGTCGATCAGTTCAGGCTTGCGGCGGCCGTTGTACTTGGTGTATTTGGAGATCAGATCGGCGGCATCGGGGCCGTATTTCGGCCCGAATTCGCGGTCCGCCCAGGCGCGGGTGAATTCGGCGACTTTCTCATGCGGCCAGCGCTCGGGGTTCCATGCGAATGTCAGGAAGAACTCGATGGGGAACTCCATGGGCTTGAGGTCGCCCACGTTGACGATCCAGATGCGGCGCGCATCATACTCATACGCCAGGTTCATCTGCTCCTGCACCTTGGTGATGGGAATGGTATTCAGCCACTTGTAATTGCGCGGGCCGCCGACGTAATCGAAGTGGTAATAAATGCCGGCGCCGCCGGAGCGCGTGCGTTCCCCGGGTGTGGGCAGGCGCCGCAGATTGCCCCAATTGTCATCGCTCCACAACAGCGTGACGTCGTCGGGCACCCGCATGCCCTTTTCGTAGTATTCCTGCACCTCTTTATATAGCGCCCAGAGCTGCGGCACCTTCGCCGGGTCGGGATTGATGTCTTTGGCGATGAGGGCACGCTGATCGGCTACAACCTTTTCCAGCAGCGCGACGTTGGTGGCCATGTCGGCGCGCGGCGCCATGGGCATGTCGCCATCGCCGCGCATCCCGATGGTGAGGATACTCTCATAATTCTTGTTGCGCTCCAGACTGGCGTCCCAGAAGGAGCGCAGGAACGCGCCGTTGGTGTTGTAATCCCAGGGCCCCTGGCCGTGGCGTTTCCATTCCTGCTGCGCGCGCAAGAGCGGCTCGTGGTGCGAGGTGCCCATGACGATTCCGTATTCGTCGGCGAGCTTGGGGTTGAGCGGATCGTCTTCGTTGAAGGCGCTGCCCCACATCGCGGGCCACAGATAATTGCCCTTGAGCCGCAGAATCAGCTCGAACACCTTGACGTAGAACTTGCTATTGAAGCCGCCGAATTTCTCCTTGGTCCAGCCGCTGAGGGCGGGCGCTTCGTCGTTGAGAAAGATGCCGCGGTAGCGCACCGCGGGCGGTCCTTGCACGTGTTTGCCGGCTTTCACGAACAGCGCGTCTTTGTGCGGCACCGGGACATCCGCCCACCAATACCAGGGCGAAACGCCGATCTGCTCGGAGAGATCGTAGATGCCATAGATGGTGCCGCGCTTATCGCTGCCCGCGATCACCAGCGCGCTGGCAACGCCCGGTAGCGGCTTCGCCACCACCTGCAGGAAGAAGGATTCCCACTGGCCCGCGATCGGGGCGGCATCGATTTTACCTTCGCGCACCAGCCGATCGATGGTCGGGCTCTTGCCCAGCGTGCCGATGAGGATCGTGGATGTGCCGAGACCCTGCCGCGGAGTCAGGCCGGTGACGCGTTCGATATCGGCGGAGAGATCTCCCGCGGCGCGGACAACTCCGGGCCAATCGGCGGGATCCGCGAAAACATTGGCTGTGGTTCCCCGCTGCGCCACTGCGAACGCGCCCGGCGATGCCTGCGTCTGCACATACCACGGCTGGCCGATGGCGAATCCGTAGCGGGCAACGCCGCACAACACCAGGAAGAAAATGAAGCCCGATTTCAACATAAAGGTCCCCAGGAACACCGCTTGTTCGCGGCGCGGTTACAGATGCCGCGCCGCGAAATCCAGAAAATACGGCCAGTTGGGTACATCGGTGTGCCCCGACGAATGCTGCCGGAAAGCGATGTCTCCATCCACCAGGGCCGCTTCGATGGGCGGAAATACGTTTGTGCCGAGATCCTTCTTCCCGAGCAGTTTGTAGACCGGCCCGGCGGCCGCTGCCGCCAGGAACATGCCCTTGGCATCCACCCAGCCATCGCCCTCGGTGGCTCCGCCGCTGATGAAGACCGGGCGCGGCGCGCACATGGCGATCAGCTCGTGGGAATCCACCGGCAGGTCGCCCCAGTTGAGCGGACCGGCGTACTTGAGAAAGTTGCCCGCCATCCAGTGATACTCGTTCGTGCCGGCGACGTTTTCGACGACTTCGCCCCAATTGCGCCGGCTGAGCTTGGCGCCGCCTTCTCCCGAGGAGCTGACGTAGGCGGTCCAGAAACGCTGGTCGTACGCCATGGCCACGAGCGTGGCCTTTCCATAGCGCGAGTGGCCCTCCAGGGCGACGTGTTTCGCGTCCACGGCCTTGTCGGTTTCGAAATAGTCCAGCGCGCGGCTGGCTCCCCATGCCCAGGCGCGCAGCGCGCCCCAATCGTCCGGCTTGCGCGGCTCGCCCTTGTTACACAGACCGATGATGCCCTGCCGCAGGCCGGCGCCAGAATCGGCCTGAATGCTCCCGGGAACGATGATCGCGTAACCCCATCCGCGGGCCAGCACCTGTTGCTGCCACGTCGGCCCGGAGGGCCCGCGGCCGGCCGGAAACGCGCCGCGTCCGGCAGCGCCACCGCGCCCCGCGAACGGATTGAAGAGGAATCCGAACTGCATCACCACCGGAACCGGTCCGGCAGCTTTTGCCGGCGTCGAGAGCACGAGATCGATATCCACCTGGATGGAAGGATACGCCGAGTTGTCCACGTGACCCTTCAGCACCTTGGTAACGATGGGGACGTCGCCGTTGGTCCCCTCCGAGGTCGAGACGACCTCCCACGTCACTTTCGGAACGTTTTTCGGAACGCGCCCGTACACCTCGCGATCGAAGTCTTCGACGATTTCCGGACGGCGCTTCTGCCACCAGTCCTTCGCGGACCTGACGGGTTTTCCGTTGTTCAACTTCAGCGGGTCGGGGAGGTTGGGAAAGGGGTTGGCCTTGGACTCGTCGTAGTTCGCGTAATAGGGCGAATCTTTGTTATTGCCGTCGCGTCCGCGGCGCAGCTCCTTGATGTGGAGCTGCTCCATCATCTGTTGATGGTCGCGCTCGGTGGCCTTCTGCCGCTCCACCATGGCGGCGCGCTGCTCCGGGGTCATAGCGCGGCCGCCGAACATCGCGGGTTGGCGGGCCGGGGGCTGCTGGGCCGGAGGTTGCGCCGGCGGCTGCTGCGCCAGGAGCGCCGATGTGACGAGAACCGGGAGCGCCAGCGGCCAGACCTGGGTACGTGGGTTCAACACAATAACCTCCTTGACTCCTCGAATCCGACATTGTTCGAGTCTCGTACAAATCTAACACAACGCTCGCGCGGGAGGTTCATTTTCCGGCGCGCAATTGCGCCACAATCTGCGCGATTCGCGGATTCGGCTTCAGCCGCAGCACCTCTTCGAATTCGGCCAGAGCCTGCGGCCGGTCACCCATCTGCAGCAGAGCCGCGCCCAGGTTGTAGCGCGCGTCGGCGTTGGCGGGATCCAGGCGCAGCGCCGCGCGATACTCGTCCTCTGCCGCCGGAAGAGAACCAGGCATCCGCGAAAGCGCGTATCCCAGGTTGTTGTGCGCGACGGCGGAATCCGGGCGGATCGCAAGCGCCGCGCGGTATTCCGCAACGGCATCTTCGAGCCGGCCGGGCACCAGGGAGAGCGCATTTCCGAGGTTGCTGTGCGCGCTCCACGAATCCGGCTTCAGGCGCATGGCGGTTTGAAATTCGGCGATGGCGTCGGGCAGCCCGCCCGGCGTGGCGGCCAGGGCGCGTCCCAGGTTGTTGTGCGCTTCGGCGAACCCGGGATTGGCGTCGAGAGCCAGGCGGTATTGCGCGATGGCATCGGGCAGACGGCCCGGCATGCGGAGGAAGGCGTTGCCGAGATCGTTGTGCGCTTCGGCGTTCTGGGGGTCGAGGCGCAATGCCTCTTCGAGTTGAGCGACGGCTTCGGCGGTGCGCCCGGCCGCGAGCAGCGCGTTGCCGAGATTCGTGTGGGCGCGTTCGGAAGCGGGCGCGAGCCGCAGAGCGGTCTGGTATTCGGCAATGGCGTCGTTCAGCCGGCCGGGGATTTCGAGCAGCGCGTTGCCCATGCTCAAGTGCGCTTCCGGAAAATCCGGATTCAGCCGGAGGGCGGTTTCGATGTGGCTCATCGCCTCGCTGCGCCGGCCGGGTGTTTCGAGCAGAAGATTGCCCAGGTTATTGTGCGCCAGCCATGCGCCGGGATTGCGTTCGATGGTCGCGCGGTAGAGCGTTTCCTCGTCGCGGTAGATGGCGGCCTGCTGGAATGTCACGGCGAACAGCGCGGCCGCCAGCAGCGCCCCGGGAAGCACGCGCGCGGGTTGCGGCAGAAATCTCTCCGCCGCCTTTGTCAAGGCCGCGGCCAGCGGAACCAGAATCCCCAGGCTGGCGAGATACGCGAAGTGATCGGCCACGAACGAGTAGCGGAAGGGATACACATTAAAGAAGCCGAGCACCGGGAATAGGGTGCCGGCGAAAATCAGGAAGGCGGCAAGGGGTCCTCGATGGCGCCGTCCCAGGCGCCACAGCGCCAGAGCAGCGGCAATCGCCGCGGCGGGAAAGAGGTACTGCCACCATAGGGCAGGATCGAGCCTCCATCGTGGATAGAAAAACGTCAGGTTGGCGGGCCAAAGCACCTTGGCCGCATAGAACCAGATGGCGCGCCCGGCCAGCAGCAGCCGCTCGAGCGGCGTGAGTGCGAATTCCGCTCCGCTCGCGCCCACCAGTGTGCGCTCCGCCCATGCGGTGAACAATCCGGCCGAGGCGCCCAGCAGAAAAAAAGGAGCCAGCGGCAGCAGATCGCGTTTCCAGGAGAGCCGTCCGCGCCGCCACCAGAAAATCACCAGCAGGACGGCCGGCAACACCGCGGTGACCGTCTTCGCCGCCAGCGCCGCCAGAAACAATGCCAGCGCCGCAGCGTAGGTGGAGCGCTTGCGGGTCTCATCGAAGCGCAGGTAGAGGAGCGCGGCCGCCAGATAGAACGCGCCCGAGAGCGTGCTCTTCTGCTCCGAGATCCACGCCACGGCTTCTACACAAAGCGGATGCAAGGCAAACAGCAGGCCGGCCAGCCACGCGCCCGGAAGAGCCAGCCGCCGCACGATTTTCACCACCAGAAATGCCGCCAGGGCGTGCAGCGCGACGTTGAGAAGGTGGTAGCCGAGAACGGAGCCGCCCCAGATGCGATACTCCAGCCAGAAGGCGCTGTGCAGGAGCGGATAGTATTGCTGGGTAGCGCCGGGCACGCTCCAGATGCGCCAGAGGCCATCGAGCGAGCGGAGGTCCGGGCGAGTCATATGGCTCGCGTCGTCCCACAACATCCTGCCGTGCAGCGCAGGCAGGTAAGCCAGAAACGTCGCGCAGGCAATGAGGGCGAACGTGCCGAAATCTCGCGCGGCGGTCTGGGGAGCGGCTTTCCGCTTAGGCGCCATACCAAAGAAAAACGGCGTCCTCCGGAACAGTTCCGGAGGACGCCGCTTAGGGTAACGCGATTCGCCGGCGATTTACCAGCGGAGATGGCCCTGAATCTGGATGAAGCGGTTCAGGACCGTGGAACCGGAGGTAATTGCGCCGAAGGTGCCGACGCCGGCGGTCGGGCCGGTGTTGACGCCGCCCATGAACGAGTGATTCTCGACGTTCAGGACATCGCCGCGGAACTGGAACGTGACCGGATGGTCTTTGATGGCGAAGCGGAAGTCGCGCATCAGGCTTCCGTTGAGCTGGCCGGCGTTGGGATTGCGCAGCCCATCGAGGTAGAGCGGCAGCACGCGCGCCTGATAGGTTCCGGGCTGCATGGCGGTACGCTTCTCCCAACCCTGGGTGCAGGGTTGGCCGAGCGGAACCACAACGTCGCCCGGTCCGGCGGTCTGGCCGGGGGCGACGCAGCCGGCGGTGTTGAACCACTGGCCGATGGCGGGATTGGCCTCCTTGATATTGTTCAGATTGCCATAGTAGAACGTATTCGGCAGGCCGATCAACGTGCCCTGAGACCAGACGTAGTTGCCGGCAATGGTCCATCCGCCGGCGACCATATCGACGGCCTTATTGGTATGGTTCAGCCACTGGCGCCCCTTGCCGAACGGGAGATCGTAAACCCACGTCGCGGTAATGCGACTTGGGTTGATATTGTTCGGCTGCCAGACAGGCGACTGTGGAATGGAGGGATCGAAGGGATTCCAGGCATTCAGAAAGCTGTTGGCGTACTTGCTGTCGAAGTAGCTATAGCTCAAGCTGGCGACCAACCCGCGGCTGAAGCGGTGATTGATGCTGGCGTCGAATTCGGTTTCGCGTTCATGGCCGAGCGGCATCCCCACCGTCAGGTTGCTCGTGGGGTAGGGTTTCAGCAGGTTGGCTTTCGATATGGTGGTGCTGGTGAAGAAGCCGATGCTGCTGATCGCCGAGTAGAGAGCCGGGTTACTGGTCTGGAGCGCGCTCAGGTTTCCGATATAGAACGGATTGGGAACATTGGCGCCCAGGTTGGTATCTTCCAGGCAGCCTCCCGCGGTCGCGTTCGTGACCCCGGAAGCGCAGGAGACGGTCGCGCCGCTGGAGTTCACCGGCCGCGCAGAGCCGAAGTAATATAGGTTCGCCGGGAGAGCCGACTCGTTGACGTTGATGTTCAGCTTACTGGTATAAGCTCCGGTATACCCGAACGAAACCACGTCATGGGAAGTAAGCTGCCGCTCGATCTGGCCGCGCCAGCGCTGCATCCGCGGGTGGGTATTGTCGGGGACCGTCCAACTGCTGGGTCCGCCGTTGAGGGCGAGCAGGCTCATGAGGCCGTACAGGTTGCCGACCGGTACATTGAAGCGGGTATTGTTCGCCAGCGGCCGCATCGGGTACGGATCCGACAGGGGCGAAGTCAACGTAGAGCCGATGTTGCACCACCCGCCGCAAGCGCCGCTGCTGCCCCAGGAGACACCCTGGTTGGTGGTGACGGTGGTGCTGGTGGAAATGGAGTAGCCGGACTGGTTTTCGCCATACACCAGCGCGTTCACGTCGAGAGTGTCATAGTAAACGCCGTAACCGCCGCGGATGACGGTTTTCTTATCGAGCTGGTAGCCGACGCCGATGCGCGGCAGCCACATCAACTCGCTGCCCCACGCGCGCGAGGGCGCGCCCTGCGTTCCGGCATAAAGCGGACCGCCGGTGACGATGAACTGCGAGGGGGAAAGCTCCGGAACCTGGCTGGCCGTGTTTGCGGCGAAGGCCGCCTGGGCCGCGGCGCTGATCGGCAGTACCGCATTGGGATCCCAGCCTGAGATCCAGTCGTTGTGGGTGCCCTTGGCGCCGTTTTCCCATTCGGTGCGGAGAGAAAGCGTCAGGGTCAATTTCGGATTGACGCGCCAGGTATCCTGCAGGAACGCCGCCCAGAACTGGTTGGAAGTGGTGTAGCTGGCGTTATCCGTGATGCCGTTGATGGAGGTCGGCAGGCCCATCATGAACGATGCCCAGCTCAACCCGAGAGTGGCGGGATTGTAGTTGCCGTTGGGGCCGCCGTCATCATACTCGCGGAAGAATGTGTTGCCGAAGGTGTACGAACCGTCGCTCTGTCCCGCACGGTTGACGCGCGTCTGCTGGCGGAAATCGACGCCGGCGCGAAATTCGTGGTTGCCGCGGTTGTGGTAGACGTCGGCGTTGTAATCGTAGAACCGGTTGTACTGCGGGTTCGGAGTGCCGCTGATGCCGTTGGTCGAATATCCGCTGACATTCATCTGCGGCAGATAGCACCAGCTTCCGCAATAGCTATCGATGTAAGACGGAAGACCGGCATCGGAGGGCGTGAACTGGAACGCGTACGGCAGCGTCGTGGTGTACGACATCCAGTTGCTCACCGAACCGGCGGCGTGTAGCAGGGTGCGCGGGCTGAGCGTGTAAACGACGTCCAGAACGCCGTTCTGGTCGTCGCGCGTGACGCCGGTGCCGTTCGCTCCGCTGTTGTTATAACCGGGGACGATGAAATATGTCCAATCGCTGCGGTATTCGACAAAATGGTTGCGGGTATAACGGCCGAACATGCGCAGCTTATCGGTGAGATTCATGTCCAGGCGGCCGGACCACTGGCCGAAAAGCCAGTTGTACGGGGTGTTGACGCCCATGAAGTCGGCGTTGTTGCAACTGGAAGAAGATGGGCAGCCCGAATTCTGCGCCTGGGTCGGGTCGAACCAGTTGTTCGGGTCGGGCCAGTATTTGGTGTAGTTCTTGTAATACGGCGCGCCCATGGCGATGTACTGCTGAGGCAGGATGTTGCCGGGCAGCGGCGTGCGGATGTAATGGGTGCCACTGCGGCTGGGATCCACTTTCACGGAAAGCGGATCGAAGAGCTGGTAATTGAGACCGTCCGAAGTGACCTTCAGCAGGTCGGAGAAGTCGCCGGTCTTATCGGTGGCCGATGGCACTACGTGCGCATAAGAGTTGGCCGTCTCGGGCTTCGCATCATGCTCGCCGTTGTAATTCAGGCTCCAGAACACTTTGTTGCGGAGATCGAGAATATGGGGAATGTAAATGGGGCCGGTGGCGTTGAAGCCATAGAGATGGGAGTGGCCGGAAGCCTGGATTGGCTTGGAGAGCGCACTTTGCGCGGCGGCGACATTGCCCGCGGCATAGTCGGCATCCACGGTTTTGTAATACTGCTGCTTGGTGAACAGGTTGCTGCCCTGCCAGCGCTGGCTCCAGTAGTTTTCACTGGCGTCGCCGTGAAATTCGTTGGTGCCGGCTTTGGTGGTGACGCTGATGCCCAATCCCAATGAGTGGCCGAAGCTGCCATCGAAGGTATTGTCGAGGATCTTTACTTCGGACACCGAACTGACTGCCGGCAGCAGCGATGTGTTGCGGCCATTGCCGTTGCTGAACGCACCGTCGATGGTCCAGGTATTGCCGCCCACGCCGGAGCCGTTATTGTAATCGGAGCCGCCCTGGGTGGAGTGTGGACCGAGAAGCTGCGAGGCGCTGAATCCGGCGTTCACGCCCGGGGCGAACTGAATCATGCTGGTGACCACATCGGTCATCACCGGCAGATCGCGAACGGAGCGGTCATCGAGCGCCGTGCTACGGTCCGTATGGCTGACGTCAATGATCGGAGCTTCGGCAGTGACAGTGACCTGTTCCGATGACGCCCCGATTTGCAGCGTTATTTCGAGATCCCGCACATCGCCCGTCAGCAGCGTGATCCCCTGACGGACATCTTTCTTGAAGCCCGGGGCATCCACCGACACGGTGTAGTTGCCCGGCATCAAAAGTGGCACGATGAAACGCCCCGCCTCCGTGGTTTTGGCATTGACGGTCGTTTTCGTGTCGGAGTTTGCAACGGTCACGCTGGCGCCTACGACGACAGCGCCTTGCTGGTCTTTCACGGTCCCCTGAATGGTACCCCGCGATTCCTGGGCGCCCGCGACAACGGCAAGCCCCAAACCCACTGCAACGAGGCAGGCTAAACGGCGCATGAGCAGTGCTCCTTTGTTTCCAAGCTCGTCTCGCAGGGTAACCCCAACCCGGCAGACGTGGACTAACCTTCCTTCAGCAAGAAGTCAGTTAGTTTTAACCGAAAACAAAATTGATGTCAAGGGGTTTCCCGTCTGAAACTCGAAGATTGCTGACCGGCTGTCTCCGCCAGTCACCGCCGCGCCGCGGAAGGGTCTCCCGTGGGTGGGGGCGCATGGTCCTCCTTCGCCGGGGGTCCCAGCAGTTCGATGAAAATCGGCTTCAGGGCATCCGCCCATACCTGGTAGCCTTTCACGGTCGGGTGCAGATGGTCGCGTTCGTTCATCATGCCGTCGAAGAGGCGGCCGTCGGGGCCGGCGAGCTTGTCATTGATGTTCAGGTAGCGAATCTTCTTCCCGTCGGCCATCTTCGCCAGGTTGGCGTTGATTTTCTCGATCTCCGGCATCACCGCGATGTTGTCGTTGCGCGGAAAGATAGCAGTAACAATAATGACGGCATCGGGAGCCTTCTCCTGCATTACCCGGATCACCGCCTGCAGCCCCGCCGTGACATCTTCGATCAGGCGGTCCGGGTCCGGCGACACCCGGCCTCCGACGTTGTTGGTGCCGCCCAGCAGCACGATCACCTTGGGGTGAACGCCATCCAGTTCTCCGTTTTCCAGCCGCCAGAGAATGTTCTGCACGCGGTCGGCGCCCCATCCGAAGTCGGCCGCGTTCCAACCGAAGAAGTTAGCCTTCCAGTTCTCGAGCAGTTGCGGGTAATCGGTCGCGCCCCAGCGCCGCGTGATGGAGTCGCCCTCGAAGTAGATATCGGTCCGGCCCTGTTTGGCCTTCTCGAGAAGCTGTTCGTGGGCGATTTGAGAGTTGTGGTCCATGCGGGGGGCAGGCTTGTCCGCCTGCGCACACGCGAGAGAGATTGTCCAGCAGCAGGCAAGCAGAGTTTTCATGGCCGCACCCCCTCGTGCGTGTGGCCCAGGAACTTGTCGGCCCAGGGGATGAAATACTTCCAGTTCGGCCCGTCGGTATGCCCGCCGTCGTGCTGGCGCCAGGCCAACTGGCCATTCAACAGCCCGTCGTTTACCGGAGGCATCTTGGCGGTGTGATAGTCCGCGGTGACGCCCATGTCCTTCGCCCCGAGAAGGCGGAAGACCGGCTGCGCGGCCACCGCCGCCATGAAGCTACCCTGGTGATCCAGCCACTTGGCGTCACCTTTTTCCGGCACTCCGTAGCTAACGAAAGTGAGCCTGGGGGCACAGAGCGCCAGCAGTTCGTTCGAATCCACCGGAAGATCGTTGGCAGTCTTGCTGCCGAAGGCGGCTTTCGCGGCGCCGTATTTGAGGAAATTGCCGGCCATCCAGTGATACTCGCCGGTGCCGGTGAGGTTCTCGACCGCTTCGCCCCAGTTGCGGCGATGCGGTTTGGCGCCGCCTTCTCCGGAAGACCCGATCAGCACCACCGCGAAACGCTGGTCGAACGCCATGGTCACGAGAGCGGCCTTGCCATAGCGCGACACGCCTTCGATGCCGACCTGCCTGGCATTGACCGCCTTATCCGTTTCCAGATAGTCCAGGCCCCGGGACGCGCCCCAGCCCCAGGCGCGCAGAGCGCCCCAGTCGTCCGGTTTGCGCGGCTGGCCCTTGTTCACCAGCCCGATGATTCCTTTCGTCAATCCGGCGCCGTTATCCGCCTGGATGCTGTTCGGGGCGATGGTGACGACGCCCCAGCCGTCGGCGATCAACTGTTGGAGGGGCGGCGGATCGGCGTTCGCCGGCGGTCCGCCCGGTCCGCGGCCGGCGGGAGCAGGACCGCGCCCGCGGCCGGCCGTTCCCGCCCCGCGCAGCCCAATGCGGGGAAACGGCGGTGGCGGAAACGCGATCTCAGGAATCGTACGTCCGCCGAACATCATCATCACCGGTACCGGCTCCTTGGCATCCGCGGGGACCACCAGGGTCATCTGAATGTTCACTTCGATCTCCGGGTAGGAGGAATTATCGACGTGACCGATGAACTGCTTGCCAATGACCGCGTGGTCACCGACTTTCCCCTCGGCGGTCTTCGTAACCTCCCAGGTCACCCTGGGGACGTTCTTTGGAATGCGGCCCAGCACTTCGCGGCCGAAGTCTTCCACGATTTGGGGACGCCGCTGGTCCCACCACATGGCCGCGGTAGTGACTTTCCTGCCGTTCTTCAGAGTGAGGGCATCGGGAAGATCGGGGTACGGATTCGCCTTCGCCTCGTCGTAGTTGGCATGGTTCGGTGCCGCTTCATTGCCGCTGGGGCCGGGACGGAGGGCCTTGATGCCGAGCTGGTCCATCATGTTCTGGTGGTCCTGCTCAGCGGTCCAGTTGCTTGTGTCGATGCTTCCCTGGGCGTATATGGCGGCAGCCGCGAATACGGAGGCAATCAGGAGCCGGAGGGTGTGACCGGGTGTCATGCACACAGCAAATCACAATTAGTTTGGCCACGCAACTATGTCTTTCCGGCGCGCCTGCGCCCGAACCGGCTGGTCCTACATGAGAACGTTCAGCGCGGCGCCGGAACAGGGCGGGGCGGGAATGCCCGCTACTCCGGCTCCCGGACCCGGCGTCTTCCACAGGGCGTGTCCGCCCGATACGCTTTGTTCTATTCCGTAGAGTGCGCACAGAAGGTCGAACGAAGCCATATCGCGCTGCGAGAGCTGCTGCAGTTCCTGGCCCAGGGGACTGGTTCCGGCGTGCGTTTTGGATGTCATACCCGGCGAACTGTCCCTGCCGGAAAAGAAGTACCGATAAGTCTCCGGCCAGCTCAGCTCGAAACACTTCCGGTGGTGCTCGTTCACGAAGAAGTGAATGTCGGCGCCCACGTACTGCTGCACGTTGGTGGAGACATCGCGCCTGACGATTCCGCCCATCTGCTTGTTCTTGACACCACCGAGACCCTTCTTGCCGAAGAGTTTCCGGTACTTGTCGCGCTTGATCATCATCGCCCCGTAAAGCTGGCACATAGCCAGGTGCGAGGGCACGTTTTCGGGGGCGTTGAAACCGGTGCCGAAATGCGTCAGAAATTTATATCCCAGTGCGCGTACCACTTGGGTCACTTCTCCCAGGCCGCTCTTTTTCTGTACCACCACGGTATTATGAACCCCTGGAAAAGGCAGGAAAGCGATGTTCGTATTCATGATATTGGCAATCTGCATCCGCGACATATCCTGCGGTTTGAAATCGCCGCGCATTTCGTCCATAGCCAGAACCGCAATGTAATTCTTGACGGTCGGCGGAACGAAGTAGGTATCGTGCAGCCGCGTTCCGGTATCCAGTCCCGCCACCGGATCGACAGCGAATATATTGATATCGAAGCCGTCGCCCAGAAATTCGGTGATCCAGTTCGCCATCCGCAGGCAGGTTACCGCGCCGCGGCTCCAGCCGATCATGTTAATGGTTCCGGTAAGGCCGGGAACGGCTTCGGCAATCGTGGCCAGGGCGTGGCGGATATTGTCGTCCCACCCGTCGCCGGTCACGGCGGCATATTTGTTGCCGGTGCTGGGTAAAACTCCGCGCAGAAATCCGTGTCCGGTGGGGGCAAATCCCTGCTGTCCCTGATTCACGTCATTCAAGGTCTGCATGGGAGTTTGCGACCATTGCGGCGTATCTTTCTTGGAGCTCTTATTCCTGGTAAATGGGTCGAATGTGCCGGGTAGTGGATTGGATTTGGATCCCTTGGATCCCACGCCGTCGGTAATTAGAAACTGCTGGTACTCATTTCCTGCCATCTCCGCCCCGAAATCGGCGATCAGTTCCCCTCTTTTGTAACGGTCGAAATTGGTTCCACAGTTGAGAATGGTGAAAACTGGCATGGAGCGAGTATACTCCCGGCGTCGTTTAGGGCAGCACGATAACGTTATCCTTGCGCTGTTTTTGAGGTACTACGCGTCGCTCCCACATTGGTTTATCCGCAGTTTTTCCACAAACTTTTCAGGCATTTTCGCAGGTAATTCATTGAAATAAAACAAGAAAAAACCGGTTGAAAACCGAACCTGGAATACAGGTTTTGTCCTTGCGGGGATTCCGGGTCCGTATGATGATGCTTCTTACCCGGACTACAAGCTGCGAGGCGTTTTCAGTGACCATTCTCATCGTCAACCGGGACCTGGGGTTCGTCGTGTGGTTGGGCTGTGCGCTCTGCGACGCCGGCCATACCGCGCTCCCCGCGACGAGTCTTCGCGAAGCCAGCTCAATCGAGAAAAAGCTGGCCCACAAACTGGATGTTCTGATCGTCGAACCTTCTCTGGCAGGCGCCGGCCGCTTGGCTGCGCGCCTGCGGCTGAAGAATCCGGACCTGAGCGTGGTAGAGGCCTCGGAAGCGTCGGTGACCGACCCGCTCATCTTCGACTCTGACGAAGTTCGGCCCCGCGCGCCCGTCCCGAATGCCAGCGGCGTCCTCCGCGACCTGCTGGCTTATTGACCCCGCGGCCGGGATCACTGCTCGGCCCGAACGGCGCCCTCGTCGCGTCTCCGAAGGCGGCACAGACGCCCCTTCGGAGCCGCAATCGCATCGCCGACTGAAGGCCTCGTGTGCGCGGTTCTGACGGCGCTCGCCCAGCCGTCGAATCGGCGGCCCGATGTGCAGTGACAGCCTCTCAAGACCTCCGGTCTCCGGGAGGGCGGCGCAGGCATATCCGGCGACCGAACAACCCGATCAGAAACAAACCAAGACCTATCGTCGTGCTCGCCTCCGGCTCGGGAGCCTGCGGGTACGTCGAACTGCACCCGAGGCTTCGGTTCTGAACGTCAGTAAACGGGCCGGTAAAGCTTCCTCCGCACGCGCCAGGGTTGCCGTTCGCATCGATAACTTGAATCGAATAGTCCGGGTCCATGATGTTATATCCCGCCGCCACCCCCATATAGCTTGCGGTCCATGTGAAGGCATCAGTGGAGGTTCCGGGCGCCAGGTCTCCGCTGAGGCCGCCGCTCCCAGCGGTATAGATGAATCCTCCCGAGGTATCCGTTGCACCTACGAACTGAGCGCTCCAACCGTCCAAAAGAGGAAGGCCCGACGTGTTGATTCCGGCGCCCGTCGGATCGGGTATGGGGTAGGAATCCACTTCGAAGCCGGCAACATATTGATTCACAGAGTCGTTGATGATGGTGAATGTTCCGGTCTCCGTACAGATTTCGGAGCCGGTGTCGCTGTTCGTGATGACGCAACCTATGTTCGTCCGGGTAACTGTTGTGTCAATCTCGAGCAGAGAGTCAATTGGCGACGCCGCAGCGATACGAACTACCCCACTGCAGCAGAACAATATCAGCAGAAGGCCTGGAGCCCTCATTGCACACCTCGCAAGGGCGGCTTCATGGGACGGTTCCGCAGTTGCCGCCGTTCTAACACTGAAAACTTCTCGATCACGTCTGTAATGCGAGAGTGGGGCGGAAAAATGATCACCGCCGGCGCCTTCCGCCGTGCATTGGGCTATGCTGAAGTACGAGAAATCGTGCTTGTCGACCTATACCGCCTCCTGCCGCCGGAGGGCGCCAAGATTCTGCTGGTTCTCTTCCTGTCTTTCCTCACCGGGCTGGAACGTGAGGAGCGCAAGGCGGGCAATGAGCCGTTTTCATTCGGCGGCGTGCGCACCTATCCGTTAATCGGCCTCATCGGGTACGGGCTCTCGTTTCTCTCCGGCAATCAGGTTCTCCCGGTGATCCTCGGGTTCGCGGTCGTGGCCGGGTTTCTGATGCTGTCCTACCAGCACAAGGTGCAGGCCTCCGGGTTCCCCGGCTTCACCTCGGAAATGTCGGCGCTGACGACGTACGTTGCAGCCGCGCTGGTCTCCCGCGACCAGTTCTGGATCGCCACTACCCTCACGGTCGCCAGCATGCTGCTGCTCGAACTGAAGACCACGCTGGAGGGACTCACCAAGCGGATCGCACCCGAAGAGATCCTCACCTTCACGAAGTTTCTGCTCTTGACGGCCGTGGTCCTGCCGGTGGTTCCCGATCGGGAGTTCGGCCTGTTCCACATCAATCCGGCGAAAGCCTGGCTGGTGGTCGTCGCGGTGAGCACGGTCTCCTACGGCAGTTACGTCATTCAGAAGATGACCCGGAAACAGGGCGGCGTGCTGCTGGCCGCACTGCTGGGAGGCGCGTACTCGTCCACGGTCACAACGGTGGTTCTGGCCCGGCGCGCGCCGCGCGAGAAGCGGCCGCACCTTTTCGCCGGCGCCACCCTGATTGCATCCGGCATGATGTATGTGCGGCTGGCCGCTCTGGTCACGCTGTTCAACCGGAATCTGATGGCGTCCCTGGCGCTGCCGTTCCTGGTGCTCTCCGTCGCCGCCCTGGCTACGGGATGGATCTGGTCCCACCTGCCGGAAATGACCGCCGGACCAGTCGAGCGGGAATTCGAGCCCAAGAACCCTCTCGAACTGCGCGCCGCGCTGCTGTTCGCCGCGCTGTTTCTGGCGATGCTGGTGGTGACGCAACTGGTGGTGACCTACCTGGGGCGGGCAGGCGTCTATTCGCTGGCCGGGCTGATGGGCGTCACCGATGTGGACCCGTTCATCATGGGGATGACGCAGGCGGGTGGGACCAGCACCTCGCTGACGATCGCGGCCTGCGCGATCCTGATCGCCGCCGCAAGCAATAATCTGGTGAAGGGGATTTACGCCTACACCATTTCCGATCGCAAAACCGGCGTTCAGAGTTTGAGCCTGCTGGCCACCCTGGCGGCCGCCGGCCTCGCGCCGCTCCTCTGGCTGGCGCGCTGAACCCCACCCACCGCCGGCATGGCGGTACACTCGGAGCAAACAGGCGGTCTAAAGGCAGGCCGCGAGTGACGGACGATCCGCGATCACCAGATCAGTCTCACCCGCTTCCGCAACATCATGCGCGAACAATTGTGAACGAGCAGCCGGTGCTCTGTTCGGAGTTTTTCAGAATACCCACGGAATCAGCCGGCTGCGCGTGTGCTCGCAATACTCCGCATATCCCGGCAGTTCCTGCCGCAACACGCGCTCTTCGTCGCGCAGCCGGATGATCAGCACCGGAATGAGCAGCAGAGCAGGCACGAGCGCCACATACGACCCGAGCGCGAACGGCGTGCCCAGAATCAGGAGCGAAAAACCGGCATACATCGGGTGCCGCACAACGCGGTACGGACCGCCGGTGACGACCTTCTGGCCGGATTCCACCTGCACCGTCGCGGAGGCGAAACTGTTCCACCGCATGACCTCGAAAACCACCCACCAGCCGCCGGCGACGAAGAACCAGGAAATCGCCGAAAGCCATATCGGCACGCCGCCCAGAAGCGCGCTTGACCAGCGGAAACGATAGTCGAACGCGGGGAGCCCCAGGGCGCAGATCCAGAGCGGCACCCAAAGCATTTTGACCCTTTTCTGTTCGTGCCTCGGCTCCCTGGTGCGCATTCGCCGTTCCAGCAGATCGGGATCGCGCCGGTAGAAGTACGCAACCAGGATGGCGGTAAACAGACCGAAAATGCCGACATACATCCAGCCTTGCCAGAACCGGAAAGAGCCGGCGGGAGCGCATATCAACGCCGCCAACAGGGGCAGCACAAGCACCAACCGCAGGATCAGCCGCGATTTCAGACTCATTGGAGTCTATTCTCACCATTACCCGGGGCCGGATCAAGGCTCCCGGTGGTTCTGTGCGTTGGCGAACTACCGGCAAAAGGAGGAATGCGTCACGAAAGCCCGACGGTGAGAACCCTCCGGCCGCCCGGAGTGGAAGCGGAGATGCAACTCCATCCGGCAGGAGCGCATCAATGACCACAACCGGCATTGTCATTCTAATCTGCGCAGTGGTTGTGATCGCCGTTCTGGCCATCGTTTTTGTTCGCCGGCGGCGCTCGCAAAAGCTGCGATCTCACTTCGGCCCGGAGTATCAGCACGCGGTCCGCGAATATGGCGGACAATCCAAGGCCGAAGAAGCCCTGCTCGCGCGCCAGAAGCGGCGCGAGAAACTGCACATTCATCCGCTATCCGAAGTCGAGAAGGAACACTTCTCGGCTCAGTGGCACGACGTCCAGAACCGCTTTGTGGATGACCCCAGCGGCTCCATTCGCCAGGCCGACACTCTTGTCTGTGACGTGATGAAAGCGCGTGGATATCCCATGGCCGAGTTCGAACATCGCGCCGAAGATTTGAGCGTGGACCATCCCATGGTGGTCAAAAACTACCGGGCCGCCCACGAAATCGCTCTGGCGCAGGAGCACGGCGAAGCCAGCACGGAGGATCTCCGCCAGGGGCTCGTTTATTACAGGGATTTGTTCGACGACCTGCTGGAATCCCATCCGGTCGGGTCGCAGGGAGGGAGACGATGAATACCGTAAGCGAAGAACGGATTTCCACGGCCGACCTGGCCAACGCCGCACAGCACGGCCTCACCACGCCTGCCACTACCAGCGGCGAGAACCACGAACCGCTGCTACCGCAGGATTTCGTACAGCAGTTGCGATCGCGCTGGGACCACGTGCAGACCGGCTTCGTCGATGAGCCGCGCGACGCCGTGCAACACGCCGATGAACTGGTGGCGGAGACAATCCAGCGGCTGGCGCAGAGTTTCGCCGACGAGCGCCGCAGGCTCGAGGACCAGTGGGGCCGCGGTGACAACGTGAGCACCGAGGAACTCCGCCAGGCCCTCCGCAAATACCGCTCGTTTTTCGAACGCCTGCTGAGCGTGTGAGTATGACACGGGCGGCCGCACCCGGCGTGTAACTCAACGCTCGCGCTCGAGCATGATGATGTTGCTGCCGCTTTGATCGTATTGCGCTACGAGCAGTCCGTGCCCATCGGGCGAGACTGCCAGGCCCGGGATGGTGGGATCGGGCGGTTTGGGTAAGGCTGTGAGCTGCCGGATGGCGCCGCTCGACAGGTCGAGGAACTCCAGCCGCGGACCGTACGGCGGGATGGCCGTGACGAAGTAGACTCCGCCGCCCGATACGCGCCAGCACCGCCAGTAGCCCACCTGGTCGCGGTCCGAAACCAGAACCTCTTCGCCGCCGCCGGTGGGCACCCGCCAGATGCCGGGTGCCTGCCGGCCGCGGACGAAGAGCAGAAACCGGCCGTCGGCGGTCTCGAATCCCTCGAACCCTCCGTTGCGCGTGACCGGAATGGCCTTGCCGCCGCGCGAGGGCATCTTCCAGATCTGCAGGTTTCCATTCCGCCGCGACGCAAAGTAAATCCACTCGCCATCCCGCGACCAACTGGGCGCCACCCCATCGGTGCCAGGGTCCGTCAGCCGGCGCGCTTCTCCTCCATCCGCATCGGCGGTCCAGATGCTGGGGTTGCCTGCCTTCGCCGGGTCGTGAGCGCGGGTATCGAACGCAATCCTGCGCCCATCGGGCGACCAGCGGGGACTTCCCGTGACGTAGGGCCCGCCGTCGAACAATAAGCGCGGATTGCTGCCGTCGCTGTTGCTCACCCAGATTCCGAAGCTTCCGCTGCGCCCGGAAATGAATGCGATGCGACGGCCGTCGGGAGAGTAATCCGGGTCGGAATCGCGAAACGTCGATGCGATGACCGCCGCCTTCGCGGACACCTGACCGGCATCGTCTACCGTGTAGTTCCAGATGTTCATGTCATCGAGCTGCCGCGTATAGGCCAGCCGTTTGCCGTCGTGCGAGAGCGCGGGGCTGATGACATCTTCGCCGAAGGCGCTGATGCGCTGGGGTGTTCCGCCGGCGATGGCGATCCGCCACAGGGAATCGTAGCTGCCCCCGCGGCGCGAAGAGAAGATGATTTCGCGGCTGTCCGGCGTCCAGGCCAGTCCATCGATTGTCAGACCGTCGAAGGTCAGCCGCGTCTGCCTGCCCCCGGCGAGCTCCATCACATACAGGTCAGTGGCCGAAAAGCTCGACGCGCGGGCGAACGCCAGGCGCTTGCCATTCGGGGAAAATGCCGGATAGTAATCGCCGGTCATGCCTTCGGCCGGCGACGTCAATTGACGGCGCGCGGAGCCATCGAGCGGCACCAGGAAGATACTCGCGGGTTCGGCGGGAGTGGCTTTATCGACCACCGCGATGGTCTTGCCGTCCGGCGAGAAATACGGGCTGTTGCCGCTGCCGAGATCGAAAAGCGGCAGCACCGCGGCGATCTTGCGCTCCGAGCCTCCCAGTGCCGAGGTCAGATACCAGGCGCGTCCCTGCGGGGTGGTACGGAGAAACGCGATGTTCCGCCCATCCGGCGACCACGCCGGTTTGGCATCCTCTCCAGCGCCCTGCGTCAACTGCAGCAGCGCTTCGCTGCCGATGATTTTGACGTAGATGTGAGTGGTGCCATTCTGCGGATTTTCCCAGACGAACGCAATCTGGTTGCCGTCCGGCGAAAACGCGACCTGGTTCTGCCGTCCCGCGAAACTGGTCAGCGGAATCGCCTTCACGCCGAACCCCTCGGACGGGGAACGCCGCACCAGGCGGTAAACCCCCACGCTCCCCGCGAGTATGCACACGGCCGCCAATCCCCACAACACCAGGCGGTTCTTCGATTTTGCCGCCGCGGGCGAAGCCGGTACCGCGGCCCTCGGCTCCTCCCCGGCGGAGGGCGCCGAACCGCTTTCATCGGGCATATCCGCGATGCTCACCACACCCGCGAAGCGGTATCCGCGCTTGGGAACGGTATCGATATAATGCGCTCCGGCCTGCTCGCCCAGTGTTTTCCGCAAGATCGAGACGGTTTTGGCTAAAGTCGCCTCTTCGATGAAAGTGCCTGGCCACACGCGGCGCAGCAGCTCGTCTTTATCGACAATGCGGCCGTTGTTTTCCACCAGAACGGCCAGCGTTTCCAAGGCCTTGGGAGTGAGGGGGACGTAGGCGCCCGCGCGCAGCAGCATCCTGGTACGGAGATCGAGCCGATAGGGGCCAAAATCGTATAAGTGCTGCTCAGGCGCTATCATACGATCCGCCAAATGGCTTCGGGACGATACTACCATAAGTTCGTCCGCTCTTTTTCCAAACGGCGTCAAGATTTCCGCCGCGCCGCGCACCTACAATCTGCTTTTGCCGGCGTCGCGCGGCCCGAAACCGCGCGCGCGGTATAGCGCGCGGAGGTGCCAGTCCATGGGGCCCTGGGATTTCACTCGCCCGGCCGCACTAATTCTCGCGGTGCTCGCCGCATCTATCCCCTCGTCCGGCGAAGTTCGCTTCCCTTTCCCGGGCGCCGGCGGCCGCACCGACAGCATCGCGCTCGATGATTTTTCCGTGAACGGAAGAGCGCCCTCCGCGGCGCCGGCGGTGCGGCAACTGGCGCCGGGCGTGACCGAAGTGAGCCTGGAATCGCCCGCGGGCGCCGAGTGGCGCTTCACCGTAGCCGATAACAGCAGCTACTTCGGTTTCGGCGAGCGCTTCGACCGCCTGAACCACGCGCACACCATCCTGAAAAATGCGTCGCGCGATGTCGCCGACGGAAAAGGCTCGCTGACGTATCAACCCATCCCGTTCTTCATGAGCCTGCGCGGCTACGGTCTCTGGCTCGATACCACCAGCGAAGCCACCTTCGACCTGAATGTCTCCGACCCCGCCCGCATCCTGGTGAGTTTCTTCGATCGCAAACTGCGCGTCGTGCTCTTCGCCGGTCCGCGATTTCCATTGATCCTGGATCGCTTCACGACGCTCGCCGGGCGCCAGACGCTTCCGCCTTACTGGGCGTTCGCGCCGTGGAAATCGCGCGATTATCATCGCGATTCCGCGGAAGTATTCGAAGACACCGACCGCTACCGCGAACTCGGGTTGCCGGCTTCGGTGCTTCTGATCGACAGCCCCTGGGCCACCAATTACAACACCTATGAATTCAACCCCAAACAGTTCCCCGATGCGCGCGCGATGATTGCCCACATCCACGAGAAAGGCTACAAGCTGGTGTTGTGGCATACACCGTGGATCAACACCCGCACCGCGGCGCCGTATGAAGATGGGTTTGCCGATAAACTGGCGCCCGGCCCGGCGGCGAACTATGCCGAGGCCGAGCAGCGCGGCTACTTCGTGCGCCGGCCCGATGGATCGGTTTATCTCGGGCAGTGGTGGAAAGGTCTCGGTTCGCTGATCGATTTCACGAATCCCGCCGCCAAAAGATGGTGGCAGAACCAGGTGGCCAAAGTCATTTCCCTGGGCGCCGATGGTTTCAAGGACGACGATGCAGAAGGCACCTTCCTCGGCGGCGTGGTGTTCGCGGGCGGCGAGGATCAGCGCATCATGCGCAACCGCTATGCCGTGGAATACAACCGCGCCGTCGCCGAAGTGCTGCGCGAGCTCAAAGGCTCGGACTGGGTGATGTTCCAGCGCAGCGGCACCGTGGGTTCTCAGATGCTTCCGCTGTTCTGGAGCGGCGACAACGACGCCACGTTTTCCACCGACAACGGTCTGCCCACCGTGGTCACCGCCGGGTTGAACGCTGGCATGAGCGGAATTTCGCTGTGGGTGAGCGATCTCGGAGGCTACAACAAAACCGCCCGCACCCCCGGGGACGATATCCTCTTCGCCCGCTGGACCGAGTATTCGTCGCTGTCGCCGGGCATGGAGGTCATGAGCGCCATGAACCTGGGGCCCTGGGATTACGGCCCTGAGGCGCTACGCACCTTTCGCGACTACTCCGTGCTTCACATGAGCCTGTTTCCGTATCGCTACGCCGCGGCGCAGGAGAGCACACGCAGCGGACTGCCCTTGATGCGCGCGCTGGTGCTGATGCAGCAGGACGACGGTGCCGCCCGCGAAGCCGCCGATGAATACTATTTCGGCCCGGACCTCTTAGTCGCGCCGGTGCTGAGTCGCGTAACCCAGCGTTCCGTGTATCTGCCCAAAGGCAACTGGATCGACTACTGGACGGGCCGCTGCTTCCCCGGGCATCAGACCATCGTCGTGGACGCCCCGCTGGACCGCATTCCGCTGTTCGTGAGCGAGGGCGCCATCCTGCCGAAAATTCCCGAAGACGTGATGACGCTGGTTCCGCAAAGCGAGTTCAAAGACTCTGGGATTCAGGCGCTCGACGATCGCCGCGTTTACGAGATCTACCCCGGCAGTGAGAGCCGCACGATCACCGATTTCGAAGGCCGCACGGTGGCGTACGCGCCCTCGGCCGGAACTCTGGTAATCGACGGCGCGGCGGCCCGCGTCGGCATCCGATGGAGATTCGCTCATCCTTCGAGCGTGAGCGTCAACGGCCAACCGGCCGCGGCACCCGTACCCGATTCCGGCGGAGTCTCCGTCACGTTCGAGCACCGCGGCAAGACCACGGTGAGCTGGCGCTAGTCTCCGCCGTTCAGAATACGAGCTTCAGCGCCAACTGGCCAATCCGCGGATCGCCGGCGCCGCTGATGCTGCCGAATCCGCCGGAGCTGATCGTGGTTGTGGGGTTGTTGAAGTTCGCGCGGTTCAGAACATTGAAGAACTCGCCGCGCAGTTGCACCGTGAACCGCTCTTTGAACGTAAAGCCGCGGAAGGCGCCCACATCCCACGTCATTGCCCCCGGCCCGCTGACCGCTCCCTTGCCGAAATTGCCGAAGGCCAGGATGTACGGATTCGCCGTTGCCGCGGTGGGCGGCATCTGGAACGAGCTGGGCGTCAGATAGTTCACGCACGGCGCCGAAGCGCCGCAGGCGCCCGAACCGATAGCCGGCCCGACCACCACCGCGCGGTCCACCCCGAGTCCCGTCAGCGAACGATCCTGCCCCGCCGTCACCGTCAGCGGCAATCCGGTCTGCGCCTGGAAGAGCCCGGTCAACTGCCACCCGCTCAAAACCTGGTGGAGCGCTTTCTCCGGCCCCTTGTATTCCGGCAGTTGCCAGACATAGGAGAGGACGAAGCGGTGTGTGCGGTCGAAATCGGCGCGCCCGTAATCGAGACCGTCGGCCTTCGGGAAATACCACGGATATGCGGTGCCCGAAGCATTCGGTCCCGGCCCGGTCACACTCTGGTTGAACGGTAGATTGTCCATTGCCCGGGACCATGTGTAATTCGCCAGGATCGTAAACCCCTGCGAGAGGCGTTTTTCGAATCCGGTCTGCAGCGAGTTGTAGTGCCCGTTCACGGCCTGGCTGTCCAGCGTGATCCCCGAGAACGATTGGAAGCTGCGCCGCGCATCCGTCCCCAGCGTGCTGCCCGGAATGTAAACCGCCGGGTTCTCCTGGAGGCTCGTCGCAACGTGGCTGCTATGCGAGCCCACATACGAGATGTGCGCCATCCAATCCCTGGCGATCTGCCGCTCCATAGTGAGATTCCAGTTATACGTGACCGGCACCTGATAAGTACCCGAGGGATCGAGACTCACCACCACCACCGGCAGCGGGAAGGCCACATTCTTGGGAATGGGAACCGGCGTAGGAAATGGATTCGTGATCCCCTGGTAGGGATTGCTGAACGGCCCTTGCGGCGTCGTGATGCTGACGGTCGGGCTGAACGGCGTGTTGGTGGTGACGGCGTTCATGAAACCGGCCATCATGCGCGAATCGTAAAACACGCCGGCGCCGGCGCGCACGCTGGTTTTCCCGTCGCCCGTCGCATCCCAGGCGAAGCCAACGCGCGGTTCGAAGTCCTTGTAGTTGGAATTCACGCCGTTCTCGGGCATTCCCGAGTCACCCGGGAATCGCAGGCCCGGAGGCGCGTTTGTGTAGACCGACGAGATCGTTCCGGAATAGTAGTCCGCCGGATTGAACTGCGTGATGCGATGTTTCAGTTCTTTCCACGGGAAGAAGGGCTCCCACCGCAGGCCGAAGTTCAGGGTCAGGCGACGGCTGAGACGATAGCTGTCGGCGGCATAGAGGCCCAGGAATTGATTGCGGTTATTGAAGAACTGCCCGGAGCCCTGCGTCAGCGTGCGCAGGTAGCCGAGCTCGAAGCTGGCGACCGCGCTGTTGGTCGTGTCCGCCGTAAATGTGAAAGCGCCCGGCTCCTGGTATTGGCTGTCGATATCCATGCGGCTGATTTCGCCGTGAACGCCGAACGCCAGTGTGTGGTTGCCTTTCGTCCAATGCAGATCGTCGTTCAAGCTCCAGTTATTGCGCGTGAACCGCGCCTTGGGATTATCGCCGATGCTGAAAAAGCCGCTCACCGAAATGCTCTGCAGTGCTTTGTCCGGCGGCTGCCAGATATTGACTCCGAAATCGGCGACCGAAGGAGTGCCCACGGGCGCGCCGCGCTGATCCGCTTCCCGCGCATAGTTCAACGTAAAGACGTTCACCACCGTAGGGCTGAACGTGTGGGTCTCCGACACCAGGCCGTTCTGCACCAGGTTCAGCGCCTCATCGGTGTAGGTAAGCAGGTTGGTGGTATCGATGATCCCGACATTATCGAACCGGTCCCGGTAATAGCGGCCCGTCAGCCTGTCCTTTTCACTGAATTGATGGTCCACCCGCGCCACTTCTTCGTTATAGTTCTGCCGGACCGGTTTCTGATAATAAACCAGGCCGCTGCCCGCTCCCACGGGAATATCCTTCAGGAATGCCGCGGAGGCGGGATCGAAGCGGTTCGTGGGAATCGTGTTATTCGGGAACGGAGTGAGGGGCGAGGTCTTGGGGTCGTAAATCGTCGTCGAGAAGACCCCTTGCTCGTTGGCCTGCGTCGGAACATAGGCGCTGTTGGCGCCCAGCATTTCGCGCAGGATGGTGCCTTGATACCCAAAGAAAAAGAAAGTCTTGTCTTTGCCGTTATAAACCCCGGGAATGTAAACCGGACCGCCGAGCGTGACTCCGAACTGGTTGCGTTTCAGCGGGTCTACTGTTTTAGCGAAAAAGTTCCGCGCATTGAATTCGCGGTTGCGCACATATTCAAATGCATCGCCGTGCAGGCCGTTGGTGCCCGATTTCGTCACCACATTGACCACGCCACCCGAGTTCTGTCCGTATTGGGCGCTGTAGTTACTGGTCTCGACGCTGAACTCCTGCAAGGCGTCCGGAAACGGAAAGGGCAGATTTACATTCGTGTATTCGTCGACATTGTTTCCGCCGTCGAGCATGTAATTGGTTACATTGGCTCGCGAGCCGTTGGCGGAAATCGTCACGACTACTGGAAACGTTTTGGTTTGGCCCTGGTCCGAGGAGTCGTTCGGCGCGGCCACCACCCCGGCCGCCAGAACCGTCAGGGCAGCCGCGTTGCGCCCGTTCAACGGCAGGTCGACGACCCGCCGCGTATCCACCACCTGGCTCAGCGTGCTGGTAGCGGTGTCCACCTGGACCGCGTCCGCCGCTACCGTAATCTTGTCCGCCGCCGCGCCGAGTTGCAGAGCGGCATTGACGGTGACCGCCTCGTCGGCGCGCAGCGTGATCCCGGATTGGGCGAAAGTCTTGAAGCCGTCCGCGGTTACGGTCAGATTGTAGACTGTGGGCCGGAGAGCCGGCACGGTGAACAGGCCGTCCTGGCTCGCCGTAGTGCTGGTCTGGAGGCCGGTCGCCGTTTCGGTAACCGTCACTCGCGCGCCCGGCACGCCGAGCCCCTGCGGGTCGGTCACGGCTCCGACGATCTTGCCGTAGCCTTGGCCGTGAAGCGGAGCGGCCGTGCAAATCAGCAGAAGAACGGCCGCCATTACGCTGACAGCCATACGCCTCGCGGAAGCAACCGAGCTTGGAAGCATACCAACCTCCTTCACCAGGCACAGGCCCCGAAACCTGTCTTGGCCTGGTGCGTGTCAATTGCACCACGACCGCTTTGGGAAGTCTTTTCTAAAGGTTGAAAAAGTCTTGACGAACTTATGATCGGCGCGGAAGGAGCGCGTACAGCCCGGCAGGACCGCTCGCAGCCCGCGGAAGGGCCGCCCGGCGGCGTCTTAGGACCCCCGGCGCCGCGGGCGCCTTTCCCATTCCAAATCAGGTTGTGTCGGTCGATCTTCCCGATGCCGCGGACAGGGGCCGAATCGAACCGGAATCCTTCCGTGGAAAGCAGCGCGATAAAGCCCTGAACTCTCAAACGTGCGCAATGGCCCTCAACCTTTTTATAGGAATAACCGGCCGCCGGTAGAAACGCGAAAGCAAAGAATAATCTCGAAGGGCATTTGAATTGCACTCGAATTCAGAGTGGAAGGAGGTACTGTGCAAAACAAGATTAAGCAGACCGATACCAGCAAGAAATTCCGCCAGGTGTTGTCCGCGAGCACTCTCGAGGGCGATTCTGTACGCAATGCCGCGGGCGAAACGCTGGGCAAGATCGACGAGATTATGATCGATCTCCAGTCGGGGCGTGTGGCCTACGCGGTCATGAGCTTCGGCGGCGTGCTCGGCATGGGCAACAAGCTCTTCGCGATTCCGTGGAGCGTGTTGCGGGTGGATGAGGACGAAAAGTGCTTCATCCTGGATGTCGACAAGCGCACGCTCGAGGCCGCGCCGGGGTTCGACAAGGATAACTGGCCGGATATGGCGGATTCCGCCTGGCGAGCGGAAATATACCGCTACTACGGCGCTTCGCCCTATTGGGAAGAACGTGGACAGCAAAAGACGTTTCGAGGCGGCGGCGGTCTGTAATTATTCCCATTCATAACCGCCGGGCACGGCTCGGGAATTCCTGTTACGAGTCATTGCGGTTATTTAGGTCGATGGATTTACTACCACGTCCTCCCGCGCCGCGCCCGGCGGATTTTCCTGCCACTGATTTTTGTACCCCACCCCCTGACAGCCGGCCATCCCACTTCGACCGTTACCCCACGCGTGCCGGCGAATAGATTGGTATTCTGGGGAGTCGCGAAATAACAAGGCACTCCCGTCATGCGCATTTCCTATCTCCTCCTGGCCGCCGTGATGGCGGTTCCAATCTTTGCCCAGCCCAAACCGCAGTATGAGATTTACGCCATCCGCTACGCCACCATACCTGGCTATCCGCTTTCCGGCCTGATTGCCGGCGCCGATCGAACCCAAAAGCTCGATATGGCCATGATGGTCTGGCTGGTTCGCGGCAACGGCCACAACATCCTGGTGGACTCCGGTTTCTATCGCGACCAGTTCCTGCGCCAGTGGCGCCCCACGGATTTCGTCAAGCCCTCCGAGGCCATCGCGCGCCTGAACCTGAAGCCGGAAGAGATCACCGACGTGGTCATCACGCACATGCACTGGGACCATGCCGATGGCGTCGACCTGTTTCCCAAGGCGCGGGTGTGGATCCAGAAAGACGAACTCGAATACTACGCCGGCTCAGCCTGGCAATCGCGCCGCACTCACGGCGGAATCGATCCGGAAGACGTGCTCGCAATCGTCAAGCTGAATACCGAGGGCCGCGTCACCCTGGTGAATGGCGATGCCCAGGAAATCTTTCCCGGAATTACCTGCTACCTGGGAGGCAAACACACATACGCTTCGCAGTTCCTGGGCGTGAATACCGCTCAAGGCATCGTAGTGCTGGCCAGCGACAACATGTACCTGTACGAAAACCTGGAGAAGCACGTACCCATCGCGCAGACACTGGACGCTGCTTCCAATCTGAAGGCTCAGGACCGGATGAAGCAGCTGGCCGCCGACCCGAGATTGATCATTCCAGGTCACGACCCGGCCGTGATGACCCGGTTCCCGAACCCGGCGCCGGGCGTTGCGAAAATCCAGTAGCACTCAGAGGAGAGACCTCCCGCACCCGTTCCGGCGGTAAAACGAACGTACGCCAGAGACTCGCCGACAGATTCGCAACGGAGCGCGATCCTCCCGGGATGCGTGTGACCCCGCCGGCGAGGCGCGGGGGCCTCCCTGTCGAGTGCCATCTCCCGAGCTCAGGCGTTCTCATCTGTGGTATGACGTGAGTTGGGTATCACTATGAATCGGCTGTCGAGAGACGGAATTCTGTTTGGACTCATGTTTCTCCCCTTCGTATGCCGGGCGCAATCCGCCCCGCCCGACCCGAAACGGGCGGCGGAGTTTCTGGCCGAATCGGAGGCCGGATTGAAGGCCCTCCAGTCCTGGTACGACGACAACACCGGTTTATGGAAGACGACGAACTGGTGGAACGCGGCAAACGCGATCACCGTCATCGACGCATACTCGAAACTCAGCGATCATCCCGATTTCCGCCCGGTCCTCGCCAATACCTTCGAGCGCAATTCCACGAAGAACTTTCTGAATGACTACTACGACGATGAAGGCTGGTGGGCGCAGGGCTGGGCCGGCGCGTACGAAGCGACGCACACGGCGCGCTACCTCGAAATGGCGGAAACCATCTTCTCCGATATGACAGGCGGCTGGGATGACACGGTTTGCGGCGGCGGTATCTGGTGGAAGAAGCCTAAGCAGTATAAAAACGCCATCGCCAACGAGCTATTTCTCTCCGTCGCCGCGAAACTGGCGGCTCTCACGCAGGACCCGGAGAAGAAGAGGCAATATCTGGATTGGGCGCAGCGCGAATGGAAATGGTTTGCCGCATCCGGAATGATCAATTCCCAAAATCTGGTGAATGACGGGTTGGACACGTCGTGCCACAATAACCACCGAACCACCTGGACCTACAATCAGGGCGTGATCATCGGCGGCTTGACCACTCTGTCCCGGCTGTCCGGCGACCCGAAGTTGTTGGAGGCAGCGCAGGCTATCGCGCTATCCGCCATCGCGAGGTTGACGGACCTGGATGGCATCCTTCATGATCCCTGCGAGCCCGGGCGCTGCGGAAATGATGCCCCCCAGTTCAAAGGCATCTTTGTGCGCAACCTGGCGGTTCTGAACGCGGCTGCGCCCCTGCCCGGCTTCCGCGCCTTTTTGCGGAGGAACGCGGAAAGCATCTGGAAGAATCGGAATACGGATGACAGGTTCGGAGTGGTCTGGTCCGGACCTTCGGATCTGAGAACCGCCGCGACTCAAGTCTCCGCTCTGGATGCTCTGCTGGCCGCCGCCGAAGCCGAGGCCCCCGCGGGAAAGTAGGTCCGGGTATCCTGCGTGAAGCCGGGCGCCATCTGGTCCATCTGACGTTGCAGGCTGCGGTGCTGGCTTCTGGAGCCGTGGGCACCCACGCCTCCGGCCGCCGCGATCTGCCGCGCGTCCTCTTGCCGGCTTCCGTCCTGTCCGCCGCCAGCCAACACGGGGCTGGCCATTGCCGCACCCATCGCTCCAAGGAAGACTCGACGGTTCATGCTCCCGATTCGACCTGCAAGTCAGAGCGTAGCATGCCGGGTTCGAGGAAGAACGCTCCCGCCGGCATCCGCGGGAACCCATGGATTCACCCCCTTGTAATCAGTCTTGTGATAGACTCGGAATCCGATCCTCGGCTCGACTCCAAAACGAACGAAACTGGAGGAGAACACAATCCCATGATGAACTTGCTCAAGATGAATGCCGCAGTTGCGGTTGCCGGCCTCTGCGGGATCGTTACTGCGGCTCACGCCGGCCCGATAACCGTCGAGATGACTACCAACCCTACCGGTGTGGTGCCCGGGACGAGTGTCAGTTACACAATCTCGATCAGCGGAGATGATGGCGGACCCCGCAATATCTTTCCGAGCGCCTCCTCTGACAACAATGTATGGACTTGGCCCGGACCCAATCCGAATTTTCCGGAGTTCCTTTCCTTTGGCCAGGGAGAGCTACTGGTGGTCCAGCTTAGCGCGCCCTTGTCGATCGATCACCTTGTGTTTGGCATGAACAGCATATCGGCGACGTCGTCTATCGTGAACGTGTTGGTGGGGGCGGCGACCACGTCCGATCTCAACCTGACCGACAGCCTACAGGTCTATACGGGTCCGACCGGGGCGGCGACGTTCGATCCAGGGACCGGCATAATCTCCGCTACCGGCCAAAATCAGTCGATTATGATTGGCAGCACCTCAACAAACACGTTCAGCGTCTTTAGTCTGGGTGCAGGTCCCAGCGGTGGCGGCGCGGATGGTTACACCGTCTTTGTGGGGTTCACAGTTCCCACACCAGAGCCGTCGCAGGGAATCATGCTGGGGGGCGCGCTCTGCTTGCTGCTCCTGGGCAAGCGCATCTTCGGCTTCGCGCGGCAGATCTAACCGGAACGGCACACGCACTCTCGCAACCCGAACTGGTTCGCGGCGCCGCTCTGACCGCTCAATCGCGACCCGTTGGACGCCGTCGGAGAATTGACAGACGGCTTCAGCGACAAGGCATGATCCCGGCGCGCACATCTCCCTGAGATCAGGCAATTCGGCGGCGGTATAACACGTTCAACTTGTCATCAGGGAGCGCATGGGTTAAGCGTCTTCGGAGACACGCAGCGGTATTGCCGTGCGCGTCCGTCCTGGGATGCATATCGCTGGCTGCTTTCAGCGACGCACCGGACGATGCCGCCGGCGGAATTTGGCTGCGCTTGATGGTGCTCGGGTCGCCTGAGGAAGCCCAGGATGCGCTAAAACAACTGTGCAGCGGAGCGGACTTCGCGACCCTGGCGCGCGCGCGATCCATCGACGCCACTGCGGTGGACAGAGGACTGCTGGGCAAGGTGGCTCCGGGCACGCTCCGGCAGGAATTGCGGGATGCCCTCGATGGCCTTCAACCCGGGCAATACTCCAAAATCGTCAGGATTCCGTCCGGCTATGCAATCTTGAAGGTTTTGCCGGCAGCACGCCGAGGAAGATCGGGCGCGTAGATTGCGGCGCGAGGTTGTACTCGAAGCTCTGGTCCTGCCGGATGCGATGCCCCAACGGCCGCAACGCCCAAGGACGATGCCCATCGTCCAACTCGTGGCGGTAGGAATACGCCTGGCCCATGTGATCGCGCAACTTGGTGGCTTTGGGATCTCCGGGCCGGCGGCACATCACAGCGCGACGGATCGCGCCCTTGCGGACGCCGCCCCTCTGTCGAACCAGTTGGGCGAGGCCATCCTGCTCCATTCGCAGAGCAAGGCGCGCGGGGATATAGCCCTCGAAAGACAGATCGGGTGCGTACAACGGGATGGTCATCAGGATCTCGGTGGTGGGGGATCTGACGCGAGCATCCGGGGCGATTCGACACCTCCCCTAACGCTCAGTGCGAGGATTGTTTTGATTCGTGGTGCCTCGGCACCACGTAATGCTTGCTCCCTGCCGCCCACAATGTCGCAGAGAACAGGATCGACTTCAAGCGTTTTATTTGCTTTGGAATCAAGCGCGCTGGGGCGGGCGAACTACAAAATCAAAAAGCGCGTGAATGAAAAATGCCGCCCGCGGACCGTCCTCAGTTGCTGGATGGTTTTTCGATATGATCGATAACAATAATCTCGACTGGGCCCTTCCGTGCTTCCAGCTTCAACCCTAATTGCTCGCGCAGTGCGCTGAAGATTGACGGACCTTCAACGTGAGGCGGAAGGTCACCCCCGTCCGCAGCGGCAGGGGGCGGACCGGGCGGGCCAGTCATCACATACTCAAGCTTGAAATCGTATAACCCTTTGAGCCCTGTCTTATCTACAACTGGGCGATTAAGGATCTGTGAAAGATTCCAGCACAATGCGGACATCGTAGCTCCGACCCCTGTCATGCCTGGAAGACCGCCGATGCCGGGTTTGAGCACGTTAGGACCGATGGTTCCACTGAATTGATCGGCATTTTTATTGGCTGTGAGTTTGGGGGGAATGTCCGGTAGATCGTAGAAAGTAGCGACTCTCACTCCCCGAGGCGTGATAGCCTCAGGGAAATTTTTCTTCCAGGAAAAAGGAGAGTCGCTATGAAGAAACCATATCAAA